>ERZ1106943.503-NODE-503-length-51326-cov-5.343898_pt1 | contig 51326 bp, 42 predicted proteins | sample MGYA00403671_ERZ1106943 | MGnify/ENA primary metagenome ERZ1106943 (study PRJEB35170, sample SAMEA104062427) | human gut metagenome | biome: human gut; feature: human-associated habitat; material: faeces | place: Denmark | collected 2012-06-14 ...
TCTGTATAATTTCGTTATTAATATAGTTGATAACTAAAAAATGGGGAAACTCAAATAAAACTATGCGTTTTATTTTTCTTAAAAACATTATATAATAATAAAAAAGGAGCATTATGAAAATGACAAAATCAAATTTGAAATGGATTATACCGATTAGTAGTGTAGTTGTTATTGGAGTTGTTAGTGCTATAACGATTGTTAGTTTAAATCATAAATTTGATATTCCGGATAAGTATTGTCTTAATGAAGTAAATAGAACTTATAATAATAAAAAACTTGAAGTTAGTGATGATTATAGAAATGCTATTAAAAATTTTGCGGCAAATTACGCAAAAAACATCACTAATAACAATCCTAAAAACGAAATATTTTCTCCCTTAAGTATTGTTACTTGTTACTCTATGCTTTTAGAAGGGGCTAATGGCGATACTTATAATGAATTACGTAATGCCTTAGGATTTAATGAATCTATTGATATTAAAAACGAAACACAAAAAATGCTTAATAATACCTTTATTAAAACCGAACAAACACAATTAAATGTTAATCAATCAATTTGGCTTGATAATGAATATGCTGCAAATATTAAAAAAGACTATCTTGATAAACTAACAAATTACTATTACGCAGAAGCATATCAAGATAATTTAAAATCTGATAATGCTAAAGATTTATTAGCTAAATATATTAATAGTAAAACAAATAATCTAATGAAGATTAAAAAAGAAGATTTCCGTGGCTATGATGGAATAATGTGGCTCGTTAATACAATTTATATGAAATCAAAATGGACCGCAGAATTTTATGAAACAAAAAGTGACTTTAAAAATATTAATGGAATTACCAACACAAAAGATTTTATAGCAACTAAAGCTTCTTATAGTGGTGTCTATCAGTCCGAAAATTCCACAACATTTTCTACGTCTTTTCAACATGGACTTCAAGTTAATTTCATGATTCCTAATAGTGTAGATGCTAATTTTAAAGACTTTGTTAATGATAATAATAATTGGAATAACTTATTTAATTATAAAAAATCAAGATATATGGCAGGCACTGTTAATTTTAAAATGCCAAAATTAAGTGTTAAGTCTAGTTATGATTTAAAAGAAGAATTACGTAACATGGGAGTTACCAAAATATTTGATGAAAATAGTGCGGATTTAACAGGAATTATTGAATTTGATGACCTGTCAAATTTCTATGTTTCTAATTCAATGCATAAAGCCGCTATTGAGTTTAATAAAGATGGTGTTGAGGCTGCAGCGGTTACAATAATCGAAGGATCTAAATCTACGGGAATAGATCCGGATGCTAAGCAAATTGATTTCTTCCTTGATCAGCCATTTATTTATTCTATAACTGATGCAAATGATATTCCTTTATTTGTTGGAATAGTGACAAATGTCTAAAACTAGTTAGTTTTAATGCTTTTTGCGTAATTTTTTAATACTATGTATTAAGGAATTGATGCTATAAATCATTTATTGAAAAAAAGACTTTTTGCAATTATTATTAAATAAGGTGATAGAAATGATTCGTATTGCATTAGTGGAAGACGATAAGCAAATGACACTAGAGCTAATAGAAGTGACACAAAGATTCTTTAAAGAAAATAATGTCAAAAGCGAAATTTATACTTTTGCTAATGCAGAAGACTTTTTATGTGATTTTAAAAATAATTATAACCTTATATTGATGGATATTGATTTACCTAATATGGATGGTATGAAAGCTGTTCAACATTTACGCGAAACTAAATCTGACACGATGGTTATTTTTGTTACTTCCTTAGCGCAATACGCTATTGAAGGATATAAAGTTAATGCTTTTGATTTTGTTGTGAAACCAGTTCAATACTATAATTTTGCTTTAACACTAAAAAGAGCATTAAAATCATTACTAACACAAAATGAAAAAAGCATTATTATAAACAATAAAAATTTTATGCAAAAAATTGATATTGCCAATCTTAAATATATTGAAGTTATCAATCATAATTTAATTTTTCATACAATTAATAGCAACATTGAAATACGAGGAACATTATCAACTTACGTGCATCAATTAAAAGATTATGATTTTGTCTTATGCAATCGTTGCTACCTTGTAAATTTAAAGTTTGTTAGCCGTGTAACCACGGAACATGTAATTATTGGTGAAGAAAAGTTGATTCTTTCTAAATCAAGACGAACAGATTTTATCTCTGCTATAAATGCTTTTATAAGTAGAGGAGGAGAATCAATTAAATGATTACAGAATTAGGTCTATATAAAGTTATCTTTGTTTTTCAAATTTTAATTGCTATGTTTCTTTTTAGCATAAATAGATTAAAATTAAAGAAAAATGGATTAATAAGAATTTTAATTGCTGTCCCAATTTGTTTTTTAGCGGCTTTCTTTTTTCCATTATTCAAAAGTTTCTCTTATTCTTGGTGGTATTCTTCGCTAATGTTTTTTGCTCTTTTTTGTATTTGCTTTCTTTCAATGTTATTTATTTTTGAAGAATCACGACAAAAAATATTCTTTATATCAATCGCAGCTTATACCACCCAACATCTTTCTTATCAAATTTATAGCCTAATAGTTAATTTAATTGATGTTGAAGGATTAACTTCATCATCGCAATATAGTTCAAATCCAGTAACTTATAAAACACTCCATGTTTCGCTTATATTATTTAGTATTATGCTTGTGATTTATGTAATTATGTATGGCGTTATTAACGAGTTCTTCATTGATAAGATTTATACTAAAAATGCCAAAGTTAGTAATATATCAATTGTTATTATATCTGCTTTAATTCTTGCCATTGATATTATTTTCAATTCCGTAGTAGTTTACTCTTCATTTGATAATATGATTATTTCTTTAATAATTTGTTTATATAATATTGTTTGTTGCTTTATGGTATTATTACTCCAATTTTATGTAATGAGTTTAAAACAATCACAAACAGATTTACTTGTTACCTCGCAATTACTTTATAACTCTGAAAATCAATATAAGCAAAACAAAGAAAATATTGAGTTAATTAATATTAAATGCCATGACTTGAAGCATCAAATATCAAGATTTAATCAAAAAGGTAATCTTTCGAAAGAAGAAGTAGAAGAATTAGAAAACATGGTTGATATTTATGATGCCAAAGTAAAAACTGGTAATGATGTATTAGATTTAATTATTACGGAGAAAAGTTTATTATGTCAAAAGAATAATATTAAACTTAAATGTTACGCTGATTGCTCAAAACTTAATTTTATTTCGGAAACTGATTTATATAACTTATTTGGTAATGCATTAGATAACGCTATTGAAGCTGTTTGCAAGATTAATAATCAAGATAAACGTGGCATAAATCTTATTGTTAAAAATGCGATGTCTTTTGTATCTATTACAATTGAAAATTACTTTGATGGAAAAATCAAACTTGATAAACAAGGCATACCTAAAACTACAAAAAATAACGAGCAATATCATGGTTTTGGTATGAAATCGATTAAATTAATAGTTAATAAATATCATGGTGACTTAAAAATAGTATTAGATGATGATGTCTTCTCCTTAGGCATATTATTTCCTATAAATTAATATTTTGCGACACTTAAACCATAATACACGACAAAAAATTGTTTATATAAAGCGCTTTCTTATATGATTAGGATACCAAGAAAGTGCTTTTTTTGGTGGAAAGGGTTAAAACAATGAAAAATTATCAAAAACCAGAAATCGTTGTTGAAACAATAATTCTGGATGATATTATCTTAGTTTCAACCATTGAGACTAATCATGATATCCAAGACTATGATGAAGAATTATAAGGAGGTGTCCACTAATGAAAAAGAAACATATAATTTTTGCACTTTGCACATTAACAACTGGTTTACTTTCTAGTTTGGGTATGGGAGTTAATGAAGGAATAATAGAATCAACTGAAGTAAATAATAAGACATTAAAAAGTATTGATGTTAAAAAATTAAATAGCGAAAACAATAACAGTACTTTTAAAACTTCTAAAATCTATAAGCAAGTTGACAGTACTGGTACTTATTTACGTTTTGCAACCGCTATTAAGGGAAATGTTAATTCTATTAAGTACACAAGAACAATTGAGGGAAAAGAAGAGGAACATACAAAAGATTTTGAAGTTTCAACGCTTTACAAAGGAATTGCAAGTGGAGAAGACGTTAGTTATTTTAATGGTAGAAGTTTATTTGATGAAAAAATAACAGGAACGGATGACTATTACTGGGCTTGTTACACAATTAAATTTACTAATGAAACATACAAGAATTCTAATATTAACGTTACTTTAAATATTAACGGAAATGATGTTACATCAACATCAACATCACTATTTAATACAATTAATTATCAAGAAGATACATTATCATTAAGTAAGATCTTAAAAGATAATATGTATAGTTTAAGTTATAATATTGCTAGTTATAGTAATGTATCAGGAACTTGTATTCAAGACGCAATCGTTGTTGGTGATCATGTTTATTACACAAGAAGTGGCGCAAGTGGCATATCTGGATCATTGGTAAAAGCCAAATTTGGTGAAAGTGGTTTAGAAATAGAAAAAACTATTAATAGTGTAACATTTGCTACTGGAACAACTTGGTGTTCTAGTGAAGTATTAGGAAGCATATTCTTTTTCAATGACTATTTATATCTTATGAAAATTGATGCTACTAATAAAAATGCTAGTTATACAACCTATGATTTAGAATTAAATGAAGTAAGCGATAATGCTGTATTACCAATTAGTTTAGAAGGTAGTAATTTAACCGATTTATATTATAATTCTAGTAATGGAATGTATGTTACTTCATCTAATAGTAATATAATTGGAGCAATTAGCACAACAATTACATTATTTGATAAAGATAAAATATCAAAATCACAATTTTCTGTTAGTAGTAGCAATTCTTGTAAATATCAGTCAATGTTTGCAGATGATGAATTCATCTATTTAGTATTTGGTGCAAACGAGACAAATTATGCGGAAATAAAAGTATATAATTATGATGGCGAATCAGTAAAAACACATTTAATTAAAGGTGAAAACATGGTGTTAAATAGTAATACTGGCGTACAAGCTGTTACTTATTACAATAATAATTTATATGTTTTTGCTAGAGACTGGAACCCTGCTAATTCATATGTTTTCAAAGCAAATATCCAAAATATAGCTAGTTCTATGACTTTAGCAGAAAATTTTGATTTGACTACTAAAAAAGGTCAAGAACAAACTTTAACAATTGATGATGCTATTTTTGTAGATGGTACAAAAGGCACCAATGTACAAAGTGTTTTAACTGATGAAAAGTATGTATATTATGGAATAACTACTAATGCAAACAATACATTCAAACTTTTAAGAATGAACTTAGAAAATAATAAAATAGAAAGTTCAAATGATATTGCAACAACGAGTACAAATACAGATCATTATACATACCAAAATGCTGGGAATATTTGTTTGGCCGGAGGCGTAATTTATGTAACAACAATAGATTTAGGCTTAAAGGCAGTAAATGCCAATACTTTAGAAGAAATTGAATGTACTTTAAAATTTAAAGATGCACCAAGCGGAGAGATTACTGCTTTAACTTATAATGAAGAAGAAAACTTATTTGCAGTAACATTTGCAAATAATAATAAAATTTATTTTTATGATATTAATGGTAACTTTGTAAAAGTAACATCTAATGATATCAATAAGAATGGTTTAGATTTACAAAGCTTATCCGCTAGTGGCGCATATTTATATGCAATTTCTGGTAAAGACAAGACATTTGCGGCATCATTTGATATATTTGATTGGGATGGTAATTATATTGGGAACAAATACATTAATACAAACAGTGATGATTATAGTGGTACTAAATTAGGATTATCAAGTTCTAGTAATGTTCAATCGATTTTAGATATAAATGGTCGCTCATTCATTCTAGTATTACAATGGGATAGTAGTGTTGCTGGTGCAGGTGATGCCGGCGGATATTTATATCCAGTAGAATTATAGGAGGTAACATGAAACCAAGTATAAAAAGATTAATTAGTTTTTCAGCAATGTCAATTATTATTGCTGGAACAATAATCGGAAATGTTATTGCTGATACTCACGAAAGTCAAATTAATGCTTTCCTTTGTGCAGCAGTAGTTAATAATGAAACAAGAAATCAGTCATTAGAATTAGGACAAGCATTATCTAAACAAATAGTGGAAGAGGGTAGCGTTTTATTAAAAAATGATAATAATACTTTACCATTAAGTTTAGATAATGATTCTAAAGTAAATGTCTTTGGCTATGGATCTGTAGAATGGGTATATCATGGCGAAGGTTCTGGACGTGTTAGAGATGAAAATGGCGATGAAAGCCAAAAAATTGATTTTATAAAAGCACTAAAAAGATATGGTGTTTCTGTAAATGATGAATTACAAGACATGTATCTTAAATATAAAAAACCAGAAGTTTACATTGATGCAATTAATTCAAATATTATCGATTATGTAACAAATCCTAGTATTAATGATAAAAAATACTACTCGGATTCCTTATTAGAAAACGCTAAAAATTATTCGGATACGGCATTTGTAATCATTTCTCGTCATGGTAGTGAAGGAAAAGACGCTAGTAAAACTACTCAAAAGAAATATAACATGTCAGATGACACTACAAGAACATATTTAGATTTAAGTATTGAGGAAGAAGAACTTATTACATATGTAAGTGAAACATATAAAAAAGTTGTGGTTATTATTAACTCCACTAATATTATGAATTTAAGGTTTTTAGAAACAATTCCTAACATTGGTGCATGTATGATGGTTGGTCCAACTGGCACTAAAGGGGCGACTTCTGTACCGAAATTATTATATGGAGAAGCATCTCCATCGGGAAGAACAGTTGATACAATAGCATATGATTTTAAATCTAATCCTAATTATGAATTTACCGGTAGCGGGTTTGTTAATAAATACACAAATACTTCTGGGCTTTATGGCGGTATGAATTATACTGACTATGTTGAAGGTATTTATGTCGGATATAAATGGTATGAAACTGCAGATGTGGAACATATTTGGGATGACATAAATAATGAATTTGGAAAAGGCTATGAAGGTATTGTTCAATTTCCATTTGGTTATGGCTTATCATATACAAATTTTGAATATGAAATAGAAAAGATTACTCCAGAAATTGGCTCATCAATTACCAATGAAACAGAAATTGAAATTGATGTTAAAGTAACTAATGTTGGATCAACAAAAGGAAAAGAAGTTGTTCAAGCCTATGTCACATTACCTTATACTAAAGGTCAAATAGAAAAGACCTCTATTCAACTATGTGCAATGGAAAAAACAATTGAAATTGAACCAAATCAATCACAGGTTGTTACATTAAAAATTGATGCCGATGATTTCAAGTCTTATGATTGCTATGATAAAAACAATAATAATTTTAAAGGATATGAACTTGAAAAAGGTGATTATCAAGTTAAAATCATGAAGGATTCGCATAATATTGCTGATGTAACTTATGATAATAAAGTTCAAAAAGGTGTTTTTAATTTTAAAGTTGATGAAACATTAAAATTAATGGAAGATAAAGTTACAGGGCAAGTAATAAGTAATAAATTTACTGGGGCTGATGCCGTTGATGGTGCTTCGCTAGATGGAATTGAAGCAGATGGAACTGATAATGGAATTAAATTTATTTCTCGAAGCGAATTTCCAAATCCGTTTGAATATACAAATTCTGAGCCACGTGCTATAACCGATATTGTAAAAGAAATGAATGTTATGACTAAAGAATGGGCACAAGATTGGGATAATGCTGAAACTGACGCTTATGGTAATCCGGTACATAATGAAAAAGTAACATGGAATGCTAAAAATGGCTTAAAGGTATTTGAAAATGGACAAGTTACTGAATTAGGTCTAAAGTTAGGAAAAGATTATAACGATCCAGAATGGGAAAAAGTACTTGATCAATTAAGTATTAGCGAAGTCACAACAATGATTGGGCCTTCATATGGAACAAGTGCTTTAAATAGTATTGGTAAACCATTTTTAGCGGAATATGATGGACCTTCACAAATTCGTGGTTTTACTGCTGCACCAAGAGGAACTGGTTATCCTTCACAAACAATGTTAGCCCAAACATGGAGCAAACAATTAGCTTACCAATTTGGTTTATCTTATGGTAGTGATATGGGTACACTTAATGTCAGTGGTACTTGGGCTCCAGGATGTAATATTCATCGTTCTCCATTTGGTGGAAGAAACTTTGAATATTATTCTGAAGATACATTCTTAACAAGTGAAATGGCTTATAATGCTAGTCGCGGATTTAAAAATACTGGACGTTATGTTTATTTAAAACACTTCGTTTTAAATGATATGGAAGTTGGACGTATGTGGATGTACACATGGTGTAGCGAACAAACATTACGTGAAACATATTTAAAAGCTTTCGAAAAATCTATTAAAACAGGAACCGCGAACGGAATTATGACAACATATGGTCGTATTGGCGGATGTTACACTGGCGGAAGTGAAGCTTTAATTGCGGGAGTTGTTCGTACAGAATGGCAATTTAACGGAGCAATTATTTCCGACTTTTCTAATGATAATAGATTCATGAACGTTGACCATGGTATTCGCGGCGGTAGTGATTTAGGTATGGGCTGTAAGTTAAATAATGCTTCAACACCATTTACCTTAGAATATTCGTCTTCTTCAAGTAATCGTCTTCAATATCGTTTACGTGAAGTTGCACATCATGTTACATGGAGTTGGTTAAATTCTATGTATGCTCAATCAATTTATGATCCAAGCAAAGATGGAACTAGCGTTGTATTATCAACAAAAACTATTGAACCATGGATGTGGTGGCGTGCTGTAATTGTAGATTTAGATGTTTTAGTTGGATTTGGTTGTTTATTCTGGACGTATTGGTTATTTAGAAAAAAACTAATGAAAGAGGAGAAATAAGGCAATGAAAAAGAAACAAATTGAAAAAATATCTATTCTTTGTGCTTTGGGTGCATTAATAATTACATTAGGCGCTATACCTCTTGGAAGTTATTTAGGCTATAAGAATTATGTTGATCGCATTAACGCTAATAGCAGTTCAGTTAATAAGCCAAGTACAGAAATTCCTTCTGATCCAGTTTTGATTGGAATTGAAGCTCGTCTTAAAGATGGTATTGGTTTTTATGATAACGGTAAGGCTAATCCTAGTAAAGATGATTTCAACGTTGTAGGCATATATTCCATTGGTAAAGATAAAAACATCGAAGAAAATTTATCTGATAAACAATATGAAATGACTGTACCAGAGAATTTTAATATCAATGGTGGAACAATTACATTTAAACATGGAGATTTTACTTTTGATTTTGTAGCCAAATTAGAAAAAGTTAAGCCTGTTAAACTAGAGTTTACATCAAATCCTTATATTGTTACTTATCAAGAAGGTGAGCAGTTTAATAAGGATGGCGTTATGGGAAACATTTTTTATAATGATGGTTCGACTAAAGAATTTAATTCAAGTTGGCTTGGTATTGAAAATAAAAATAATCTTACTACTAATGATAAAAATGTCCGTCTTTCTTACACTATTGATGGTGTAACAGTATATGGAGAAGTTGAAATCAAAGTCTTAAGTAAAGCTGAATTTAGTAATGGTGAGTTAATTAAACTTACCGCTACCGGGGATAGTTATATTGAAGAAGGTAAGAGTTTAGCTTCAGTTGAAACTGAAGTTCGTGCAGTATATGAATCAAGCAATAAAGTGTTATTAAGTAATGAAAATTTAGAAATTGCTAATTCTTCTAATATTGCAAAATTTGGTAAAGAAGAAGTACTTTTTGTAAATTCTAAATCTAATGCTAATGCCGCATTAAAAATTAATCCATATATAAGTAAAACTATTGATTTAACTACACTAGGAACACTAAAAAATGGTAAATCGTATTCAGTAGTTAATGGTAATATTACTTTAGAAAATAATGTAACATACTTAGATGGATTTAAAGCTAATGATGTACTTACATTCAATATCAATTCATCAAATAGTTGTAAAACAAGAATTATTTTAGATGTCGCTAACGAATACATTATTAAAAATAGTGATACATCTTATAGTTCTAAAGATTTATATTTAAATAACATTATTGATTTGTTTGTTAATAGCAAAGACACTTCAATTAGTGATTCTGTTATTATAAATGGCATTGGAGAATTTAGTGATTTAGATAAAGGCTCTAATGTTTATCAAAAAATAGTAATTGATAATGTTAGTTTGAAAAAAGGTAATAATAATATTCAAATTAGATTTAAAGAACAAGAACGCAAGAATTATTTAGATGCATCACCAGCATTCAAATTAAAAGATTTAAAACTTGCTACTAAAGGATTTAAAGAGTCTTATCAATTAGGTGAATATATCTTAGCTTGTAAAAATGAAGAGTATGCTCCAAATTATACAATTGAAAAATATGATAAAATTTCCATAAGTTCACCAGTTGGTCAAATGATTCAAGGTTCTTGTATAATTGGAGATTATGTTTACTACTTAACTGTTAGCGGTGGTAATCAAAATGGGGCACTTGTTAAATATAATCTTTTAACAGGTGAAAAGATTAAAGAAAGTGAAAAAATCAGTTTATCTAATGAAGTAAATTGGACTGCTGAAAATGTTGGCAATGTTGCATATTTTAATAATTTGATTTATGTGACAAAAGTAGATGGAACTTTAGTAACTATTAATCCAGAAACATTTGCTATTGATACAAATCCAATTAATCCATTTAAAGGTATTAGCGCGACAGAAAAAATATTATCTATGGAAGCAAATAAATATGAGCAAGAATATATGGCGGTAATTGAAACTACAGGCCGAAAATATCTACAATTTTTTGATCGTAAATTTGAAAAGATTGCGGATAAAAACATCACATTAGAAGACGTAAGTGGCTATAAATTCCAAAGTACTTATTCCAATGATAAATTTATATATGCGTTGTATTCTACGAATGGAACACATGAACTTAAAATTATAATGTATGATTGGAATGGTAGTAAAATACAAGATTTTTCTATTACTGGTGGCACTGATAGTCTTGGTGTTGGCGAAGTTGGTGGCCAAGATAATTTACAAAACATGTTTGAATATGATGGAGATTTATATATTGGATGCTTAGCATGGGGCTCTAGCAAATCTATTATTTATAAAGTTCAATTTGATACAAGTATGTTTAGTGTAACCACTCAATTAAATTTAGGTGAATATTTGTCTAAATGTCTAGAATTAGGAGTAGATGCAAAAGTTAATTATTCTTCACCAATATTCTCAAACCATAAAGTAAATGGTGCATATATGGCACAAGGCACATGTACTGATGAAGAAAATATCTATATTGGATATACCAATGGCGGTAATAGAGACATTTATGTGGAAAAATATGATTTAGCAACGAATAAAACAATTGCTACAAGTGAAAAAATAAAATGCTCAGAAAAAGATAATTGGAGTTATCAAGTAGCAGGAAATGTTTGTTATGCTGAAGGTAAGATATTAGTTACTACAGTTGACCAAGGATTAGTTACCTTAAACGCCAAAACTTTAAAAGTAGAAGAAACAAAACTTGCTTTTAAAGCACCTGGTGGAAATGAAATAGTTACTGGTATTTCTTATAATTCAGTTGAAAAGAAATATGCTATATCTTATTCGACAAATAAAACATTTATTTTTGATGCAAGTGGTAATTTAGTTTGTGAATTAGCAAAAGGTACAACTGATGCAACTTTACAATATCAATCTACGACAAGCAATAATAACTATATTTATCAAACATTTGGTAAAGATGGAACATATGCTGTAACTATTAATATCTTTGATTGGACAGGTAAGTTTGTTACATCTTTATCGATGGATACAAAAGATCAAGAAAACAAATTAGGTACTAATCAATATGGTAGTGTTCAATGTGTATTTGAGTATAAGGAAAAAACTTATTTGCTTGTTATGCAATGGAATGAATCAACAGGTGGTTTCTTATATCAATTAAACTTTGATTACACAAATATTCCAGAATAATTTTGTTGTTATTACTTAGAAGGTGCGCAAAATTGCGTGCCTTTTTTGATGCTAAAAGTCCTTTAAAATCGTTTTTTCTTTGTTAAATGAATCTTATTGTTATATAATAACAATGCATGGTACTTTTAGACCATAGCAGAAGGAGAGTTAAAGTGATTTTAACATTAGATTTAGGAAACACCGATTTATTTATTGGGGTTATCGATGACGATAAAGTTATTGAAACTTATCGTACATCAACTGATATCCATAAAAGCGGTGATGAGTATGCTTTTATTCTTAAAACATTTCTTAAAAAGCATATTGAAAATGATGACATTGAAGGAATTATATGTTCATCAGTTGTTCCACCTTTAAATTTGAATTTAAAGATGGCTATTAAACGCTTGTTTAATAAAGAATTGTTATTTGTGCAATCAGGATTGAAGACCGGTTTACCAATTCGTATTGATAATCCAAGTGAATTAGGTGCGGATTTAGTTTGTGATTGTGTAGGGGCTATTGCTAAATATGGTTACCCAATTGTTATTGTGGATTTAGGAACAGCTTCAAAAATACTTGTCGTTGATAAAAATGGTGCCTATATTGGCGGAACTATTTCAGCAGGTATTAAAATTTCCATTGAGGCGCTTGCGCGTAAAACCGCAAATTTAAGCGAAACTTCTCTAGATGTACCAACCAAAATAATTAATAAAAATACGATTGATTGCATTAATGCTGGTACAATACTAGGAGAAAAAATTATGATTGAAGGCATAGTTAATAAAATGGAAGAAGAATTAGGTTATAAAGTAAAAAGAGTTGTTACGGGTGGATATTCACATATTATGCCAAAACTAGATGGTTTTACTTATGATTATGATTTAGTACATTTTGGGTTAGCTATTATTTATAGGAAGAACGTTTATGAAAAATAAAAAAGTTCAAACTATGGCATTTATTGCCTTATTCATTGCGCTTATTGCTATTATGTCGTTTACACCTTTGGGATATTTAAAAATTGGTACAGTTGAAATGACTCTTATTGGAATTCCAGTCATTGTTGGAGGAATAATATTTGGACCTAAAGTAGGAGCAGTATTAGGATTTACATTTGGTATTTCTTCCTTTATTCAATGCTTTACTGGCTCAGTTTTAGGTGAGATATTATTAGGAATTAATCCAATATTAACATTTATAACTTGTGTTGTTCCACGTACTTTAATGGGACTATTTGTTCCTTTAATTTATAATCAACTTAATAAAACAAAAATTAAACCAATATTTAAGCATGTTATTGCTAATATGTGTGGTTCTTTACTTAATACAGTTTTATTTGTTGGCACTTTATATTTTTCATTCTATGGGTGGGTAACAACAAATTATGGCAATATCGATTTATTTTTATTCATTATAACTTTTGTAGGTATTAATGCACTTATTGAAGTTATAGTATGTTCAACTTTAGGAAGCACAATTTCACTTGCTTTAGAAAAATATAGTAATCATATGCTGAGGAGGTAAGACTTATGGAACTAGAAGAATTTGTTAAGAATAATTTATCTGAGGCTATTAATAACTTGGCTAAATGGATTCAAATAAATTCCATTGATGATTCAATGCATGGCAAAGAAAATAAACCCTTTGGAGAAGGTGTTTATCAGGCATTAACTTTTATTGCAGAATTAGCTAAAAAAGAAGGATTTGAAGTTGATAGATGCGATGGATATTGCACCGAAATCAAGTTAGGAAATGGTCCAAAATTAATTTCCCTTTATGCTCATAGTGATGTAGTACCAGTTTCGGGCGATTGGAAATACCCACCATTTAGCGCCACAATCGAAGATGGTGTTATGTATGGACGTGGCACTAGTGATGATAAAGGACCTGCGATGGCGGCTTTTTATGCTTTAAAATATTTAAAGGAAAATTATGATTTAGGAGAATACCAAGTTCGTCTTGTTATTGGCGGAAATGAAGAAAAAGGTAGTAAATGCTTAGAATATTATTTCCATCATTTACATAAACCAAATCCAAATTATGGATTTACACCAGATGGTGATTTCCCACTTATTTATGGTGAAAAAGGTATTTCTAATTATGAATCCGTTGTTAATGTTAATTTAAAACCTTTGCTTGAGTTTAATGCTGGAGTAGTCATCAATTCCGTTCCAGATGTAGCAACTGCACGCTTAATTAAAGATGAAACTTTTGAAAATACTTTAAAAGAATTAAAAGCAAATTACGAAATTAAGTATTTAGATAACGAAATGGAAGTAATGGCTAAAGGTAAAGCTTCACATGGCTCTCTTCCACAAAATGGTGTTAATGCTGGTTTGGTATTATTAACCGCTATTGCAAAACACTATAATAACGAATTCTTAAAGTTAATTACTAAAGCTTATCAGGATCCATTTGGTAAGAATTTAGATTTATATTTTGAAAGTGAATTATTACATTCTTCAACATATAATGTTGGCTTAATTAGTTATAAAGACCATGTATTTAAGATGTCTGTTAACTTTAGATATCCAGAAAATGTTGATATTAAAAAGGTAATTATTTCTTTAAATAAGAAATTACCAATGAAAACAACATTACTTAGTGAATCGAAATGTCTATTATTTGATCCTAAGTCTCCGATGATTACCACTTTATTAAAAGCATATCAAGATGTTACTCATGACTATGCTACCCCAATTAAAACTATTGGAGGAGGAACATACGCAAAAGAATGCCAAAATACCATCGCTTTTGGTTCGGCATTCCCTGGTCGCAATGATAAAATTCATGATGCAAATGAAAGTATTCATTTAAGCGATTTTGAAAAATCTATCTCAATTTATGCGACAGCGATAATGTATTTATCAAAATTATGAGAATGAAGAATAAAAAATGGTCGAAACCATTTATCGATGAACATCAAGAATGTATCATGAGCGCTGATAACTATGATTTAAATTTATTAAATGGGTTTATTGATACAAATACTTTGAATTTAGAAATTGGGACTGGTAAAGGTGAATTTATCTTAAATATGGCAAAAATGTATCCAAATGCCAATTTTATTGGTATAGAAAAATCGATCACTTGTTTAGCAATAACTGCTAAAAAAATAGTTAATGATCAATTAAATAATGTTCTTTTAATCGCTGATGATGTAAGCAAGGTGTTTGAACATTTACCTGATCATTCTATTGATACCATATATTTAAATTTTTCTGATCCCTGGCCAAAGAAAAGACACGCGAAACGTCGTTTAACTTTTAAAACTTTCTTAGATAGTTATCGTCGTATCTTAAAAAGTAATGGGCAAATTATTATGAAAACAGATAATCTTGATTTATTTGATTTTTCTATAGAAAGTTTTAAAGAAAATAATTATGATTTAGAAGTAATAGATTATGATTATGCTTTTAATGATGAAGTAGACGTTGTGACTGAATATGAAAGTTATTTCCGTAATCTCAATACACCGATTAAAAGATTAATTGCAAAGGTAGGTAAAAAAGATGAAATTAAATAAACATCAATTACAATTATTTGAAGACTTAACACAACTTAATGGTGTTGCTGGTCAAGAAAATGAGGTTGCTAAATATTTGAAAAAAGCATATCTTGATTTAGAATGTGAAATATTAACTGATAATCTTGGATCAGTTATAGCTTTAAAAAAATCTAAAAATCCTAATGCAAAACGTGTATTTGTTGTTGGACATATGGATGAAGTAGGATTTATGGTTTTACAAGTGTTAAGTAATGGTTTAATTAAAGCTAATCCAATTGGTGGACATAATTCTGAAACTTTGCTTTCTTCTCGTGTCTTATTAAAAACTAAAAAAGGCGACTATTTAAAAGGCGCAATAGTTGCTTTACCACCACACTTAATGAAAAATGCTGGTAATGAAAAGACTAAGATTGCGGATATGCTATTTGATTTTGGTTTTACTAGCAAAGAAGAAGCATTTGCGGCAGGTGTTTATATTGGCGCAATGATGGTTGTGGAAGGCAAAATGGAAGTCTTGCATAACGAAGAAAGAATCTTAACTAAAGCAGTTGATGATCGTTATGGTTTAGTAATTGGCTTAGAAATGCTTGAAGCACTTAAAGATATTGAATTAGATTATGACTTATATGTTGGTGGCTCAGTACAAGAAGAAGTTGGATGTCGTGGCGGACAAACTTCAGCTTATTTAGTTGATCCTGATTTAGCAATTGTTGTTGATTGCTCGCCAGCAAGAGATACAAGCGGTGATACATCCGCACTTGGACAATTAGGAGAAGGTGTCTTAATTCGCTTTATGGATGGCAATATGATTGCTTTTCCAGAGTTACTTGATTTTCAAGTAGAATGCGCTAAAGAGGCTAATGTCAAATATCAATATTTTGATTCTCCAGGTGGTACAGATGCTGGAAATATTCATAAATTACGTGATGGTGTATTAACTTTAACACATTGTATATGTGCGAGAAGTATTCATACAAATTCTACGATTTTTGACGCAAATGACTATTTATCTGCTCGTGATTCATTACTTGTGATATTAAAGAAATTAAATACAAAAGTAATTGATGATTTAAAAGGAGTACGTAAATAATGAAGGATTATGCAATATTTTATAACTACCATACCATTGGTGATGTCTTATTGATAATTAGTGATTTAGAAACTAAACCTAATCGTGTAATTAAAAATGGTGATGTGACTAGTTTATATTTAGATGATAAGTTAATTGGAATTAATATATTTAACATTTCTAATGTATTAAAAATTAAAAGCAATGGCTTAATTGTTTTACCTTTAAAAGAAATGATTGATGTCATTAATAATATTTTAATTAACGCTAATGTAGAAACCTTAGAATATAAAAAAGAATCGGGATTTAAGGTTGGTAAAGTGTTAACTTGTGAAGAACATCCAGATTCTGATCATATGCATGTTTTGACGGTTGATATTGGTAGTGAAGTACTTGATATAGTATGCGGCGCTCCAAACGTTAAAAAAAGCCAAAAAGTAGTTGTAGCAACATTAGGAACTACAATGTTTGATGGAAAAAAGATTGTACCAAGTTCATTACGTGGTATCAAATCTAATGGTATGTTATGCTCACCACGCGAACTTCATTTAGAAGGTGCACCAAATGTTCGTGGTATATTAGTATTAGATGATGATGCGATTATTGGTGAAGATTTCTTTAAAAACAATTAATTTAAATAGCCAATATAATTAAAACGCCCGAAGTTTACCGGGCGTCTTTTTTTTTTAAACTAACTATCACTTTAGCAATAGTTTAGTTTAAATAAATTAGTTATTTTCTTTTTTCTTTTTTTCAACAATATAGAAGTATCCAATTAATGTAACACAAGCAATAGCAATAATTACGATTAATGTTTGACTATTTGTTTCAGTATTAATAGTAGATATTAAGTTATTAGCGGTACTAACATTAGTATTAACTTTATCATTAATCCAACTACGAATACTAGCTATGTAAGTTAATGTTTGACCAATTGTTACATCACCAGTATCAATTTGGGCATCCACCCAAGTTCTTTGTTCATTAGTTAAATTGTTATATCTATCAAGAAGTTTTGATAATCTTCCATTAGCTTCATTGATGAAAGCACAAATTCCATCATTACCACCATCAGCACGTAATTTATGCCATTCGGTTAAGAACGAATTTCCATCATAAATAATTGTAAATACTACCCATTTGCTATAAGCATTATAAGTATCATTTTCAATTGTTGTATAAACTAAAGCGTATGTGCCTGGTTCAATAGGGGCGTTAGTTAAGCGCGTACCATCTTGTTCATAATGTGTTTCTGCAAATTTAACACCATCTGGCGCTATAAGATTAGGAGTATGAGGGTTCCCATCATAATAGAATTCTGTTTCATCTGCTGTAATCACAGGGTCTACTTTATCAGCGTTAACAATATTAAACCAATAAAATGCTTTAGAAGAAAGATATTTGTCGTTTTCTGCTACAGCAACGTTATAAGCATATGTACCTGGTGTAGTAGGCATTTCAGTACCTAAGTTAGTTGCACCATCATCTTTAGTAAAATAAGCAGATACATCAGCGCCTTCATCTACTTTATTAGTGAAAGTAGGTAAAGCATCAGTTTTGTATGTTGCACCACCTGTATTGTTATCAACTTTTTCGCCATTAACATATATTTCAATAGTAGGAGTTACTTTATCTGGAGCAGTGATAGTAAAGACTTTATAAGAAGGAGAAGGAAAATCACTATAAATGTTGTTTTCCACTATATGACAAGCAGCAGCCCACCATCCGGCTTCTGTACCGCCATCGGTTCTTCCAAATATTCCAAGACCTTCGCTATTATAAACAACTGTATAATCAACACCATAAGAAGCGCTAATTATAGGCGAATGAGGATTACCATCATAAGTGAAATTATCATCGCCACTAAAAGTTAATTTTGGGGTGAATTTTGATAAGTTAGCGCCAAATTCTCTAATAGTCAATCCAAAATTAGCTTCTCCATCATGAATAGGATTAAATTTTATGTATTGCGCAGTTATATTTTTATCAGTTAAGTCAACATAAATATTGTTGCCAGTGTAAGTTCCTTCAATATCAGTGAAGTTATTACCATCGATTGAATAAGAGAACTTAATTGAACTTCCATCTTCTTTAGCGTTACCGGCGAAATCAGTAGTGTGATCATCGCATCCAGTTAATAACATAATGTTTGTCAAATTCATTTGTTTGCCATAATTTAAGGTGACATAACTATTACTTGTGTATTTCCAATCAAAGTAAGTGTAAGTATCGATGTTTTTGTCAACTAAACTTGTTAATGAATTAAGTAGTGTAAAATTTTCATAAGAAATTTCTGGTGCACTAAATGGCGTTAATTCGAATATTTTAACCCATGCACCACCGCGACTAGCAGTACAAGTAACACGTAAAGAAGTAGTAGTTATTGTTTCATTAAATTTTGCAGTTCCAGAAGAACTATCAATTTCTTCTGTTGCATCAGTCCAACCATTTGAAGATAAATATTGTACTTTAAATTTGCAATAATCATTCCCATCAAATAAATAAGTTAAGTTATTGAATTCTGTTTCAGTTTCGTAATTTAATTGAATATAATTATTAGCATTAAACTTGCTAAACCATATAAAAGTACTATTATCATTATCAACAAGATTATCCACTGCTCCTTGATAGATACCATCACTTGTAACGTCTGTTACTACTTTTTGGAAAGCATCATCAGCAAAAGCATTATTTGCTTTTTCACTATTTGTCAACATTACACTTAATGCAGTGGCGATGGTAGCCATACCTAGAACTAATATTTTTTTGTTCTTCATTTTTAATTTGTCTCCTTTTTTTAACAAACTTAATTAATTATAACTTATTGTAAGCGTTTTACTAATCTATTGTCAATAAGTGTTTACGTATTTTTCGATTTTTATATAATAAAATGAGCCAAAACAATAAGTTAATGGCTCCAAATATAAAAATTAACAAACTAAAATAATAGATTAATTTATCCTTTTAGTCCACGAGATTGTCTATCCATATCTTCAACAACAATATCATAGATTTCTCCTAAGCTAGCGCAGTATTCTAATACTTTCCAAGGCTCATTAGTGTGGTAATGAATCTTAATAAGTTCATCATCACCAACTGCAAGTAAGCAATCTCCTTTAAAGTTGTTAGTGAAATAGTCATTTATAGCGTCTTCATTTAAATTTTTACCCTCAATTAATAGTTGTGTGTCATAGCGATATTCGATCATTTTTAAACCTCTTTCTGTCAGTAAATACTATCGACAAATCTATTGTAGCATATTTTGTTAAGAAAGACGTAAAAGATAATAAATTTTCCCAATTGGTCGAATATAAACGGTTTTTAACTTATAATTTTGTTTTTTATTGAAACTTATAAAAAAATAGGTGGAATTATTCTAATTATATTGATATAATTATTTGTGCTTGAGGTGATATTATGGCATTAGAGAAAAAAATTACAATTACAAAACGTGGTCGTGAAGCCTTAGAAAGTGAATTAAGAAATTTAATTGATGTAGTTCGTCCAGAAGTTATCGAGCAATTAAAAGCCGCTCGTGCACAAGGTGACTTATCTGAAAACGCTGACTATGATGCAGCTAGAGATAAACAAGCCCAAGTCGAACATCGTATTAGCGAAATCGAAAATATTCTTTCTAATTGTGAAGTAGTTGATGAAAAACCTTTAGATTCTAAGGTGGTATCATTAGGTACTAAAGTTACTTTTAAAGATTTATCTGATAATACCGAACATACTGTGGAAATTGTTGGTTCAGTAGAAGCAGATCCACTTCATGATTTAATTTCTAACGAATGTCCAATTGGTTTAGCTATGATTGGTAAACATGTTGGTGAACGCACTGTTGTAGAAACTAGCGAGCCATATGAAGTTGAAATCTTAAATATTGCTTTAGATGACTAATGTAATTTAAAAAAAACAACGCCTGAAAAAATCAGACGTTTTTTTTTCGCTTTTTTAAAAGTTCATCACTATATAATTAGTGAGGTGATTTTTATGGGAAAAATTGCAATTATCGGTGCAATCCTAACAGTAGTTTTGATGTTTGTCTTTACAAAGATTGATCCAAACTTAAATGGAAATGGGGGAAATGATAGTAATATTGTTAGTGTGATTAAAGAATATGTCACATGTACGATAAGTGGGGAAATCAATCGACCAGGTAAGTATGTATTAAATAATAATTCTACACTCTTAGATTTAATAACGAATGCTGGAGGAATTACCGCTAATGCAGATGATTTAGCATATAATCCTTCTTTGTTATTAGTGGATAATGGAGAATATTATATTGCTAAAAAATCTGCTACTCCTGATACTTGTGTGATGGAAACAATTAAAAAAGTTAATATTAATTTGGCTAGCAAAGAAGAATTAATGACTGTTAATGGCATTGGTGCCACCATAGCACAAGCAATTGTTAATTATCGTAACGAAAATGGTGACTTTACTTGTTTAGAGCAATTAAAAGAAGTTACTGGAATTGGTAATTCCACTTTTGAAAAAATTAAAGACTATTTAACTTTATATTAATATGCTTGGTGCTATTATTGGTGTAATAATAGGAATTTTAACTTCAAAAAACATTTTTTTTATTTTCTTTTTAGTATTTCCATTTACTAGGTGGTATAAAGATTTCCGTAAACTATTGATTCTTTTATTGTTTTTTATTTATGGATTTCTTATCTGTTTGTTAACAAAAGTAAATACTTTTTCTAGCAATACATATTTATTAGTAATTGAAGCAAAAGAAAATTATGTTATTGCTAGGAACTTATTTTCTAAGTGCTACATATTGGCAAAAGGTAATGATTTAGAAATCGGTGATGTTATAAAAGTAGATGGCGTAGTTAAAGAGTTAGATATGCACGCTATTGAATCACATTTTGATTTTAAAAATTATTTGAATAATAATGGAATATATTATGAGTTTTCAGTTGGGAAAATGGAAAAAATTTTATCTTTATTCTTTCCAATAAAGAAGATAGCAATATTTTTAACTAATAAATATGATCAATTAACTGGAGAATTAGCAAAATCATTAGTGTTTGGATATAATTCAAAAACTATTAACAACTTATTTTCTAATAATTCATTTCGCTATATGTTAACATTAAATTCCTCCATTCTTGCTTTTGAAATGTATTTAATAGTAAATTTATTTAAAAAAGTAAAGTCAAAAATAATAAAGATTCTAATAAGCATTATTGGCTCTTTGTTATTTATGTTGCTTTGTTTTAAAAAAGCATTACTAAAATTTTTGCTATTTATGATTGCTAAAAAGTTAAGAAAAGAAAAACAATTATCACTAATTAAATTATCTGAATTGATTTTACTTATTTACTTGATTATATCGCCATTTAATTTTTATTCTTATGGAATATGGTATACATTAATAATTGCTAATTATTTTAATTTATGCTTAAAAAAAGAAAAAAACAAGGCGATTTATATGGCTATATTACTGATAATTTTAAACTATGTTTTTAATGGATATATTCCGATTACTTTATCAATGATGCGAATTGTTTTACAGCCTATAATTTTAATATACGAACTTACCATAATGTTATTAATGTTTATACCAATCCACATTAATTTAGCAACATATAGCAATGGCGTTATTTGGTTATTAAATATTGCTAAAAATTTTGATTTTTCTTTTTATCCAATTGATTCTTTGATATTAAAATTAATAATAATAGCTTTGTATATAGTATTTTTATATTTCGTTAATATTAAATATAATAAATTTAGCAAAAATATATTTTTGATTATGTCATTAATATTAACAATATTTTCTTTGCCAATTAATAATTATATTTATGATTATTTATATGCAATTGATGTTGGTCAAGGAGATTGTTCTTTAATAATACATAAAAATAAGACAGTGCTAATTGATACTGGTGGTCTTATTTATGAAGATATTGCCGCTACAACATTAATACCATTTTTTAAAAAAGTACATGTAAATAAAATAGATTATGTAATATGTTCACATAGTGACCATGATCATATTGGAGCTTTAGATTCTTTAAAACAGCTAATGAAAGTAAAAAATATAATTAATGAACGAAGTCAATTCCCATTAAATGTTAATGGTTTAATATTTGAAAATTTAAATAATTATGATTATAAAAATGAGAATGATTCATCACTTGTTAATAAATTTACTTTTATGAATTTGACTTTTTTATATATGGGAGATGCATCAACTACCATCGAAAATGAAATAATTAATGATTATGATTTAAGTGATGTGGATATTATTAAACTTGGACATCATGGATCAAGCACAAGTACAAGCGAAGAATTTTTAGATGCCACAACACCCAAAGAGGTAATAATATCACTAGGGCATAATAACTATTATGGATTTCCGAATAAAGTTGTTTTAGAGCGACTTAATAAAAGAAATATAAAAATTAGAAGAAGTGATATTGAAGGAACAATTATATACAAAAAACTTGTTTTTTAATGTATAATAATTTGTAAGCGAGGTGTTCATCAATGGTTATTATTTTATTTGGTGTACAAGATTTAATGCTTAAATCAACTTTAAAGAAGGTTACTAATGAACAAATTAAAGAAATTAATGAGTTTAATTTTGTTACGTACAATGCTTTAGAGTGTGAAATATTAGATGTAATGTATGAAGCAACTTTAATGCCTTTAGGTGAAGATAAAAGAGTAATTGTTGTAGAAAATGCTAGCTTTTTAAGTGCTGAAAAAGTAAAAAAGAATACATTAAGTAAAGAGCAAGAAAAAGCAATAATTGATTATATTAAGATACCTAATGATGCAACTGAATTGATTTTTATAGTTCATAATGAAAAAATTGATGATAAAAGTCCAATTGTTAAACTTGTAAAAGGAAAGGGTCGTATTATTGAAGCAATGAATCCAAGTGATAAAGATTGGATAAAATATGCCGAAAAATTATTTTCAAATTACGGAATTACTGCTTCATTTAACGTTATTGATGAATTCACTAAAAGAACAAATAAAGACGCTATGCTAATGAATAACGAAGTTAAAAAACTAGCTCTATATAGTAATAATATTACAATGTCTGACTTAGATTTATTAGTGGCTCGTCCATTAGAAGATAAAATATTAAACTTATGCACATTAATTGTTACTAATAAAAAGAAAGAAGCAATAAGTTTATATCGTGATTTATTAGTTAAAAACGAGGAACCAGTGGCAATGATTTCATTGATTGCCACGCAATTAAGATTATTTGTTGATGTTTTTACATTAAATGATGCTGGATTATCGCAAGGAGAAATAGCGAATGAATTAAATATTCATCCATATCGTATAAAACTTGCTATTGATAATCGTCGCTACATTCGTTTATGTTCATTAAAAAATGAAATTGAGAATCTTTATCAATTAGATTATGATATTAAAAGTGGTAAAGTTGATCGCTTTTATGGACTTGAGATGTTTATTTTAAACTTTAATAAAATAGATTAATCAATTGAGTAATAAAAAAGCCCCGCAATTTGCAGGGCAATTTTTATTTTTTAATACTACTTAAGCTTTTAAACTATTGACTAAGGCTTGAAGATGGCTCTTTTGTCTAGCAGCGGTATTTTTACTTTGAACACCTTTTGATACTGATTTATCAATTTTAGCAACAGCTACTTTAAGTGCGGCTTCAGCTTTTTCTAAATCTTTTGCTTCAACAGCTAAACGAACTTTTTTCATTTCTGTTTTTACTGCAGTTTTAACACTTACATTGTTGGAGCGACCCTTTTCGTTAGTTCTAATTCTTTTTATTTGTGATTTAATATTTGCCATAATTTCACCTCGTTTCAAAACACGAAAAAAGTTTACCATAATATGAGATTATATTCAATAGTTTTGACCATTTTTTCATTAAATAAGTAAAAATGATAAATAATAATTTTAGGTGATAAAATGCGTATAACTGATTTATATTTAAATGATTTTGCCGACGAACAATTAGGCAAAAAAAACGGTAAAAACTATGTGATTAAAAACGTTAAGGAAGAGTATTCAAAAATAACAATGATTGAAATTAAAAATAGCAATAATGAATTTCATAAAGAAAAAGGAAATTATATTACAATTGCTTGCCTTCGTGATCATGATAACGAAAAAATAATTGCTAAATATTTATTGAAAATTTTAAAGAAGAATAATTTTACTAAAAACTCACATGTTCTAATTGTAGGATTAGGCAATGATTCATATTTATCTGATGCATTAGGACCAAAAGTAATAAAAAAAGTACAAGTAACATCTCATTTGTCATTCAATAAATTTAATTTAGTGGAAGTATCATGCTTTGTTCCTGGTGTTATGGCAGTTACAGGGCTAGAGTCATCTGAAATGGTTAAAAGTTTAGTTAAAGAATTTGATATTGATTTAGTAATTGTTGTTGATTCATTAGCAACAAGAGATATCACTAGATTATATAAAACTTATCAAATTACTGATACAGGAATAAGTCCTGGAAGTGGTATTAATAATAATCGCTTATCACTAAATAAGAAAACATTAAAAGTGCCAGTTATTGCCATCGGAGTTGCTACAGTCGTAGATACTATTTCTTTAATAATAAATACATTAGAACAAGTTGATAAAAATTATATACATAAGCTAAATATAAACAAACTTTATAATACACTTTACCGTGAAGATACTAACTTCATTCTAACTAGCAAAGAAATTGATAGTCTTATTGATATAATTGCAAGTAACATTAGTAGTGCGATTAATTATGCTCTTAATCCTAAACTTTCAATAAACGACAAAGTCCGCTAAAAGGAAGTGGTATTTTATTGGCGGTGATAATATGAAAAACTTTTTTAAATCTATTTTAATATTCTTATTAGGATTTGTCGTTATAAGCTCAATAGCTATAAAAAATCCCAATAGCAATAGTAATCAAAACATACAATTAAATTCCACAATTGCATCATTTGAAGAAGATATCAAAAATGGAAGTGCTGTAGAAGATGGAATATTAGATGATACAAAAATTGAAGAAAATGAAACAAATAACGCTATGGCAAATATATTCCAAAAAATAGGAAATGGAGTTACCAAAGGTATAGGAGCGGTTTTAAAATTTTTCTCATCTTTGATTTCGAAATTTATCGGTTAAATTGTTTATTTATGTCATAAAAAATGATAAACTACTTATGGTGATTTGAATGAACAAAAAAGACTATCGTATTGTTTTTATGGGAACACCTGATATCGCTAAAGATGTATTAGAAGCATTAATAAATGATGGCTATAACATTGTTGGCGTTGTGGCTCAACCAGATAAACCAGTTGGAAGAAAGAAAATTTTGCAAGAAGTACCAACAAAAGTAGTGGCAAAGACCCATAATATTCCAGTTTTCCAACCTGTAAAAATTAAATTAGACTATGAATTTATGAAAGAATTAAAACCTGATGTTATTATTACGCTTGCCTATGGTCAAATTGTGCCGCAAGAGTTATTAGATATTCCTACAATCGGAGCTATTAATTTGCATGGATCATTGCTTCCTAAATATCGTGGTGCAGCGCCTATGCAATATGCTTTAATCAATGGCGATAAAGTAACTGGTATGACTTTAATGCAAATGATTGACAAAATGGATGCTGGATTGATGTATATGAAAAAAAATGTAGAAATATCAAATGATGATACTTTGTCAATACTAACTAAAAAGATGACTCAAGCTGCGATTGATTTAATTTTAGAAGCTTTGCCATTATATATCGAAAATAAATTACCAGGTGAAGAACAAGATGAAAGCTTAGTTAGTTTTTGTCCGACAATAAAAAAAGAACAAGAGCATTTAGATTTAACTTTATCCGCTCAAACTATTGTTAACTGGATAAGAGCGTTAAATGATCATCCAGGAGCGTATTTACTTATGGATGATACTAAACTAAAAATATGGAAAGCAAAAGTAGTTAATGATAATGTAAAAGCTCAAGTTGGTGAAATTGTTGAAGCAAGTAAAAAGGGATTAATCATGCAAGCAATAGATGGGCAAATTGCTTTACTTGAACTTCAAAAAGAAGGAAAAAACAAAATGGATTATTCATCTTTCTTAAATGGAAATCAAGGATTAGTAGGAAAAATACTTAAATAATGGGCTAAAAAGCCCAAATATTGGATAAAAGCACATTTTTTAATAAATTGGGCGATAACCGCCCACATAATTATTTGAAAACATAAGATATAGTGTCGATAGGTTAATCGACTCCCCCTACTAGCAACTCTCACCTATAAAATAAGGCCAATCGGCCTTATTTTTCTTGATAATCACATTATTTTATACTAAAGTAATAAAATAAAGGAGCAAAAAATCGTGGAAAAGAAATTAGATTTATCAGTACATCAATTAGTGGATTTTTTGCTTCGAAAAGGTGACATCGATAATCGTATTTATAATAAAACTTCTATGAGCGAAGGAACACGTTTACATGCTTCTTATCAACGCCGTCAAAGTAATGAATATATGCCGGAATATTTTTTAACACATACTTTTGAAGTTGATGGTTTTTCGGTTACTTTAAGTGGACGTGCGGATGGAATTATCGAACGCCCGTTTTTTGCTATTATTGATGAAATTAAAACAAGCGTTATTGATAATGAAGAATTTTTCAATTCCCAAAAAGAATGGCATTTAGGACAAGCAAAAGTATATGCACTTATTTACGCTCTAGATAATGATTATAAAAATATGGGTGTGCGTTTAACATACATCAATCAATTAAATGATAAGCAGCTCATTAAAGAATTTAAATATAGCGTAGAAGAACTAAAGGGATATGTTATTTCTTTGATTAAGGAATATTTAGATTTTTATCAGACAATATTTCGTTTAAAAGAAGAACGAAATATAACAGCAAAGACATTAGAATTTCCATTTTCTAATTTTCGTAAAGGGCAAAGAGAATTAGCTAAATATACTTATTCAACATTAAATAAAGGAGAAATATTGTTTGTTGAAGCTCCAACTGGAATTGGAAAAACAATGTCAACTTTATATCCCGCTATTAAAACATTTGCTAATGAAGAAAATGACAAAATATTTTATTTAACTGCCAAAAATAGCGGAATTGAGTCATCATTTTCAGCTGCCAAATTATTGTTAAATAAAGGACTAAAAGCGAAAATTATTCAAATAACAGCCAAAGAAAAAATATGTGCATGTGTGGGAAGAAACTGTAATCCTGACGATTGCCCTTATGCTAAAGGATACTATGAAAAACTTCGTAAAGCGCTAACTGATGCTTTAAATAGTGAAATTCCTTATTCAAAAAATGAAGTATTAAATATTGCCTTAGATCATGCTTTATGTCCATTTGAATTTCAACTTGATTTATCTTTGTTTTGTGATGTGGTAATATGTGACTTTAATTATTTATTTGACCCACTTGTATATTTAAGAAGATATTTTGATAATCCGACAAAAAATATTGTTGGTTTAATTGATGAAGCACATAATTTGGTGGAGCGTGGAAGAAATATGTACACTACTGAACTAAATTATGATAATTTCAAGAAAGCAAAAAAGGCATTAGGAAAATATGAACATAAAAAACTAAAATCTAGTATGAATAAGCTACAAAAACTATTTAAAGAATACGAAATGGATTTTAATGATGGTTATAATCTAAACGAAGACTTAGATATTGAATTAGTGAATGCTTTGAGTAATTTTCAAAAAGCAGCAACTGATTATATGAAAAGGGTGCCGCTTGAAACAAAACAAGAATTTACTGATTTCTTTTTTGAAGCCATAAGATTTATTAAAATAAGTGATTTCTTTAACGAAACATTCCGTATGTTAACTGTTAAAGATGGTAAACAACTAGTAATTACAATTATAAATTTGGATCCATCAAAACTCTTAAAAGATTCACTTGATTTATTGCGTGGTGCGGTGCTATTTTCCGCGACTCTATCGCCATTAGATTATTATGTAAGAATGCTAGGCGGAAATGATGAATCACCAGTTTTAAAAATACCTTCACCATTTGAACATGATAATTTACTACTTATGATTGCCCCATCTGTGGCTACGACATATAAAAAACGTAATGAAACCATAGATGAAGTTGCAAATTATATTAAAACTATGATTGACGCAAAAATAGGAAACTATTTTGTATTTTTCCCATCTTATAAATATTTAAATAATGTTTTAAAGTGCTTTGATAATGTTAATTATGATATTCATGTTCAAACTAGTGAAATGAGTGAAATAGAAAAAGCACAATTTTTAGATAATTTTAAACCAAATCCTACCTCTACTCATGTCGCATTTGTCGTTTTAGGAGGTATATTCTCTGAAGGAATTGACTTATTAAATGATCGTTTAATTGGCGCGGTTATTGTAGGAGTTGGACTTCCTCAAATTTCATTTGAACGTGATTTAATTAAAGATTATTTTAATTCTGAAGAAGAAAATGGCTTTGAATTTGCTTATGTAAAGCCAGGTATGAACCGTGTTATTCAAGCTGTTGGTAGAGTAATTCGTTCAGAAAATGATGTTGGTGCTGTTTTATTAATAGACAATCGTTATTTAGAATCAAGATATCGTGATCTATTCAAAAGTGAGTGGGATAATTATAAAGTAGTATTAAATACAATGGATGTTCAAGAGTCATTAAAAAGATTTTATGAAAGAAAAAATTACAAATAGTAATTGTAATTACTATTAATAATGTATAAAATTGATTGCGGTGATGAAATTATGAAAGATTATTTTCGAGATTTATTAGTTGAGAATATTGATGAAGCTAAAGTTATTCTTACAGGTGTGCCATTTGATAAAAATGCTTCAATTGGAAAAGGAGCATCAAAAGCTCCACAAGTTATGCGTGAATTATCAGCTTCCGAACCTGCTTTAAGCATGGATGGAGATGATATAAGTGCATGCAAAATATTTGATACTGGCGATGTTACTTATGAAGGAGAAGATGATGTTACATATTTTGCTAAAGTAAGTAAACATTTAGACCAAACACTTAATACAAACAAGTTTAATTTAGTTGTTGGCGGTGATCATTCTATTGCAATAGCAAGTGAACTATCATTTTTAAATTATGCTAAGAAGCATCATAAGAAACCATTAATTATTCATATTGATGCCCATCCTGATATTTGTGATGTATATGAAGGCAGTAAATATTCTCATGCTTGCCCAATCAGAAGAGCAATCGATAACGGTTATTCTACTAAGGACATTATTCTTATTGGCATTAGAGGATTTGAAAAGCAAGAAGTAGAATATTTTGCTCTTCATCCAGAAATAAAGATGTTTAATGCTAGTTTTATTCATAATAATGGTATTGAACCAATATTTAAATATTTAAAAGAAAAAATTAGTGATGAATATATGGTGTATCTATCTTATGATATCGATGCTAATGACCCGAGTTTTGCTCCGGGAACTGGAACTCCCGAGGCATTTGGTGTTAATAGTTTAGATGTTATGAAAATACTTTGTTTCATTGTCAGAAACTTTAATGTACCAATGATGGATATTGTGGAAATTGCTCCACCTCTTGATATAAATGATATTACCACTTGGTTAGGTATCAAAGATTTATATGAAGTATTTAAACAATTATTACTAAAGGAGTAACTAAAATATGAAGAAACACGTAATGTTTGATTTTTATGGCGCAAACCAACATCAATTAGATGATATAAAACACGTTAATGATTTATTAACAAGATTATGCTTTAGCCTCGATTTACAGCCAATTTGTCCACCACAATTAATTCCATATTATTATGGCAAAGTTAAAGAAGATATTGGTGTTTCGGCATTTATCTTACTTGAAGGTGGACACGTTACTATTCATACTTTCCCATTAAGAGAATGCTATTTTGTCGATATATTCGCTGAGACCGATTTTGATGATAATGCTGCTTATCAATTTTTCTTAAAAGAATTACCATTTGATGAAAAAAATTCTATTAAAAATGTGAAAGATCGTTCTATTCGTAAGTTTGAAATGTTACCTTATGAATCAGATGTTGATTTTGGTCCGCATGTAATGACAGAAATTAAAGCACATACCATCCCAACAATGGAAGTATTATTCGATTTCTTAGAGAAAATAGTTTATGAAATTAATATGGACCCAATTACTCGTCCATTTGTTTTAAAATCAAGAATTAATAATCCAAAGTATTTAAGCGCTATTATAGTTATTGCTCAATCACATATTGCAATTCACTATAATTATAAAACTAAATATATGTACGCAGATATCTTCTCTTGTGCACCATTTGACTATACTAATATTGATAAAATCTATGCGCCTTTAGGAGAAGTAGTATCTAATGAGTTAACCGCTCGCGGAAGTAAACATATTTATAAAGTAAAATCAAAAGTTTCAAAAACTGATTTGCGCGCGAATATGCGTTGGCAAAAAGCAATAAAGAAATAATATGAATATTACAGTTTATTTAGGAGCTAATGAGGGGAATGACCATTCTTTAAAGAAGTCAGTCGCGGATTTTGGAACTTGGATTGGAAAAACTAATAATACATTAGTTTATGGTGGTTCCCGTATTGGCTTAATGGGTGTTATTGCAGAAAATGCTTTAAAAAGTAACGCTAAAGTTATTGGCGTTGAACCAAGATTCTTTGTAGAAAAAGAATTGCAAAATGATGATTTAAGTGAATTAATTGTCACTGAAAATATGTCTGAACGTAAAGCAAAAATGATTGAATTAGGTGATGCTTTTGTGGCTTTTCCTGGTGGGACAGGCACATTAGAAGAAATATCAGAAATCATGTCGATGGTTTCTTTAAATCACACTAATGCACCATGCATTATTTTTAATCTTCATGGTTATTATGATGGACTTAAAGCTTTACTTGATAAAATGATTGAAATGGATTTATCTTCAATAGAAAGACAAAAAGGTATTTATTTTGTCTCAACGTTAGAAGAAGTAGAGAATATTTTAACACCAAAAAATTTTTAACCTTAATCCTATTAACATTTTACTTTTAATCGTAAGTTAGTCGTAAGTTAATATTTTGATAATTACGGATTAATCATAAGTTGATGCACACATTTATCAATAATTATTTGTGTAGTCTTAATTGAAAAACATTATCAATCAAAATAATTATTTAATAATTAAAATTAATTTGTTATACTTTATTTCAGTAAGAAAGAGGTGGTATTTATGGCATTTGATCAAAAGAAAATACGTAATTTTTCTATTATTGCGCATATTGATCATGGTAAATCCACTTTAGCAGATCGAATCTTAGAACTTACTGGTAGCGTGGATAAACGCGAAATGAAAGAGCAACTACTTGATTCGATGGATCTAGAAAGAGAACGTGGAATCACAATTAAACTTAATGCGGTTACCCTTAATTACATCGCAGATGATGGAGAAACATATATATTTAACTTAATTGACACTCCAGGACACGTCGACTTTACTTATGAAGTATCTCGTTCTTTAGCGGCTTGTGAAGGCGCTTTGTTAGTTGTTGATGCTACGCAAGGAGTAGAGGCCCAAACGTTAGCGAATGTCTATTTAGCGGTTGATAATGACTTAGAAATTATTCCAGTTATTAATAAAATTGATTTACCTTCTGCCCATCCTGAAATTGTTAAAAAAGAAATAGAGCAAAGAATTGGTATAAAATGTGATGACGCAGTTGAAGTATCGGCTAAAACCGGACTTAATGTTGAGCAAGTCTTAAAAATGATTGTTAAAGATATTCCTTCTCCAGTAGGTGATATTAATGCCCCATTAAAAGCTTTAATATTTGATTCAAATTATGATGCATATCGAGGCGTTGTCATTAATATTCGTTTAAAAGAAGGGCAAGTTAAAGTTGGAGATGTCATCCATCTTATGGCGGCTAATAAGGACTATTTAGTTACTGAACTTGGCATCCGTACACCAAAAGAAGAAAAACGTGATGTTTTATTTGCTGGTGAAGTTGGCTATTTATGTGCACAAATTAAAGATATCAAAGATGTGCATCCAGGTGAAACAGTAACCTTAAAAAATAATATGGCAAAAAAACCTTTACCAGGATATCGTCATATTAATCCCATGGTATTCTGTGGTTTATACCCCGTTGATTCTAAAAAATATGGCGATTTAAAAGAAGCTTTAGAAAAATTATGTCTAAACGATTCATCTTTACAATTTGAGCCAGAAACATCCCAAGCCTTAGGATTTGGCTTTAGATGTGGATTCTTGGGCTTATTACATATGGATGTTGTGCAAGAACGTTTAGAAAGAGAATATAATATTGATTTAATCTTAACTGCTCCTTCTGTTATTTATAAAGTTAAACTTACTAATGGTGATATTATCAACCTTGATAACCCATCGAAATTGCCGGATTCTTCATTGGTCAAGGCAATTGAAGAACCTTATGTGAATGCTTCAATAATGACACCAAAAGAATATGTTGGTCCAATTATGGAGTTATGCCAAGAAAAAAGAGGAATTTATATTGACTTAGAATATTTTGATGATACACGTATGATTTTAAAATACGAAATACCATTAAGTGAAATTGTTTATAATTTCTTTGATAAACTCAAAAGTTATTCAAAAGGCTATGCTTCATTTGATTATGAATTAAGTGAATATAAAGAATCTAATTTAGCTAAAATGGATATCTTATTAAATGGACAACCTATTGATGCTTTATCATTAATTGTTTATAAACCATCTGCTTATACTCGCGGAAACCTAATTACAAGAAAACTTAAAGATGTTATTCCGCGTCAACAATTTGAAGTACCAGTTCAAGCGGCAATAAACGGAAAAGTTATCGCTCGCACTGATATTAAAGCCATGCGAAAAGATGTCTTGGCAAAGTGTTATGGTGGAGATATTTCTCGTAAAAGAAAACTTCTTGACAAACAAAAGGAAGGTAAAAAGCGTATGAAAAAAATTGGTTCTGTGGAAGTACCACAAGAAGCGTTTATGTCTTTACTTTCCATCGATGATGACGAATAAGCACGAATTTCGTGCTTTTTTTGTGTTTTATGTCACATTTTGTTAGTAGATTTTTAGTAAATATTTAGTTTTTATATGGAATATATTTCGTAAATTTGTTACAATTAATTCCGAGGTGAAGCCTATGGGTAACGAAAACCTGGCATTCAAATATTCTAATGACATATATGCAACAAGAAAACAAGTATCACAAATGCTTGGAATTTCTAACATTGATAAGTTTTGGAATGATATTATTTCTTATCGTAGTCATTATACTTTGAGTTTAAATTTAAGAAACATCGAAAGAATGCCAATCAATTTAGTATTATCACCAAAAATACTTGATGATTTAGTGGCTAAAGAACGTAGATTATCAAAATTAATGGTGAAATTTGGTAAATTAAATGATGATGATTATGTTAAATATGCAGTAAGAAACAACCAATATAATTTAATTCTTACAAATATTGCTCAAAAATATCATATTGATTTTTCGGAAGGGCTATTAAATCTTATTATTAGTGGTAATGCATCATCATTAACACCTAGTCAAAATATTTTGTTAAATTACTTTCAAGCATTGCATCATATCGAAACTCGTTTTTATGATCCAATCGATGAAAAATTATTAAGAACGCTATTAGGCTATTTGGTGTCATCAAATGATGAAAATATTTATCGTAAAGAAGAAATAGAAGATTCCTCATCTAGAATCATTATTGATCGTATTTATAGCGCGGCACCAGTTGAACGAATTGTTCCAATGATGAATGATTTATTTGATTTTCTTAATAATAATAACAATTGTCCAGCCTTAGCTAAAGCAATTGTGGCGTTCTATTATGTAATGATGATTAAACCATTTGATTTCTTTTCAGAAGAAATGGCCACATTACTTGCTAAATATGTTTTAGCGCATAACGACTTTGAAGAACCAAGTGTTCTTATTGATTTTGAATGCTTCATTAATAATTATCAAGAAGACGTTAATTATATAATGAAAGAAGTAAATAAAACTAATGATGTAACTTATTTATTGACTTTTATGTTAGATAAAATAACTGAACACATTGATAATATGTCCTCATCAATTGAGGTGAGCAATTCGAAGTCCATTGAAAAAGAGTTTTTTAAAAGCGAACTTGATGAAAGTGAACCAAAAGAAAAAAATGAGAAAAAACATGTAGAAGTAGTGGAAAGTCAAGAAGATTTGTTGCATAATGTTGATTATGAGGTACGAGTTGCACTTCCTAAACTTCCAATTGGATTAGATGAGCGTAACGCTAATGCAATCGCGGAACATTTATTAGAAATGAAACCGAACCTTAAACGTGGTGAAGCACAATTCTATGCCCGACACTGTACAATTGGTAAATATTACACTATCCAACAATATAAAGAAATGAATGAATGTGCTTATGAAACAGCGCGTACATCTATGGATAATTTGGTTAGCGAAGGATTTTACCAAAAAGAAATGATTAAAAATAAGAAGTATGTATATACTCCAATCCCAAGAAAGTAGGTATTTATTATGTTTTTAGCAAATTCTATACACCCATTATTATTTATCGTTATTATTTTGGCTTTTTTCGGTCTCATTGCTCTTGTTGTTTTCATTTTAAGAAAACATTTACCAAGTCTTCGTGACGATGGAGAAAAACCGGCCACTAAAGAAGAAGCAGCAAAAGAAGCTCTTGATCGTATCTTAGTTCCTATTGAAGATAACGATGAAAATAAAGAAAAAGAAGATTCAAAAGAAGAAAATAATGAAAAGAGTGAATAGTTTATATATTCATATTCCGTTTTGTACACATCTTTGTGAGTACTGTGATTTCACAAAGATGTTTTATTTACGTCCTTTTGTTAGTAAGTATATTAAGTTTTTAGTTAAAGAAATTGATGACTTAAAAAGCCAAAAATTTAAAACCATTTATATTGGTGGAGGAACGCCTTCTTCTTTAAGTGCTTATAACTTAAAATTACTTTTAGCATCTTTAAATAAGCATCTAAAAAAAAATACAGAATTCACTATTGAAGCAAATGTTGAAAATTTAACGTTAGAAAAATTACGCCTTTTTAAAGAATATGGCATTAATCGTATTTCGATTGGTGTTCAAACTTTTAATGATGAATTACTTAAAAGCATTAATAGACATCATTCAGAACGACAAGTAAAATACTGGATTAAACAAATTAAGAAAATGGGATTTAATAATATTAATATTGATTTAATATATGGACTTCCTAATCAAACTATTGAATTATTTAAAAATGATTTAAAAAAAGCAATATCGTTAGATATTAATCATATTTCTTCTTATTCTTTAACTATTTCTAAAGGAACAATGTTTTATAATAAAGGAGTTAAAGAAGTAGATGAAGATACTTCACGTATGTATTATGATGCGTTATATAGCTATTTAACTAAACATGGATTTAAACGTTATGAAGTTTCTAATTTTGCTAAAAATAAAGCATATTCAAAACATAATTTAACTTATTGGAATGATGAAAATTATATTGGCCTTGGTTTAGGTGCACACGGATATGTTAATAATATTAGATATCAAAATACAACGAATATAAATGATTATTTAAAAGGAAATACTATTCAATATAAAGAAGAACTATCTAATAATAATATTTTAGAAGAATTTTTGATGCTAAATTTACGTAAATATAATGGCTTTTTGATATCTGATTTTAATAAACGTTTTGGCAATATAAAATCGCATAAGTTATATAAAATAATTAAAGAATTAGAACAAGAAAAAATGCTTAAAGTAACTAATTATCGCATTTATCCAACATATGAAGGAATGATGTTACTTGACGCTATTTTATTAAGACTTTTTATAGAAGAGGAATAAAATAAATGATTGCATGTATTAAATTTATCATTGAAAGCGCTTTAAAATAATTATAGAATTAATTGTAAGTTTTTTATTAATAGCATTAAAAATTAACTTATATTAAATGTTTTAAAGAAAGGCTAAAATCAACTCATGAAACAAAAGAAATTATTATTTACTTTAAGTTTACTAATGCTTAATGCCGCTATATTGGCATCATGTGGAGGAAAAACTAGTGGTGTGACTTCAAACATTACAACTCCGCCTTCACCATCAACTCCCCTAGTTTCTCCATCTACAACACCGATACCATCAATAAGCACAAGCACATCGTCTTCAACACCAATCCCAGTTGTCCCAGATAATGAAGTAAAAAACTATACCTTATTTGCACACAAAGAAGGAATAACAAGATTTGAAGCTGAAGAAGTAGATGTAACTAAATATGTAATATCAAGCGATAATCCAACAAAAATTGTTGAAAGAACAGATGCCTCAAATGGTAAGTTTTTGGCAGCGTCAACAGGTGATACTGCTAAGAATTCAACATTTGAATTCAAAATATCATTAGATTTTGATGCAACAATTACGATGACAGCCTCTTATGCTCAATCAAACAAATGGAAAGATTATAGTCAAGATTTAACAAAATCTTATACTTATATTGTTGATGAAAATCGTAATATGATGCTATCTTCTGAAAAAACAATTCTTGCTTCTAGAACTGATATTACGAAATGGGAACAATTTAACTATACTCCAATAACTTTAAATAAAGGAACCCATACTTTTTCTGTTAAAGTAGCGGAAAATACCGGTAAAGGTAATCCTAATATTGATTATTTAGATTTTAATATTATTAAAGTGACTAGTGGCGTTATTGATGAAGATAAAGTTCCAGAAAATGATTTTCATAGTTCAATTCAATATCAATACATAAATGATTCTAACTACGAAGATGTTAGTAAATACGCAAACGGAGTAACTGAATTAAGTAAGCCTAAAGGTATTATGGTTGACTTCAAAGATGAAAACATTTCTAGCAATAGTTTTGTTTTAGAGTATGCAGATAATAATGCTTTTGAAAACTCTATAATTGTTAATAACATCACATCAAGCAATTATACGATTCAAAACTTAAAATTAGGACAAGAACTATATTGGCGAGTTGCAGATTCTCAAAGTAATTTAAGTAAGTCAAAAGTTCATAATCTCCAAGTAGCTGATAAAGGACCAAGAAATATAGCAATTGATGGAGTTAGTAATGTTCGTGATATAGGGGGATATAAATCTTCTTTAGTTAGTAATGGAAAAGTTAAGCAAGGATTATATTATCGTGGCGCTAATTTAAATTCGATTAGCGAAGATGGAAAAAAAGAAATGTTAAGATTAGGCATTAAAAGAGAAATAGATATGCGTGATTCTCATCAATGTCTTGGCCCATATGTTGATGGGATAAGTTATAGTGCCGTATCAATTCCTTCTGGAACGGAAAGTAAAAGATTTGAAGAATTTAAAGATGAATATAAACAAATATTTACAATAATCGCTAATGCTAATAAAGAACCAATTTATCTTCACTGTACTGCTGGCGCTGATCGTACAGGTATTGCAACATTTATGTTACTAACAGTATGTGGCGCTAGTTATGAGGATATGGCTAGAGATTATTTATTTACTAATTTTTCAACACAAGGAACAAGAGTGCCTAATTATACCTCTGAATTTAAAGCATGGTGGTCTAAATTAGATAATTTTGAAGGTAATACAAAAGCTGATAAAGCCAAATCGTGGTTAATTAGTAAAGGCATAACCGCTGAACAAGTAGAAAAAATTAGATCTATTTTTGTTGAGAATTATAAATAAAAAGTAAAATGGCAAGCACGAAAATTTTAAAATTATGTTTGCCATTTTTATATATTTTAAAAAAGATAAAAATTTTCAAATCGTTAAGATTGCATTCTAAAAAAAAGGATGATATACTACGTTAGTGTTGGCTAACCAATGGATTTGTTAATTAATTGTTTTTAATCAATTATTTTTTTGAAACAAGGTTAGCTTATACTAACTAGATACCCTATAGCGTCTAGTTAAAAGAAGGAGGAATAAAATGAAACTAAAAAAAATTATTTCAAAAATCTGTGCTTGTTTATTTGTTGCTGTTTCTGCAATAACGTTATCTTCATGTAACGAAAAAAAGACTGAGGCATTACCAACTGTTCCGGTTTTGAATGATACGAGAAGCGAAGAAGTAGAAATGACAACAATTAAAACGTTAAACGGGAAAGATGTGACTTATAACAAAAACACTAAAAATATTGTTGCATTATCAAACACTGGTGATTTATTAGCACTTGGTGTTAGACCATTAGCGGTTGATGGTAATGCTAACCAATCAGGGTATGAAGAATTCTTTAAAGCAGTTGAAATATTAAATAATACTCAACCATTTGATCCAGAAGAAGTAATGAGTTATCGCCCTGAATTAATTTTAACTTATAATACTATGGATGAATCTAATATCGCTAAACTTGAAAAAATTGCACCAACGATTCCAGTATATTTTGATACATACGATTATACGAAAAGACTTACTTATCTAGGAGATATTTTAGGATTAAGTGAAAATGCTCAAACTATCATTGACTATTGTAAGAAAACTGAAGAAGTAGGGTTACAAAAAATTAATGATTTAAAAATTCAAGATAAGAGTGTAACAGTTTATACTTATTATCAAGGATTAACAATACCACCGAACTATAAAGATGCTTTTGTATTTAATCATATTCTTTACAATACTTTAAACTTAAAAATGTTACCAATTGTTAAAGACTTTTTAGATGATCAATCTCAACAAGCTTTTTCTCAAATTAGTAATGAAAAGTTAAAAGATTATGAAGGAGACTTAGTTATTTTTGCTGGACTTGGTGAGTCAAGTATCCCTGATACAGTAAAAACAAACGAAGGGTTTAAGAGTTTAAAAGCAGTTAAAGAAAATAGAGTGGGTTGTATTGATATGATTTTATATTCGTTTAAAGATGCTTTATATATGGAAGCTCAATATAATCAAATTCTTGATGCTTTAAAGGTTGCTAGTCAAAATTAGTATGGAAACTAAAAAATTACAAAATAACCAAAAGTTTATTATTTTGTTAGTTGGCTCTCTAATTGCATTAGTTGTATTAATTATTTTATCGATATTTATTGGAGCAGAAAAAAGCATAACTTTTAAAGATTTTATTAATGCTTTGTTTCATTATAATGAAGAGAACTTTAATGAAACAATAATTAGGAATATAAGAATACCGCGTTTAATAGCGGATATCATGGTTGGAGCATGTTTAGCTATAGCTGGCGCAATTATGCAAGGAACAACTAAAAATCCGATGGCGGACTCAGGAATCATGGGTATAAGCTCTGGCTCAGTATTCTCAATTATTGTACTAATGGTTTTCTTTCCTAATATTTCTCGATTAGGAAGAATTGGATTTTCTTGTCTTGGTGCCTTAGTAGTTACACTTTTAATTTATACCGTAGCCTTTATTGGAAGAAAAGGACTAAGTAGTGATAGAATGGTTTTATCAGGCATGGCAATTTCTACTTTATTCTCATCGGTTTCTACGGCAATTGTTCTAAAAACAGGGCAAAGTGGTGAAATGATGAAATATATGGCAGGAAGTGCTGCTAATACAATATGGTTAGATATTTATGTAAGTTTACCATTCTTTATTATTGCTTTAATTATTTCTATTGCTATATCTAGATCATTAACTATTTTAAATTTAGGCGATGATGTATCTAAAGGATTAGGTGGCAATGTTACATTAATAAAAACTTTATCAACGATTGTTGTTTTAGGTTTATCGGCAATTGCGGTTGTAATAATAGGACCAGTAGGATATGTTGGTTTAATGGTACCACATATTGTAAGAAGCATATGCGGCAGTGATTACCGCTATGTAATACCAGGATGTGGCTTATTAGGTGCGGCATTTGTCTTATTAGTTGACTTTATAGCTAAAAACATAATGCCAGGATTTGAATTCCCAATTGGTTTATTAATTACAATAATTGGTGTTCCATTTTTCATCTATACATCAAGAAGAACAGATGAAAATGCTTTTAATGGAGGTTAGTTTATGAAAAAAAATAATGTGACTTCCTTAAAAAGAGGAGTAATAATTAATATTCTATTATTCGCTTTATTATTAATGGTATTTTTAATAGGATGTAATGTCGGTAAATATCACATGAGTGTTTTAGAGGTATTTAAAACATTAATTGGTAAAGGTGACAAATATTCTAATTTAGCATTATTTTCATTTCGTTTACCACGTTTATGCTTAGCCTTATTAGTAGGAATAGGAATGGGAATGTCAGGCGTAGTAATGCAAAATTTATTACATAATGATTTAGCTTCTCCAGGAACTTTAGGAGTTTCTGATGGATCAGGATTATTTGTTATTTTATATGTAGCTTTAGTTAAATCAAATAACTCTAATCCTCTAATGCTATCGATATTAGCTTTAATTGGTGGCTTATTATCATCGCTTATTATATTCCTACTTTCCTACAAGAAAAAGAAAAGCATTTCACCAACTCGTTTGATTATGACAGGCGTTGCTTGTAGCGCGGCTTATAGCGCAATTGGGACGATTCTTATGTATACGCTTGATCGAAATCAATTAGAATTTTTACAACGCTGGCAATCGGGTGAACTTTGGGGAACAGATTGGAATTATATCATTATTTTATTTGTTTGGTTACTATTTTTTGGAGGACTTGTTTATAGTAAGTCTTATACATTAAACGCTATTAACATCGGCTATGACGTTGCTAAAGGAATAGGCGTAAATACTAAAGTTGACTTTATTATTTTAGCGATTGGCGCAGTTGCGATGAGTAGTGCCTCGGTTGCTTTTGGCGGAAATTTCTTCTTTCTAGGTTTAATAGGACCACACATTGCTAGGAAACTAGTGGGTGTTGATAGTCGGGTCTTATTTCTTGCAAGCGGTACGTGTTCCGCGATTATTATTTTAGTAGCGGATATGTTGGTTATGGGAGTTAATGCTTTCACAAATATTCCAACCGGTATATTTGTTTCAATACTTTCAGTGCCATATTTTATATATTTATTAATAAAAAAGGAGTAGACTATGGAAAATTGTATTATAACTAATAATTTAAAAGTAGCGTATGATGACTATGTAGTCATTCCTAATTTTAATATAAAAATAAAAAAAGGTAAAATCACTTCAATTATTGGTGCGAATGGGTGTGGGAAATCCACTGTTTTAAAGGCAATTGGTCGAATTATAAAAAAAGAAGAAGGAAGTATTATTATTAATGATAAAGATATCTTTACCATGAAAAATAAAGATATTGCTAAAGAAATGGCAATACTACCTCAAACACCAACCGCCCCTGGATCAATTACTTGTTTTGAATTAGTATCGTATGGAAGATATCCTTATCAAAAAGGTTTAGGAAAACTATCACAAGAAGATAAAAAAGTCATTAATTGGGCTTTGAATGTGACAAATATGGAAGAATTTAAAAGTAGAAGTATTGCTTCATTATCAGGCGGACAAAGACAACGTGTTTGGATAGCTATGTCTTTAGCGCAACAAACTAATATCATTTTGCTTGATGAACCAACTACATATTTAGATTTAAATCACCAACTTGAAGTATTAGAACTATTAAAAAAGTTAAATAAAGAAGAAAATGTCACAATTGTTATGGTTTTACATGATTTAAATTTAGCTTGTAAGTATTCTGATTATTTACTTGCTATGAAAGATGGACAAGTATTTGACTTTGGCTTTGCTAATGATGTATTTAATGAAAATATGTTAAAAGAATGTTTTGCTATTGAAGGTGAAATTATTAAGGATCATAAAACTAATAAAAACGTTTGTGTTTCTTATGATTTATATAAGAAGGATAAGAAAAATGAAGATTAAATATGTTTTATTAGTGGCAATACTTTTTTTAACATCATGTAGCAATAATGGCGTAAGAAAAGATTTTGGTATAGATGTAAATGATATTTCAATTAACTATAATAATGAAAAAATAACCTCATTAAGCAAAATAGAAAACCTAGACAATATGCAAGATTTAAGTGATTTTATGGATTATGTAGTATTTACGTCTAAAAACGATGAAATTATATATACAAGTGTTACTGATTCATTTAAAAATAAGTTAAAAGAAGATATGGCTTATTATTTTAAGTGGGCGGGGCAATATGGGATACTAGCGCATAATTTTATTAAAGGGTATGATGATACACAAATTGATGAAAACTTAATTGGGGTATTTGGCTCAATTTCTACGTATGCCTTTAAATCATATACATTAAAATCTAATAATATAAAAGTACTTGATTATACTTATTACAATAATGTTTTAGTAAATACGAAAAAGAATGATTATACTTATTTAGATTTACCGCTTTATAAATTTAATAAAGGCTTTATTAATGTAAGTAATAGTGAACAATTATTTTATGCTTTGGCTAATAAGTATTACCCAATACCTATAAGTGGATCATCCGCTGAAAAGTTATTTAATAAAATGATTTCAATAGTTTATCGCATTGTTCCATCATTAAGTATGAATGAATACGAAATATTTAATAACATATTCAATTATATTATTAATGAAAACACATATGATTATGATTCTTTTAATTATAAAGACAGCCAACATACAGATTATGAATGTTATTTCTTAGATGGAATATTTAATAATAAAAATGCTGTTTGTGATGGAATAGTAAAAGCACTAGTGTCATTATTAAATTTATTTAATATTGATGCTTATCATATTGGAGCTGTTTATAATAATGCTGGGCATGCTTATGCATACGTTAAAGTAAATGATAATTACTATTTGTCTTGTCCAACAAGTTCAAGTAGTGTTTATAAGTTAAACGATCAAAAATATCATTATCATACATATTCATATATGCTAACTAATTATTATACTTCAAGTAAAACTTGGCATTATGAAAGTTTATGCCAAAGTCAATTAATAGAGACTTTAAAAACTGTTACGCCATATGATTATTATTCAAATACAAAATTAAATATTGATGATAAGGAAATATCACTAAATATTACGAATAAAGAAGATGCTTTATTAATATTAAATGAAGTTAATAAAACCGCAATAAAAAACAATTATGTCATGCAAATTGAATTACTTGCGGATTATAACATTATAAATGAAGCGTTCAATGAATTTACCGCTAACGCGAAAACAATAAAGATAAACAATGGCATGTTTAATAACAAAAAGCTTTATACGTTTATCTTTAATGGAGAAAATTTATGAAAAAGTTAAAAGTAATTATATTATGTTTCATAACTTTATTAACAAGTTGTAGTAATAGCAATAGCGGTAATAAACCTTCAATAAATCCCATTGAAAATTTGAATTTTATTGATAATTATAGCAATGAGTTAATAACCCCAAATAAAACATTATGCAATCGAAATGAACTTATATATGCTTTAGATTATATGGCTTTTTATAAAATCAAAGATAAGGTTTCTTATTATATAGATATTGATTACGCAGCGACATTTTATAACATTTATAGTGAATTTAATAAAGCAATTAATTTAACACAAATTGCTGATAGCTATCCGAATTATTTAAACTATGATTTATATGATCAATATAAGATAATAACGGTTAGTTTATCAATTCAACCGCTTGCGATAAATAAACCCATTAATATTGATACTAAAAGTATATTAATTAAGGAATTTGATTATCTAAGTAACGTGAATAAAAGAGATGAATCATTTAATGATTTTCCGTTATTTTTAAATAATAAAGGCTTTATAAATGTTAACGATAGCGAGTCGTTATGGTATGCAACATTATTAAATTATTATCCTAAGGTAAAAGAAGGAAGCACGGAAGAAAAAATATTTAACGAAGCAAAAAATGTTTTAAGAAGAATTATTGATGATGATATGTCTGATTATACAAAAGTTAAACAAATCTACAATTATTTAACAAGCGAAATTAAATATGATTTCAATACTGCTTATAGCGATATAAAAGTGTTGAATAAGGAACAATGTTATTACTTAGAAGGTGTGTTCTTAAATCATTACGCTGTCTGTGATGGCAAAAGCAAAGCATTTGTCTTTCTATGTAAACTTGAAGGAATAGAAGCGGTTCGCTTAACAGATTTTAAAGATAACTTCTTAGGGCATGCTTATAATTATGTGCGTGTATCCGATAAATGGTACTTAACATGTACCACATTTGGCAGTAATCGTTTAAAAATCAATGATGATTTAGGTATCGTTTTACCATCATATAATATGTTTTTAACAAATCTAACAACACCTTATGAAAATGACTTTGGTTATGATTCTAAGATGTATGAAGATATAAAAAGTGCGGTTAGTGATGAACCATTTAATTATTTTAAAAATGAAAATTTGATTATTAATAATGAATCGGAATTTATCACTCTTATAGATAACACTATAAGTAAAACGCAATATGACAATTTTGAAATAGAATTTCAAGATTTAAATAAAAACGATGATATGGTTTATGACTATATAGAAAATTTAAAAAATAAATACAACTTATATGATCTTTATTTAGTGAAAAATAGACCATATGAGGATTATATATATGCTTGTATTTTTATAAAAAAAGGGGAATAGAAAAATGAAAAACAAAAAAATTATTATTGGATTATGCAGTGCTTTATTAATTGGTGGCGCTACTCTGGTATCATGTAATAATGATACTGGAAATAGTATTTCATCGTCATCAGTTAGTGCAGACAAACTAGCACTAGAAAGAAGAATTACCTATGTAACTAATAATATGATTAATGATGAGTATAAAAATAATTATACCAAAGAATCATATGACAATTTAGTTAAAGCATTAGAAGATGCTAAAAATGTTTTAAATAAAGAAAATGTAACACAAGAAGAATTAGACCAAGCTTTAAATGCTTTAAATGAAGCTGTAAATAACTTAACACCAAAAGAAGTTAGTGATGTAACTACTGCACAAATTTCATCTTTTATTGATAGCATGAATGGTAATTACACCATGACTGTTTTAGATTATAAAGCAAATAAAGATGCTCCAGTTACTAGAACTTATAAAGCTATTGAAAATGCTTATTATAATGAAAATAGTAAACAAGGCTTTGTTGTATTTGATGATTACGTTCATAGTTTTACTTTAAATGACAGCCACTTGAATATTAATAGTGCTGTTATTAGCGATACTTGGTCAGTTCCTGCTTATGTTTTAGGAGATGAATTCTACGATCGTTATGCATCTTGCTTTGGTAAAAGTGAACCATTATCTAGCTATGGATTTGATACTTATGGTTGGCCATATTCAAAACACTTAGTTAATACGAATACATTTGTTATTGATAACTCTAACTATGTAGCATTCATGTTAGATACAATGTTTGATGTTTATTCTTATGATTTTGATGATGTTTCTGAATTTGGTAACTATGTTGGTGTTGATTTAACAAATAAAAATTTAACTATCTATATTGCTAATGATTCAAAACTTACTGATGTAACATTTAAATTTACTTTTAGTGATGTAAACAATACCAAAATTGCTCCATTAACAAACTATTTAACTAATAATAGCAAATACTCTTCTAATGATGCTTATAATCCAACAAGCAAGATTGAAGATATTTTAAGTAAAAACACTAAAGATAAATATGGCTTTAAAGTTGATGTTTATAACGGAAAAGATGGAATTAACGATAATGTTGACTTTAGTATTTATAATGTTGTTAACGATAAAGCCGCTTATTGGGTATTAAATGATAAAGCATTAATTTTAAATAATGATAAAACATATCTTGCTAAATATGTAAATGATACAATTACTGTTGGCGAAGAAAATGACTACAGCATCAGTGATATGAATTTAGTAAATACATTATTTGCTAAAAAAGATAATCTTGTATTAAATAGTAAAATTGATGAATACTTTATTGATATTAAAGAATCACCATTAACTAGAAATGCTTTAGCTTATTTCTTTGATATCGTCAATACCACAAATTACACCAAAGATGATATTAATAAAGTATCATTAAAGGTTAATGCTAATAATGAACTTGTAATTTCTTTATGGAATAAATATAGAAATTCTAACACTCGCGATGGTTTGATTTTAACTGGTGTCGTTAAAGAATATGAAAATGTAGGAATTGGTAGCTTTGATGACCAAGTAACTGCTTTAAAAGAACAACTAAATCAATTAATTGCTCAATATCAAAATGTCTTAAATGAACAAGATAAATATACAACATATAGTTTAGAAAAATTTAAAACTTTATATAATCTTGCTAAGGAATTAGTTAATAGTGATAAAGCTTTAACAAGTGATTTAAATAATATTATTAAACTTTTACCATTAAGATATAACGAACTTGAATCAAAGAATGCATCATATAATGAAAATGGTGTACAAGATATTAAAAATGCTTATAGCAAGTTATATAGTGGAGATGAATATAGTTCAACTTTAAACCCTTATAAATTAACTGTTTCTATTGATGATAAAGTAACTGAATATATTGCTAATTCTTCTTATTATTACAATGTTACAGAAAATAAAGGCGTAATAAAATTAGAAAAATTCTTTTATGATTTTGAAATTATTGATGAAAAAGTAACAATAGTTGCTCCTAAAGTCACTATAACTGGCGCTAGCCAAAGATATTTATCACGTGTCGCTACAGTAGTAGGTGATTATTCTTCTTTAACTACAACAGAAGATTATGATACTTTATCTTTCACTCGTATTGCGGGATCTAATGACTATTATATTGCTAATCCTTCATACTTAAACTTTATTGAAGGTTTAGATTTATCTAATATTAGCGGTTTAAGTGTTAATGCCTCTAATGACTCTATTACATTTAAAGCTTATGATTCATTAAAACTTTCAACTATTAGTGATCAAACATTATTATTAAACGAATGTAAAGCCACTGCTACAGTTAGTGAAATTAATAGTGCAAGCTATAGCATACTAGATGAATTATTAAATTCTACTAGTGCAATTATTTCAAAAGATGATATTGTTTCATTCGTTAAAAATAGTGATACAACATCATTTAGTTTTAAAAAGATGTATAATGATAAAACATTTACTACATATGTCACAGATAAATATTACTATAGTGAATATGAAAACTATAATGAAGATGAAGAAGCATTTAACGAAAATGTTGTATTCTATGCTTTAATTAATGGTGTTGTTAAGAAAGGAACGATTTATCTTGATGGAGCTCATGAGAATCCATATAAGATTGAAGAACTTACAACTAAATATACTTCAATTGCAGAATTTATGGGTGCGACATTTGATAGTTTAAAAAATATTACCGCTAATTCATTGACTGGTGATAGTCGTTTCAATTATGATGTTGATGATGCACTTTATAATGATTTAATAAAGTTAAGCATTGAAGATGCCGAAGATTTTGAAAGTGCTAAAGTAACATTAATTGAAAATGCATTATTATTTAGTTTTGATGATGGTTATGGAAATTTAAATGCTAGATATTCTTTAGAATTTAATGTTGATGGCAATTCATTCTATGGTGCATTTATTGGCTATATTATTAGTATGGAAGAAGGAACATTAGAATAATTTTATGAAAAAAATTGCAATTTATGGAAAAGGCGGAATAGGAAAATCCACTACAGTTTCAAACTTAGCTAAAGCTTTAGTGGAACTAAATTATAAAGTATTTCAGATAGGTTGTGATCCTAAGGCTGATTCAACAATCTTACATAATAATGGTAAAAGAGTTATGACTGTTTTAGACGCCATTAGGCTAGGTGTAGATGATGAAGAACATATTTTACATTTAGGTAGTGATGGTGTTTATTGTTTAGAAGCTGGTGGTCCTCGTCCAGGGTGCGGTTGTGCCGGACGAGGCATCATCGCCGCGTTTGAAAAAATTAATGGACTTAACTTGATTGAAAAATATCAACCAGATTTTATTTTATATGATGTTTTAGGTGATGTTGTATGTGGCGGTTTTGCAATGCCAATTAGAAATGGTTATGCGGATGATTTATATATTGTTACCAGTGGAGAAATGATGGCGTTATATGCCGCTAATAACATAAAAGAAGCAGTGAGTGATAATGAACATGATGGTTATGCTAAGTTTAAAGGCTTAATTGTTAATAAAAAGAATATTGAAAATGAAGATGAAGTTGTACTTCGTGCTGCAAAAGAAATGGATGCTAATATTTTCTTTACTTTACCACGCGATGGAATAGTTCAAGAAGCAGAAAAATTAAATAAGACGGTTGTGGAAGCATTTAGTGATAGCGATATGGCTAAATTATATATGGAATTAGCAAAGGAAATTGCCAATGAAAAATAATTTTATAACAAATAAAAAATTAGTAAAATACAAGTATTTAACAAGCTATAAAAATTGTTTAGCAACACATTGTAAAATGGATGTTATATTAGAAGAATTAGCAATGTTTAATTCTTTTAATGTTTTAGTTATTGGTGTTTTTGAATGTTCTTTTCATTCTAAAAAAGTAATTTTTAATAAGAATGTTAAAAACTATAGTTATTTGTTAACTGATAAAGAAATAGTGTTTGCATCATTAGATGAACTAAACAATACTTTAAAATATGTGAATAGTTTGGATGGATATACATTTGTTTTATCTACATGTATTCCACAAATTAATAACCTAAATATTAAGTCGTTAGTAAGTAAATATGAAAAATTAATTTTTTTATCTGTTGAAGATTATACATCATGTAATTCTTATGATGTTTTAAGCGATTTTTATTTATCTTTAAAACAATTTTTAAATGATACAAAAACCGATAAAGAAAAAATAATCATTGATAATTATGATAAAAATATCATTACTAATTTAAATAAGGCATTACAATATAAGACTTTAATTATTAATAATAGTAAATATTTAGCTTTATTTAATTCATTTCCTAATCATTTGATTATTGATAATAGCATCATTCAACCATTATCATTTTATAAAACTTATCATAAAGAATTAAATATTTCTTTAAATAAAATTTTAAAATTAGAAAAGAAATTAGAAACGTTTGCTAATAAATATCAAAAAATATCAATTAAATCTTATTACGCTCCATATATCGCTACTTTATTTTTGGAGTTTAAATTAAAAATTAATAAGATAATTACATCGAATTATAACATTAATGTTTATAATACACTGAAGATTTTAAATGATGATTGCTTAATATCATTTGATGAATCATTATCTTTAAGTAAATCCGTTAATACGTATAACTTAATTATTGATGATAAAAAAATATATAATATGTCTAATTTTGATAAGATATGTTACATAATTAATGAGGTATTACCATGGGATTAAATAAATATTTTACTTTAAAAAGTGCTAGAATGGCTCTTTATAATAAATTTGCTTTGATGGATGATTTAGCAATAATTGAGATTTCGACATCTGGTCATGGAGTATATAATTATGGTGATTTAGCTTATAAATATCCAAGTAAAATAAAAAATAATTTATATACAACATCTATTAATGAAGTAGAACTTTCCATTGGTGATTTTACTAAAGTTATTAATGCAATTAAAGAGACTATTAAAGATGGTTATAAAAATATCTTTTTACTTCCATCTAGTTTGGTTTTAATGTTAGGAATAGATTTAAAATTATTAGCAAACAAATATAAGAATATGTTTAATATAAATGTTTTTACAATTAATGTGAAAATGCACGAAACATATTATTCCGGATTAAATGATTTTTATAATTATTTAACAACTTTAAATTATACCGATGAAAATAAACTCCTAAATTCTTACGCTATTATCGGTGGAGAAAATTCCATTTCGAATTTTAATAAAAAAGTTGAAATCAAAAAATTTATAAATCACTATTTTAATTTAAAATGTATATTAATTGACTCTAACAAAATACAATATGAGGATTATTTAAAACTAAGTAAAGTAAGATTCGTTATAATTACATCATTAAGTGCCTTAAAGTTAGCTAAATACTTAAAAGAAAAATTCAATATAGATTATTTATATTTCAATTCGATTAATTATCAAAGCATTAATGAATACTTAAATACGATCAATAAAACTTTTAACATCCCATTTAAAAAGAAAACTTTATTGAAAATCAATGAAGACACATTTAATCAAATAAACAATGTTTTACATTTTACTAATAAAAAGATTCTCGTTTACGCTGATGAAGATGATTTAAATCTATTGAAAGATTACTTTAAATTGTTTAACTATAATAATGTGCATTACTATTCTATATATGAAAGTAAGGATTATGAAAAAATTAACGCTGACGATTTTATTGATCTTAATAAAAGAAAAAATGTTGTTGTCCTAAGTAGTGATACTATATGTAAACACTTTAAAAGAAGTGTAGCTATTACTTATGATGGCTTAACATATAACTTAGTAACAAGTATTGATAAATCTTTAGTTTTATTAAATTCATTTTATGAATTCTCCAAAAGACTTATTAAAGAAATATTTTAAACACACAAAAACATTGATTAGTAACTATTATTTGCTAGTCATTTTTTGTTTTTAGTATGGGCTATTAGCAAAAGAAGTACTTTTGAAATGTAAATTCCATGATTAATAATACATATTATTAAGCTACAAAGTTAATTTAATGAAATGGCTTACAAAATTGCTTATCATTTTTGAGTTTCCCCGTTTTACGAAAAACA
>ERZ1106943.506-NODE-506-length-51226-cov-9.257744_pt1 | contig 51226 bp, 47 predicted proteins | sample MGYA00403671_ERZ1106943 | MGnify/ENA primary metagenome ERZ1106943 (study PRJEB35170, sample SAMEA104062427) | human gut metagenome | biome: human gut; feature: human-associated habitat; material: faeces | place: Denmark | collected 2012-06-14 ...
CGCGGCAGCACGCTGTATCTTTTGAAGATCATCTTTTTGTCCATGTCTTGGGGGACAGGATAAATATCACGGGGTATATCTCAAGCCTTCCTATCAGCATCGTCAGCGTCAGAAGAAGGGTCGCGGGGTCGGAATATGCCGCATAGGATGACGCGGGACCGACGGCGCCGAAGCCGGGGCCCACATTGTTGAGGCATGACACCGCAGCCGAGAGGTTCGTTTCAAGATCAAATGGCTCAAGGCTGAGAAGAAGAAACACCGCCGCGAGTATCAGCATATAAAGCGCGAAATACGCGTTCACCTCTGAGAGCGTGGCATTATCGACGGTCTCTCCCTCGTGGCGCACGCGGCTGACGGCGCGCGGATGGAGCATACGGCGCAGGTTGTTTTTTATCATCTTGAAAAGCAGCACAACGCGCGTGACCTTGAGTCCGCCGGCGGTAGAGCCGGCGCAGCCGCCGATGAACATAAGAATGAAGAGCACTGCTTTTGAGAAGCCGGGCCAGAGGTTGAAATCAGCCGTTGAATAGCCCGTGGTCGTGATTATCGAGGCGACCTGAAACGCCGCAAGCCGCAGTGCCTCGCCGAAGTCCGAGCAGATACGGAGGATATTTGCGGTTATCGCTGCCGTCGCCGCGATCACAATGCCGAAGTAGGCGTGCATTTCACCGCTTTTTGCCGCAGTGCGGAAGCGACGGATGAGAATGAGGTAATAAAGGTTGAAATTCACGCCGAAAAGCAGCATGAAAACGGTTATCACCCACTGGCAGTACGGGCTGTAGCCTGCAACACCGTCCGATTTTATGCCGAAGCCGCCCGTTCCCGCAGTGCCGAAGGTGTGCAGGAGAGAGTCGAAGAGCGGCATGCCACCGCACACGAGCAGGATCGTTTGCAGCACCGTCATGGCGATGTAGATAAAATAAAGGATCTTTGCCGTGTCGCGTATGCGCGGGACGAGCTTGCCGACGATGGGACCGGGCATTTCGGCGCGCATGACGTGTATCGAGCTGCCCGATTCGGTCGGGACTATCGCCATCATGAGCACGAGTACGCCCATGCCGCCGATCCAGTGTGTGAAGCTTCGCCAGAAGAGTATCCCGTGGCTCATTGCCTCAACATCGGTGACAACGGAGGCGCCGGTCGTTGTAAAACCGCTGACCGTTTCAAAAAGTGCGTCGATATACGACGGTATCTCGCGTGAAATGAAGAACGGCAGCGCTCCGATGAGCGAGAGCACGATCCACGCGAGAGCGACGGTGATAAAGCCCTCGCGGACGAATATCTCGGTCGTGCGCGGCTTTGATATCACCGTGAGCAGCACGCCTATGATCGCAGCGGAAGCGGCTGCGGCAAAAAAAGCAAACAGTTGGAGCCATTCGCGGTATATGGCACAGACGAGCATCGGCAGCACAAGCAGGACAGCCTCAAGCAGCGTTATCTTTCCGACGGTCCTTCCGATCATTCTGCGGTTCATTGCTGCCCTCAGTTGCGGTCAAGTATGTCGGAAAGATTCCCGAGAGTCTGACCGGCGGCAATGACTATAACGCGGTCTCCGCTCATTATCCTGTCGTCGCCGGCGGGGATTATCGTTTTGCGGTCACGTATTATGCCGGCGATAAGTATTCCCGGCTTCAGGTTCAGCTCCTTGAGAGGCACCTCGAGCAGCGACAGCCCGCTGCCGACCTTGAATTCAAGCGCCTCGACCTTGCCGTCCATCAGCTTGTAGAGCGTTTCGACGCTGCTGCCGATGGAGTTTTGCAGAGCGCGCGCGTAGCGCACGAGCACGTCCGAAATTATCTTTTTGGGGGATACGATGTACTCGAGTCCCAGTCTGCCGGCAAGAGGCATCATTTCGTCGCGGTTCAGCTTGGCTATGACTACGGGAACATTCTGCGACGCGGCAAAAAAGGACATAAGTATGTTTTCCTCGTCCATTCCCGTAAGCGACACGAATGCATCGTGCGAGGTCAGCCCTTCTTCGATAAGCAGCTCCTGCCGCGCTCCGTCGCCGCATATCACCACGGCGCGCGGGAGGTCGGCGGCAAGGCGTTCGCATATCTCGGGGTCACGCTCGATTATCTTAACGGCGGTACCCGCCGCCGTCAGACGTTTGGCAAGGTAATGTGCCGTCATGCTGCCGCCGAGTATCATTACGCTGCGTGCCTGACGGCGCAGGGCGCCTATCGCTTTCATGAATTTCTGTATCTCTGCGGGTGCGGCGGTCAGCCCCAGCCTGTCGCCGGCGTGAAGCACAAAGCGGCCGTCGGGGATCCTTACCTCGCTGCCGCGTCTTACGGCGCACACGAGGACCTTGGCGTTGTACTTTTCGCGCAGCTCGCGCAGAGATAAGCCGTCGAGCGGCGAATCGTCGGCAAGCTTTATTTCGATCATTTCAAAATCGCGCTGCGAAAACGTCTCTATCTTAACGGCGGACGGGAATTTGAGCAGATTGTATATCTCGTGCGCCGTGAGCAGCTCGGGGTTGATCGGCATTGAAATATCAAGTGCCTGACGCATGAACCCGAGGCTGTGCTCGTTGTATTCGGGGTTGCGTATGCGGGCTATCGTGTGCTGTGCGCCCATTTTTTTTGCCATAAAGCAGCTCAGCATATTGAATTCGTCCGATCCCGTTACCGCCACAAACAAATCAGCCGACGAAACGCCGCCCGCCTCAAGTGTTTCGCAGTCGGCGCCGTTGCCGCAAACGCCCATCACGTCGCAGATGTTTGTCATCTCGGAAACGACCGCCGGGTCGTTGTCCACTATCGCAACGCTGTGCCCCTCCGAAACGAGGCTTTCGGTTATGGTGCTGCCGATCTTGCCGCAGCCCGCAATCATAATGTTCATATCATAAGCCCCTCAGCTTTTCACGACTGTGCGGCCGTGTGTTTATATTATAATACCAAACGTGAAAATAATCAAGTGGGGAAAAGCACTCGACGTGTGCAAAAAATTTCCGCTGTATTTTTTCGGAATGCGTTTCCGATTCACAATTCTGCGGTAAAATTATAAAATCGTAAATTACCCCGGAGGACAAAAGTGAGCATTGAATTCAGAAAAGCCACTGCGGCTGACATTGACCGCATCGGCGAGATATACGAAGCGATACATACCGAGAGCGAGTGCGGCAGGACTTATACGGGCTGGGTGCGCGGTGTTTACCCGATAAAAGGCACGGCAGCTGCGGCGCTCGGGCGCGGAGACCTGTTTGCAGAGGAGTCGGACGGCAAGGTGGTCGGTGCGGCGATAATAAACCGCACGCAGGTGAATGTCTATGCCGACACGCCGTGGGAGGTCCCGGCACCCGACGACAAGGTGATGGTGCTGCACACCCTTGTGATAGACCCGTACGTCAAGGGATGCGGGCTCGGCAGAGCATTTGTTGAGTTTTATGAAAATTACGCAAGGGAGAACGGATGCATATCCCTGCGCCTTGACACGAATGTGCTTAATCTTAACGCGCGCAGCTTTTACGGCAAGCTCGGATATAAAGAAGTAGCCGTTCTGCCCTGCGTTTTCAACGGCATTGAGGGCGTGAGGCTCGTGATGCTTGAGAAGAAGCTCTGATGCGGAGAAACAAAATACCGGCTGCCTCATGCGGGGCAGCCGGTATTCTTGGTGAACTCAACCGTCGATATAGGGCAGAAGAGCCATTTCGCGTGCACGCTTGATAGCCTTCTGGAGCTCGCGCTGATGCTTTGCGCAAGTGCCGGAAACGCGGCGGGGAAGGATCTTTCCGCGCTCGCTGCTGATGTACTTGCGGAGGCGGCTTGCTTCCTTGTAATCGATATAATCGATCTTATCCTCGCAGAATGCGCAAACTTTTCTTCTTCTGCGGTTGGGGTTCTGCGGACGGGCAGCGCGAACGGGGCGCTCCTTTTCGACCTGTTTATCCATAATATTAACCATACCTTTCATAATTGCCCGCACTGCGGGCGTGGCGTGAATCCGGAATTCGGAGCCGAGGTGTGCTCCGTCATCACACCGACCTCATATAACGATCCGATCAGAAGGGCAGATCGTCGTCGCCCTTGATAACGTCGAAGTTTTCGGCTGCACCGGGCGTTGCATAAGCCTCGGGCGCATACTGCTGACCTGCAGCGGGCGCCGCGGCGGAACGCTGCTGGCTTTCGCTGCGCGAGTCAACGAACATCGCCTCGTCAACAACGACCTCGGTGGAATAGCGCTTTTGTCCCTGCTGATCCTGCCAGTTTCTTGTCTGTATCGAACCGGTGATGCAGAGGGAAGAGCCTTTTTTGAAATAGCGGGATATGAACTCGGCAGTTTGCCTCCAGGCGACGCAGGAAATGAAATCAGCCTGCTGCTGCACCTGACCGTCTGCCGAATGCGACTGATAGCGGCGGTTGACCGCGAGTGTGAACGACACGACGGATATACCGCTCTGAGTCTGTTTCAGCTCGGGGTCTCCGGTAAGTCTTCCGCACAGAACAACTTTGTTAAGGTTGAGGTTTGCCACGATTCATTCTCCTTCAGTATCTTATCCGACGCCGGAGGTTTCGGTGCCTTGCGGCACGTTACCCGGCATGTCCGCTTACTCGGCGTCTGCTGCGGTCTCGGCGACGGGGGCTGCCTCTTCGACGGCAGGCTCCTCGGCGGGAGCTGCTTCTGCGGCTGCCTTGGCTTCAGCCTCGGCTGCGGCAGCGGCTGCTGCTCTGTCGGCTGCGCGGCGGGCGACTCTCTCGGCTACAGCGTCGTCGATCTTGACGACCATGGAGCGCATGACGGATTCGTCGATGTTGAGAAGTCTTTCAAGCTCGGTGGGGAAATCGGACTGAGCCTTGAAGGTAACGACGGTGTAGTATCCTTCGTTTTTGTCATTGATGGGGTACTCGAAGCGACGCTTGCCCCACTCGGCAACGTCTACGATCTCACCGTTGGTGTCGATGAGGTTTACGAATTTCTGCACCGTGGGGGCGGCGGCGTCAACACCGGCGCTGATGTCCGCGATGAACATGCATTCGTATGCGTTCATTTTGATTTCTTTTTCCATATTATAACCTCCCTATGGACTTGGCGTCCGTACCTTTTCGGTACGGCAAGGAGACGGAAACACGCCTGTTCCCGTATCAATTCACTATTATACCACAGCTTTTTTTGCCTGTCAAGCATTTTTTACAAAAAACAGCATGGCGGCAAATGCCGCGCGGATATTCCGCCCGTCACACCGGGCATTGCCGACAGTTGACAGATGTTGTATAATGTAATATGAAGTAAATTGACGGAGGAGCGGCACGGATGAACTCAAAAAACGGGAAAAAGCCGGTCGGGACGGCAAAAAAACCGAAGCCGGAAGCGCTTACGGGCGATCTGTTTGCCGCGGCTTTCAAAAGACACAAGCGCGCGGCGGCGGCAACGATCGCGGCTGTGTTGGTGATCGCGGTCATTGCCGCGTGGCTGTGCGGCAGGAGCGGCATTGCCGAGGGAGAGGCGGTATTTTATTTTTTCGATGTCGGTCAGGGGGATGCAGCCGCGGTCGTGACAAGCGAGGGCTGCATTCTGATAGACGCGGGCACGAACGACGCCGAGGATGAGCTTTGCCGTCAAATGCGGCGTGCGGGCATACGGCGCATAGACCTTGCCGTGCTCACGCACCCGCACGAGGATCATATCGGCGGCGCCGATGCCGTGATAGACAGATTTGAGGTCGGGCGCGTGCTTATCTCCGGGCGCGGGACAGATACCGCCGCATATTCGCGCCTCTGCGAGGCGGCAGAGCGCCGCGGTACCGACATCGGCGCAGCCGAGGCGGGGTATACGGAGGAGATCGGCGGCATGAAGCTCGACGTGCTTTTTGCCGACGAGGATGCGGTGAGCGAAAACGATATGTCGGCTGTCGTGAAGGTGGAGTTCGGCTCTGTGTCCGCGATATACACCGGAGACGCGGGGGAGAAGACCGAGGGGCTGATACTCGGCAGATATGCGCGCGACGAGCTTGAATGCGATATCCTCAAGGTCGGGCATCACGGGTCGCAGACCTCAAGCTCACGTGAATGGCTTGAGGCTCTCTCGCCCGGATTTGCGGTGATATCATGTGCCGCCGCGAACGATTACGGACATCCGCACGCGGCAGTGCTGCGCCGTCTTGCCGATATCGGAGCCGAGATCCACAGGACGGATATCGAGGGCACGGTGGTTTTCGTCAGCGACGGCGAGAGCGTGAAGAATGCATCGGGCAGCGAAAAATGGCAGCTTTGCGCCGTGCTGCCGCACGCACACCGCGAACGCCGCTGCGCGTGATACTGTGGCATTATGATGGGGCTGTTAAAAACATTGAGTTTTTAACAGCCCCATCGTTATATGTCGCGGGTCAGTTCTTTTTGCCGGTTATTTTGTCGAACAGTCGGTCGTCGGGCGTCTGTGCCGCGGCTTTTATCTCCGCGAGCACGGTTTTTTCGTCCGGGCGTCGGTGAGTTCCGCTTTTTACCGCAGCCCCTCCGACCGGTACGGGGACCGCCGAGCGGCGTGCCGCCGTAAATGCTCCTATGCCGAGCACGGCAGCGATGACCGCCGCGACGATGAATATACGCTGCCTTGGGCGGTCGCTGTCGACAGCGTACGCATAAGCGTCGCTTTCCGCGCGTACGGGGAATCTTTTTTCGGTCGCTTTTATATCGGGGTTCACGGTCTCGCTCCAGATCGCAGGCACGGTCCCGATCTCGATGGTGTTGTCCGGGTTATTCGTGATATTTGCGATCACGATGCGGCGGTCGCTGCCGTATTTCCGCTTATAGAATTCAGCCGTTTTCTTCGTGTTTTCGGCGTCGCGCAATTTGCCGTCGTTGCCCTTGTAGCTGTAAAGGGTGATGCGCACGCGGTTCGCAAGCACATCAACGGTCACGCCGACCGCCTGCGCGTTCTCACCGTCGGATATCTTCACGGTGTCGCCGCGCACCTCGAGGTCGTCGAGGACCTTGTTGGCTATGAATGCGAGCTGGTTGTATGAATACACCATCGTGACCTTTTTGCCGTCCGTGCTCGTCGCTGTGCGCGAAAAACGGACGTTCACCTTGCCGTCGTCGATGTACATGGCGCGGATGGCGTCGATCGCTTCCGTCGAGTCGTCGAGGACCAGCACGGTGTAATCGTCGGAGGAATGGGTTATCAGAATTTCTTCGTGATAACTCGTTACCGTATCCTGCGTGACGCCCGCGACGTTTTCGGGGAAGCCGTTCTTTTTCCATTCGGCAAGAAGCCCGCGAAAGCCGGTGAGCTTTGCGGTGTCGCCGGCGGGAGCCGCCGCTCCGGCAGGGGCGAGCTCTGTGACGGGAGCATGCGCCGACGATACCTCGCCCGCCATAACGGGGAGCGCTGCTGCCAGCACTATCACTGCCGCAATTGCGGCGCATATGATTTTTTTCATTGTGTAATAAGTTCCTTTCTCTGCATGCCTCGTGTGAAGCGTGTGTCAGGCGAGCAGGTCGCGCAGCTTTGATATCGCGCGGCGGTATCTGAAATACACCGTTCCCTGCGGAAGGCCGACTGCCTCGGCGATCTCGCGAAAGCCTGCGTCGGCAACGGCGTGCAGCGTCACGATCTCGCGGTCGGTCGGCTCGAGCCGTTTCATTGCCGCTTCGATGTCAAGGCGCGTGTCGCAGCCGTCAGCCTCGGCGGGAGAGGTCTCCTCCGACAGCGGCTCTGCCGCACGGACACGGCGGCTTTTCAGCATATTCAGCGCGGTGTTGTGCGTTACGGCAAACACCCACGCGCGCGGACTGTGCACCTCCTCACCCGGCGGAGTGCGGAAAAGCCTGACGAATACCTCCTGCGTGACGTCCTCGGCAAGATAGTGGTCGTCAAGTATCCGCACGGCAACGGTGTATACGGGTATTCTGAGCCCGTGCCACAGTTGCTCGCAGGCGCGCTCGTCCCCTGTGCGCACCAAGGGGAGCAGGCGTGTCATTTCTTCATTTGTCATCGGGTAATTACCTCGCTTTCATCTACTATGACAACCTGACGGTGCATTTTTTTGAAAGGAGCGGGCTGCCGAGCGAAAAAATCCGCATGGGCAGCCCGTATTTTATTTTGATTTGGCTCTTGCAGTCTCGTCGGGGAGCGATGCGGGATCTATACCCGCGCGGCGCGTCTCCTCGTCGGTCGATATGAGCACGGCGCAGCCGGTCGTTGCAAGCGTGAACTCAAGCGCCGTATATATCTCACCTCCGACGGTGACGTGGCGGAACTCACAACGGCTGTATTTGCCCGTGAGAGGGCTGTAAAGACGCGGTGCGTGCGCGCCGCGCAGATAAACCTTTGCCTCGGCGTCGAAATCGGTCGTGTTGGTGAAGAAATAAATGTCCTCGCCGTCGCGTCTGGCATGACGGTGACTGTAAAGCCCGCCGTCGGGTAGGTGCTTTTCAAGACCGAGTCTTACGAACTCGTTGTAGGTGTTGTTGAGCGCGCCGGAGGTCTCGTAGCGCGGAAAATCGGGCAGGTAAACGTCAAAGTTTATTCCGAGACTGCGCAGCGCGTCGGCAATGTCGCGGCTGTCCACCATTGCGGTGCCGTCCGCCGCCGTCATTGAAAAGTAAAGGAAAAACGCTTCTCCGCCGTTTTCGTTTTTATTGTGGCAGTAGTCGGTTATATATGACGTATCGCTTGCCTTTTCGCCGAATATATGATCGACGATCTCGCAGAGCTCGCGGTCGGCATCGGTGTTGCCTGGAGTGTATTCAAACGCCAGCCTCGGCAGCTCACCGGTGGCGATTATCTTGCCGCCCGCGTCGTAATAGTCGCGCAGCACGCGCATTGAGGCAAGCGAGCACATTTTGCACGCGGGGAGTATGACAGCGCGGAAAGCCTCATCCTCCTTTTGTCCCGGCATACGGAGGAGCCCGCCGTCAACATCGGCGCGTCCCGCGACGGCGTCCGGATGCAGAAGGGTGACGTCGTGTCCGGTGTAAAGGCAGACGGTGTTTATCACAGTCATATAGTCGGCGCCGGTTGGGGTGTCGGGGTATTCGTAACCGTCCGCTTCGGCGTCATAAAGATTGACCGCCGAATGCAGCGAATATATCGGGTAGATCACCGCAATGTCGGCTATCTGGCGTGCGCCGCGCAGCACGCGCCGCATACGCCTGCCGAAGGAGCAGAGAAGATCCATCGGTTCTTCGTTTTTCGCGGTAGGCAGCGGCAGATGCATGGCGGTGAGGTTTGCGCCGCGTGCAATGGCGTGCTCGGCATCGCGCAGATAAAGCCCGCGCCGCAGCCCGCCGTAATCGCGGAAAAGCTCGCACCCGACGTCGCAAAGCCCCAGTCCGAAGGCGGCGCCCGCGGCGACCTTGACCGAGTTCATGCCGTAGAGATACGCGCGTTCGAAAACGCCGCAGGGAGAGACGGTGTTGTCAAGCATGGCGTCGCCCGTTATAGGCGAGCACTGAGAAAGCTTTGGTTCGGATATGTTGCCGAACACGGTGAGCCCCTTTTCCGCCGCAAAATCGTCAATGGCGCGCAGAAAACCGTTGCGCAGCATATGCGCGCGGCAGTCAAAAAACAGCGCCTTGATGTGCGGTGTGTCGTTGCCCGCAAAGTCAAAGAGGGCCGGGTAATACGGCGCGGGGTCAAAGCCGTATCTTTCCTCAAATATGCGGTTGAGGTCGCAGTCCCAGTCGCGCCTGTTGCGCGCGCCGAAGCAGAGGTGGCGATAGCACAGCATCGTGACCGTGCTGCCCAGCTCCGGCTCGATTATGTCGGCAAACAGCGTCCACATCGCGCGTATGAACTTCATCGACGCGTCGTATGAGAGAATGTTCACGCGCCGCGATTCGGGGTCGGGTATGCAGTTGTATTCGTTTATCGACCAGTTGCCGAAGGGCGCTTTCCATGTCAGCACGTCGCCGTTTACCATCGGGCGCAGATCGACCGTGTCTCCCGTCTCCTCGTGCAGCGCCGTTACCGACACGTGCATACCGTCATGCAGCGTGAGCGTGACCTCCTCGCGGTCGGAGCAGGGGTATGAATGGCATGTAAGCACCTGCGCGCGCGTCGCGTCCTCGTAAAGAGCATCCTCAACGTCTATCCACGTGCGCTGAAGATACTTGTCGAGCGTGAGCGCGACGCGCAGCCCCGCTTTTTTCGCAAGCGGAAGCAGTGCGGCGTAAAAGCGGCGGCGCGATGCTATGACCTCGCGGTCGTCGGTAAATTCGCCGTCGGCGTCTGCCGGCAGATAGGGGATCACGCCGCCCGCGCCGGATTCCACATACCGCCGAAGCACGCCCTCAAGCTCGTCGGGCGACCTTCTGAGGCTTATAAAGACAAACGGGCGCTCGACTGCGGTACCGTCGAGCAGGTCCTCGGTCGGTTCCCATATGCCGGATTCGTCTTCCGTATAGCCGAATTGGTTTTGTGTGTTCATTTTATGCTGCCTCTCTGCGTCGGTTATTTCCGTTTTTATTATATCACCTAATGCGGGTATTGTAAAGGACAAAATAGGCGGCTGTTAAAAACTCAATGCTTTTAACAGCCGCCTGCCGCTATTTTACGGAAGATCGGGTATCAGAGCCCCGTCTTTTTTTGACGGAGAAAGAGGACGAGCAGCGCGATGTCTCCCATGAACGAGATGATCGAAATGCACAGCCCGGTCACCGCGACTGCCTTCAGCTTGCCGAGTTTCGATTGCTGCGCGTCGTTTACCGCTCCGAGCGCCGCAAGCTTTTCGTCGTTTTCGCGCTCTTTGGCGTCAAAGCTCTCGCGGAGCGACTTGAGATCGTTGCGAAGCTCTTCGATCTCGCGTTCGAGCTCGCTCTTTACATCGTTTATGTTCTTGCCGAGCGCCTCGTCGGCTTTCTTCATTGCCTCTTCGAGAGCCGCAAGACGGTCGGTGAGCGATTTTATGTCCGATTTCATAAGGTCGGCTGCTATCTGATAGGTCTTTGTCAGCGTGGCGACTGCCTCGCCGAGCTTTTCGGCGCCTGCCTTGTCGCCGTCGGCTATTGCCTTGGTGAGGTCGCTTGTCGCACGGTCGAGGTTATTTCGCACCTCGTCAATGGCAGCCGTGAGCGCCTCGTCGGCTTTCGTCAGCTTTTCCTCAAGCGCGGTGAGCTTTCCGGTGAGCTCGGAGCCGAGGAGTGCGTCCGCCGCCTTGTATGCTTCTGTAAGGTCGTTTATAGCCTTTGCAAGCGCATCGGAATTCGCTTTGTCGCCGTCGTTTATCAGCTTTGTGAGGTCCGCGACAGCCTTATCGAGGTTTGCCTGTACCGTGTCTATCGCATTTTTCAGCGCCTCGTCAACTGCGTTAAGCTTTTCTTCAAGCGCTGCATCCGCTTCGGTGAGCTCCGACTTCAGCAGATCGTCCGCTGCCTTATAAGCCTCGGTCAGATCCTCGATCGCCTTTTTGATAGCCTCTGCCTGACCGCTTTCGAGGGCTGTTTTCAGATCGTTGATGGAGCCCGTAAGGTCTGTGTAGGCATCCTCTATCAGCTTTTTGACCTGATCCTTTGTCGTGGCGAATATCACGAGCACTTCGTTGGAGTCTATACTGCACTGTCCGGTCTGCGCGTTTTTGGCTACTACGACGTATGATGCGCTCGGGCTGCCGGAGGTCACCTCAAACATTGCATATCCGGTCTTGTCGCAATTGATGTTTCCGAGCAACTGTCTTTTTCCGCCGTCAACGCGGTATACGTCAAAATTATGTACGGCTATGCGCCCCGTAAGTATTTGGGGCATATTCCAGCACAGGTATGCCCTCCCTGGTGTGCCGTCGTATTCGACGTGCAGGTCGGTGACGCAGGGAGGTGGAGCTGATACGTTCCTTACCGCGTAGCCGACGAAGGGAACGCCGTTGAACAGTCCGTCCGATGCGTCTGTCTTCCAGCCGATGAGCTGCCAGTCAAAGTTGTATTCCGTCGCATCGTCGCTGAGGTTCTGTACCGTACCCGAGGTCGCGGTCGTCGTCACCTGTGCGGTCGATATGCCCTTTGACTTGAGTAACGAAAGGCTCGTGGTTATGCCGACAGATGCGCCGAAGCCCGCAAAGCTCGAGCCGACCGTAACGGCAAGGTTTATCGAGGCGCTGTCGGACACGGTCTTTGACCGCTCGGTGCCGACAGACGTGCTGTAAGCAAGCGTGGATACGCCGCCGGAGTGAGAAAGCCCCATCCAGTTGCCGCTGTTGGTCATGTTGAAGCCGCCTCTGTACTTTGAAACGTCGGAGGCGTATGCGAACGGGTTGCCCTCGTTGTTGAGAAAGTACTTGTTCATGAGAGCGCCGTTGTTTTTGGAGATTATATCGAGATAATACGAAGCCGAGCCGTCAACACCCTTGCCGTATTTCGCATTATATGCCGCGGCAAACGCGTCATACTGCTCCATCGACAGCGAGGTCAGCACGGGATACTGCGGTACGCTGACGACAAACGAGGCGGTCTCGTATTTCGGGTTTCCGGTCCAGATGTTGATTCCGGTCAACACGTCATAGCAGTATATGTACATGAGCGTGCGGCGGACGATGACCTGGTTTTTGTTGTTTGCCTCAAACGTCGTGGTGAATTCGGTCGTGCGCGATTCGGTAAATTCTTCGGATATGGCGGTGGAGACCATCGCTTCCATCTCTGTTTTGACCGCAGGGGTCTCAAAGCCCGCCGTGATGCCGATACCAAATGACTTTTCGGTGCCGGAGGACGTCGATCTTGTGTAGCTTTCCGAGTAGCTGTATGACGTTGAGCTGTTGCCCGCGCCGAATTCGTTGAAATACGGTGCCGCCTGAAGGAAGGCGACGACGTTCGGGTCGGTGTAGGCGCTGAGCGTGGTGTTGTATCTGACGGTGAGCGTGTCGCTCGGCACTTTGCTGTTGTAGACGTCAACGTCGGTGAGGAAGACCTTGGAGCTTTCATTGCCGCCGGAAGCACCGAGCATATAGTCGCCTTTTTCCATCACCCAGTCACCGTTCGCGTTTTTGATGATCGCAATGCGTTTGTAGAGATATTCGGCTTTTCCTGCTTTCTTGAAGCCGACGATCATCTCGAGGTTTTCGGCGCCGTCGTTTCTTCTGCGCATATTTCCGGCGGCTATGCTGCGGATGAATACCTCGTTGACATCTTCTCCGTTGCACTTGCCCACGTGGAAGTTGAAACCGAAGTTGCTTTCGGACTGATCCTTTTTCGCAACATCAAGCGAATCGGAGCCCTGTGAGCGTTCAAGAGTGTACAAACGGGTTTTGGAATTGAACTTTGCCTGATAGATATATCCGTTTATGAATATGTGGGTTTTTGTGTGCAGTCCGTCAAAGTCAACGCACTCGACAGAACACTGCTGCCATGATGAGTCGTTTCTTCTAAGGCTTTTGTCGTAGCTGATGGCGGATATCTCTCCCGCGTGGGAGGTGAGCTCTTTGCCGCCCATCCTTATCAGTTCGCCGTTGAGATCGTTGAGTGTGAATATATGAGCCTGTATCGCGTCGCTGTCCGAATCGCTGAAGAAGCTGATCGTTCTTCCGTTCTTGTTCAGCATTCCCTGGAAGCCGGCGATGACTATCTCGTTCGTTCCGTTGCCGTCAATGTCGCCTATCGAAACGTCGGGAGCTGCCGGGATATAGGTCGTGCTGCTTCCCGGATTATAGACCTCGCCGGTATTCCTTACGGTCAGATCACCGACGTTCGGGGCGCCCGTGCGCCCTAAACCGACGGCAAGCATCGGGATGCACGCCTTGTACGCGGCTTTGTATTTGTCGGAAAGATTTGAGGTTGAGGAGAGAACGACAAGGTCGTCGATACCGTCGCCGTTGATATCGCCGGTTTCAAGCGAAACGCCGAGCCTGTCGCCGGGGTTCGACGAGATCTGCATACCGTCCATAAAGTGACTTGAGCAGTAATTTACGTATTCCTTGTTGAGATACTCGCTTCCTTTGCGGTTGGTCTGAATACGCTCGGAGCTCCATGTGTCACGGAATAACTCCATCCCGGCATATTTGACCTCATACAGTCCGGAGGCAAGATTTGACGAGGAGGGCGAGAAAACATCTACGTGTCCGGTGTAGATGACGAGTGAATCCTTGCCGTCTCCGTCATAGTCACCGGCTGTAATTGAAAAGTAGTTGTTCGCGTCAGCCGCTTCAAGATTGGTCCATGCCCAGTCAAGATTGACACTGTCAAATGTCAGCTCGTCTGGTGGTTTGGTCGAGCCGTCAGCCTTGAAGATATAAAGAGCGGCTGTGCAGTTGTCGCCGCTGCCTGCCGGCATTTCTTTTATTCCGAGAACCGCGATATGGTCTCTTCTGCCGCCGCCCTTCGGGTCAAAAGCCACTGCCTTTGCGAACCGGAGAGAGTTGAGCTCATCCAGATCACGCCGCATGACCGACAGATTTGGGTGGTCACCGCCCTTGTTGTTGAAGTAGATGCCCTTTAAAATGTTCGAGCTTACGAAAAGCTCGTTCTTTTCTATGAGCTTTATAAGGCTCCCGGTGCCGTATGGGGTGAGCGTGCCCTCCGGCACCTCCGGCGCTGCCTGCTCGATGAGCTTCAGTACGTCGCTGCCGCCGAGAGAAGGGTCTACCGGGTCGATAAACTTGGTGATAGTCTCGGCTCCGGTCATCACCGCCATGGGCACAAGACCCAAGATCGTGAAAACGGTCAGTACAACGGCGAGAATACGTTTTTTCATTTTGCTTCCTCCGGTTTTGTAAGTGTAAATTCAAATTTCATTTCAAGCAATAAGAACAGCTTCTGCATAACGCCCGCGGCTATCGCTTTCATATCAAGCCCCGCGATGTATGCCGTAACTCTTTGCTGTTCGTCTTCGGGCACCCTGTATATACGCATGGCTGAGGTCAGAAAGCGTTCGAGCTTGCGCTCAAGCGGAAAGTGAACGTCGCACTTCTTTGCCATATAGTTTCGCATGAGCCCCGACGAGCCTATCTCAAGCTCGTAAAAATCGCTTTCGCCGCTGCCGGGAAGGTACTGCCCGAATATCTGCCGCAGCTCAGCCGTCGTGCTGAGATATATATACTCCGCTGTCTCGGGTACGGTGTATGCCTCGATGTATATCTCGCGCAGGTTTTCGTTCAGCTCGGTCAGCGTGAGCTGTATCGCGGTCTCGACCGCATAGGAGTAGACGGGAGGGAGGTCTTCGCCGGTGATGTCACGTGCAGTGCCGAACTGGTTGCCGAACATCTCAACGACGAATTCCATGAGGACGCTGTCCTTTGTGTGAAACAGGTTCTGATATGTCCCCCTTGTCACGTTTGCTTCCTCGGTTATCTGGCTAACCGACGTTCGGCTGTAGCCCTGCTCCAGAAACAGGCGCGCACAAACGGAAAGTATTCTTTTTCTGATCTCGTTTCCGTCCTTTTTCATATAAGTTCGACCACCCCGCATTCATTAAATGATACGCATACCAATTATATCACGTGCCGTGTGAGAAATCAATAGCGCGGGCAAAATAATTGCCGGTATTCCGTGAAAAAAACGATGCCGCGAGCCTCCCCTCAGCATAAAAATGTATGCCCGCCCGCTTACTGTCCGGCAAGGAAAAAAAGCGCTGACACGCGCCGCCGCGCCGACTTGACGGCATCCTCTGATTGTGATATAATAAAGGGTAGGGTCTGCCCGCCCTGCGGCTGCCGCGGGCGACGGCGGGCATATCCGCAGAAATAACTATTTTCGCCGAAAATGAAAGGAAGACCGTCCGATATGGCTGAAAAAGCAAAAAGCACAACGGCAAAAAAGACCGAAAAATATAACGACCAAAGCATAGTGATGCTCAAAGGCGCAGACCGTGTCAGGCTGCGTCCGAGCGTAATATTCGGTTCGGACGGGCTTGAGGGCTGCGAGCACGCCTTTTTTGAGATACTTTCAAACTCCGTCGATGAGGCGCGCGAGGGCTACGGCAGCGAGATAAAGGTCACGGTCTTTGAGGATCATTCGATAGAGGTAGACGACCACGGTCGCGGCATCCCGCTCGATTTCAACGAAAAAGAGGGACGCTATAACTGGGATCTTATCTTCTGCGAGCCATATGCCGGCGGAAAGATGAACAACAACGCCGAATCGGCGTCATACGAATATTCGCTCGGTCTCAACGGTCTCGGCGCGTTTGCCACGCAGTGCGCGTCGAAGTATATGGAGGTCGATTCCTTTGACGGCAAATACGTCAGGTATATGAGCTTCCGCCTCGGCAGCCCCGTGGGAGAGCTCGGCGTGCGCGAGCTTTCAAAGGGAGAGCGCCGCACGGGCACAGTTATACGCTGGCTGCCCGACCGCGATGTTTTCACCGATGTGAATATACCGAAGGAATTTTTCGTCGATGTCCTGCGACGTCAGGCGGTCGTCAACGCCGGTGTGAAGTTTATTTTCCTCTTTGAGGAGAACGGCGAGTTCACCGAGCAGGTATTTTACAACGAAAACGGCATACGCGATTATGTCGCCGAGGTCGCGGGCACGTCGGCGCTGACGCAGCCCGTTTTCTGGCACCTTGAAACGCAGGGACGCGACCGCGAGGACAAGCCTGTCTACCGCTTCAAGGCGGATATATCGTTCTGTGTGTCGCAGACGGTGACGATGCTTGAGTATTATCACAACGCGAGCTTTCTCGAGCACGGCGGTTCGCCAGACCGCGCCGTTCGCGTTGCGTTCGTCTACGCGATCGACAAATACCTCAAATCGGCGGGGAAATACAACAAAAACGAGTCAAAGATCACGTTTGCCGACATTGCGGACTGCCTTGTGCTCGTCATAAGCAGCAATTCCACGATAACATCATACGAAAACCAGACGAAAAAGGCGATAACCAACGCGTTCATTTATGAGGCGCTGACCGACTTTATCAAGAAAAATCTTGAGATATACTTCACCGAAAACCCGACCGAGGCAGACAAGATCGCCGCGCAGGTGCTTGTCAACAAGCGTTCGCGCGAAAATGCCGAGCGCACCCGTCTTGATATAAAAAAGAAGCTCACCGGGTCGCTCGACGTTGCAAACCGCGTTGAAAAGTTCGTCAATTGCCGCTCGAAGGATCCCGCGGTGCGTGAGCTTTATATAGTGGAGGGCGATTCCGCTCTCACATCCTGCAAGCTCGGGCGCGCCGCGGAATTCCAGGCGATAATACCCGTGCGCGGCAAAACGCTTAACTGTCTCAAATCGACCTATGACAAGATATTCAAAAACGACATAATCGTTGACCTTCTCAAGGTCATCGGCTGCGGTGCCGAGGTCGGAACACGTGCAAAGGGAAAGGGAAGCGAGGTCTCGGCGTTCAGCCTTGAGTCGCTCCGCTGGTCAAAGATAATCATCTGCACCGATGCCGACGAGGACGGGTTCCAGATCCGCACGCTGCTTCTGACGCTATTTTACCGCCTGCTCCCCACGCTCCTTAAGGAGGGAAAGGTATTTATCGCCGAAACGCCGCTTTTTGAGATAACCACTAAGGACCGCACGCTGTTCGCCTTTGACGAATTCGAAAAGGCGGAGATACTGAAAAAGCTCGGAAATCAGAAATATACGCTCCAGCGCTCCAAAGGACTCGGTGAAAACGAGCCGGAAATGATGTGGGAGACCACGATGAATCCCGCCACGCGGCGGCTCGTGGCTGTAACGCCCACCGATGCGGAGGCGACAGAGCGCATATTCGATACTCTGCTTGGCGACAATCTCCCCGCGCGCAAGAAATTCATTACCGAAAACGGCGACAGATATATGAAGGACGCCGATATATAAAACAAAATATCCGGGATGTCATGCGTTGGCATGGCAGCCCGGATATTTTGTTATCTTCCCGCGCGGACGAGCCGTCCGATGCCATCGCGCAGCGCGTCGGCAAGGCGGTCGATATCGTCAACGGTGTTCTGCGAGCCGAAGCTCACGCGAAGCGTGCGGTCGGCGTCGGCGGGCGAAAGCCCGAAGGCGAGCAGCGTTCCGCTCGGTCCGTGCGCGTGCGACGAGCACGCCGAGCCTGCCGAAACGAAAATGCCCTTTTCGGAGAGAAAATGCAGCATCGTCTCGCTTCTGATGCCCGGAAGGGTGAGACTTACTATGTGTCCCGCGGCGTTTGTCGGAAGGTTGAGCCGCACGCCGGCTGCGGGCAGCACATCGAGCGCATGGCGGTAAAGCTCGTCCATGTGTGCCGCGTCGCGTTCGGCGTTTTCGCGTGCCTCCGTGCAGGCACGGGCGAAGCCCGCGATGTCTATCAGGTTTTCTGTCCCCGAGCGGAAGCCCTCCTCCTGCCCGCCGCCGTAAATGACGGGCGCGAGGCGCTTGGCGCGTATCATTCCTGGTGCGACGCAAAGCGCGCCCACACCCTTGGGACCGTGTATTTTATGCGCACTGACGCTCACAAGGTCGGCGCCGAGGCTTGCCGGGGTGAATTTGATTCTCATAAAGCCCTGGACCGCGTCGCAGTGAGTGACAATCTCGGGGTTTTTGGCGTGCGCCATGCGGAAGGCGCGTTCAACGTCGTAGCGCGCGCCAGTTTCGTTGTTTACGAGCATCAGAGATACCATCAGTGCGCCGCCGTCAAGCTCGCGCTCGAGCGCAGCCACGTCGAGCGCGCCGCCGCGCGTCGGTATCTTCACTACCTCAAAGCCCTCGGCGGCAAGTGAGGCGGCTGTGTTGGCGACCGACGGATGCTCGGAGTCGGTCGTGATGATGCGGTTGGATATGCGGCGTTTTTTTGCCAGCGCCGTGCCGCGTATGGCGAGGTTGTTTGCCTCGGAGCCGGAGGCGGTGAATATGATGTGAAAATCATCCGAGCGGCGCAGCCCGAATGCCGCCGCGACCTCGGCGCGGCATGAGCGCAGCAGCGCCGCGCTTTCAAGTCCCGCCGCATGGACAGAGGACGGGTTGCCGTAGCAGCGCGCTGCTGCGGTCATGGCGTCGATAACGCCTTCGGATGGGGCTGTCGTCGCGCTGTTGTCAAGATAGACCGTGTTGTCGTTCATTATTTGAATTTCACCTTTGCGATGATCTGCTCCACTTCGTCCGCGTGAAGGTCATAGCCCTCGGGAGTCGAGGTGTATGTGAAGATGTAGAACATATTTTTGTATATGACAACTATCTGGCGGTATTTGTAGTTCACGTCGGCGATCGACGACGTGTATTCAAAGGATTTGCCGTTGCGCTCGCCGAGCACGGCGTCGGTGACCTCACCCACCGGTGCGTAATTCGGGATCGCCGCCGCAAGCTCCGCACGGCATTTTTCAACATAGCCGTCAAGGGTGGTCACATCGGTCGGGACCATGCAGGTCAGGCTGACGTTTGAGCGGTCCTTGTCGGAATAATAAGCCGACGCGATGCCCGACGAGTCGTTGGGTACCCACGTGCCGGGAACGAACAGATAAAATGCCTCGGCATCCGACGAGACGAGCTTCATTCCGTCGGGAACATCGACGCCCGAGCTGCCGCACGCGGTGAGCAGGAGTAGGGGGATGAGAGTAAGTATGGCAAGGCTGAGTGCTGTCTTCTTTTTCATTTTATTTCTGTGACCTTTCTTTATGGATATTGATCTGCCGTGTTTTTATTTTTGCGCATCTGCCGACAGCAGCCGCTGCCTTCAGTATTCCGTATTTTCCGCTTTCGTATGTCAGACCGCCCTGAAGGTAGACGGTGTACGGCTCGCGCAGCGGACCGTCGCAGGAAAGCTCTATCGACGAGCCCTGCACGAACGCACCCGCAGCCATTATCACCTCGTCGGAATAGCCGGGCATTGCCCACGGTACGGGTTCGACGTAGGCGTCAACCGGAGAGCCCGACTGTATTCCGCGGCAGAAAGCGCAGAGCGCCTCGGGCGAGTGAGTTACGACGGTCTGGATTATATCCGAGCGGCGCTCGTCCCACGCGGGCGAGGTCTCGTAGCCGAGCTTTTCGAAAATATATGCCGCAAGGTGCATGGTCTTGAGCGCGGCGGCAACGGTGTGCGGAGCGTAGAAGAAGCCGCGGAAGAGGTTTTTGTTTTGCCCCATCGTGCAGCCGACCTCGGCGCCTGTGCCGACGGTCGTTAGCCTGTACGAGGCAAGCTCGACGGCGCGGGCGCTTCCCGCGATATAGCCGCCGGTCTCCGCCATTCCGCCGCCGGGGTTCTTGATGAGCGAGCCGATGAGCATATCCGCGCGCGGCTCGGCGGGGGATGTGAATTCACCGTAGCAGTTATCGACCACCACCCATACGTCCGGGTGAGCGGACTTTACGGCGTCGTAAAATTCGCCGATCTCGTCCGGCGTGAGCGTGCGGCGGTTGAGATAACCCTTTGAGCGCTGTATGAACACGACCTTCACCGTCGGGTCGGCGGCAAGGCGGGCAAGAACGCCGTCGGTGTCGAGTCTGCCGTCGGCGGTAAGCTCATGCTGAGCGTATTTTACGCCGAAGTCGGCAAGCGAGCCGTTGCCGGGCGTGCCGGAGATGCCGATGACCTCCTCAAGCGTGTCGTATGGCTTGCCCGCGACCGAGAAAAGCGTGTCGCCGGGGCGAAGAAGGGCAAAAAGCCCGGTCGAGAGGGCGTGTGTTCCGTTTACAAAGTTGATGCGCACGAGCGCCGCCTCGGTTCCGAATACCTCGGCATACACCCTGTCGAGCACCTCTCTGCCTTTGTCGTCATAGCCGTAGCCCGACGTTCCCGCAAAGCAGCCGTCGCTCACCTTGTTGTTTTCAAACGCCGTAAGCACGTCGGCGGTGCGGCGGTAGGAGTTTTCGTCTATTTCCGCAAATATGGGCGCAAGGGCGCGCTCCGCTTCGGCTGCAAGAGCCGTGATCTCGTTGTTTTCCATTTCAATACCGCTTTCGTTTTTTTATTTCTGTGATGTCACACGCGCCATGAATGACTCAAGGCGCGACACGTCGCCGCTCGACATGAGCGTAACGCTGCCATGCTTGTCCGCCGGGGCTTCGATGCCCGCGTCGTGCAGGCGTCTTGCCACCTGCCTGGCGATGCCCGCAGCGCCGTCAAAAACGGGGATGCCGTCGCCGACGGCACGCATAACGGCGTCCTTTATCAGCGGATAATGAGTGCAGCCGAGCACGGCGGCGTCGAATCTTCCCCTGTGCGGGGAGATGAGTTTATCAAGATATTCGCCGAATACCGGACTTGAGGGGTCGTTTTCTTCTATCATCGTTGCAAGCCCCGGGCAGGGGACCGCAATTACTTCGGCGCCGCAGCAGCGTGTTTTCACGAGCGTTGAAAATCTCTCCTCGGCTACCGTTACCGGTGTTGCGAGAACGAGAATGCGGCGATACCCCGCGTCGGCTGCCGATTTTACCGCAGGCTCGGTGCCTATCACGGGAATGTCGGTGTAAGCCTCGCGCAGCGCTTCCACCGCGGCTGCAGTAGCTGTGTTGCAGGCGACCGTTATGGCTTTTGCACCCATCCCGACGAGCTTTTTCGCCACACCGAGCGACACGCGCCTGATCTCGTCATGCGTCAGTGCACCGTAGGGAGCGTTTGCCTCGTCGCCGTAGTAGATGAAATCCTCATGCGGCAGCGCCCGTGTCAGCTCGGCAAGCACAGTGAGCCCGCCGACGCCCGAGTCGAACACGCCGACGGGGGCGGAAGGATCGATATTTTTTTTCATTTTTATTTTGATCGGTTTATTTGAGTCGGTTCACATATTCGCGGAAGGCGTTGCCGCGCTCCTCAAAATTGCGGAAGCGGTCAAAGCTCGTGCAGGAGGGTGAGAGCACCACGGCGGAGCCGGGGCGCGCAAGCTCTCTCGCGCGATCGACAGCCGCAAAAAAGTCGTCCTCATAAACAACTGGCAGCGTGCTGCCGCCGCGCCGTGCCGCCTCGGCTTCGAGAGCCGCACGTATAACGGGCATCGCCTCACCCGACACCACAACGCCGCCGGCACGGTCGTAAAGCGCACGCGCAAGACCGTCAAACGGAAGGTGCTTGTCGCGCCCGCAGAGAATGAACACGGGGCGGCAGTCAAACACCGAGAGCGCCGCCTCGGTGCGCGTGGGCGTCGAATCTATCGAGCTGTTGTAATATTTAACGCCGTCAAGCTCGCGCACGAGCTCGATGCGGTGGGGAACACCGCCGAATGTGCGCGCTATGTGCCGCAGGTCGTCATTTTCGGCAAGCCCGCGCGTCAGTGCCGCGGCGGTCATATAGTTTTCGACGTTGTGGAGTCCCGGCAACTTTATATCCTCACGGCGAAGAAGCTCCTCCTCGTACCTGCCGTCGGAGAATACGATGCTGTCTCCGCGCAGAAATACCGCGCATGCGTTGTCTCGGTGCGCCTCGGGGACCGTTTCGTCATACGATGAGGTGTGAGCGGAAAAGAATGTTACCGCGCCGTGAAAATCGGGGTCGGCGTCGGCTGCCGCTGCCGCGGCGGGGCTTTTGGCGTTGAGCACCAGAAGCTCGGTCCCGCTGCCGAAAACATTGTATTTTGCGCGGGTGTATTCCTCCATGCCCGTGTGCCAGTTGAGGTGGTTGGGCGTGATGTTGGTGATGGCTGCGCGCCGTGCCGCGCCGTGCATCGTCATGAGCTGAAAGCTCGAGAGCTCAAGCACGGCAAAGTCGCACTGCTTCATTTCCGAAACGCGGGAGAGCAGAGGTGTGCCGATGTTCCCGCCTACATATGCGGTGCCGCCGCGCCTTTTTGCCGCCTCCGAGAGCAAAAGGTGGGTCAGGGTGGTCGTAGTCGTTTTGCCGTCGCTTCCGGTTACGGCAATGACCGTGGCGGGTGTCGCGTCGCAGAACCATTCCATTTCGGAGGTCAGCAGAGCGCCGCGCCGCACGGCTTCGGGAATATCGCCGGCGTCGGGTCTTATGCCGGGAGAGCGGAAGATGACGGCGTTTTGCAGCTCGCCGCCGCAAAGCCCGCGAGTGGGATCGCTGCCGCATATAAATACCGCGCCGCGGTCGGCAAGCTTTTTTGCGGCATCGCCGAGAGCGTCGAATTCCTTTCCGTCGCGTATCTCGATGTCGGCTCCCATGTCGGCAAGCATTTCGGCAAGCGGCAGATTCGAAACACCGATGCCGAGTATTATCGCCTTCCCGCGCGGGGCGGTAAAGAGGCGTTCCTTTATATTTTCAGATAACATAAAACAAGCCCGTTTCTTTCAGGATAATTATTCACATTATATTATATGTATTTTTTCGCCCGCGCGCAAGACCTCAAGGTGATATTTCTTGACACTTTGCGTAAAATCATTTATAATATTTTGTAATATGAGCGAAAACGGGAGGCAAGTGATGAAATATACCGTAAAACAAAGAGTGTTCAGCTTCGGCGCGAAATACGACGTGTGGGATACCGACGGTAACCCGGTCTATCACGTGCGCGGCGAGATACTCTCGCTCGGGCGCGTTCTGCATATTTACGACACGCGTGACAACGAGGTCGCAACGGTCGAGCAGCGGCTGTTCACCTTCGGGTATAAATACGACGTATACTGCGGCTCATCCCTCAGAGCTACCATCTCAAAGAAAATGTTCACATTTATCGGTTCGCGGTATATCATCGAAGGCACCGATTGGCAGGTCGAGGGCGCGCCGTTTTCGCATGAGTTTTCGATAACCGACGGCTCGGGGCGCGAGGTGGCGTCGATAAGCCGTGAGTGGTTCACATGGGGCGACTGCTATCTCATCGACGTGCCGTATGAGGATTCGCTTATGGGGCTTGCCGTCGTGCTTGCTATCGACGCAGTGATAGACGCGGGCAGAAACAACTGAGACAAAAATTAAATGCAATGGGTGTTCAAAAACTCATTTTGAGTTTTTGAACACCCATTATGCCGTCAGAGCATATATTTGTTTTTCAGATAGATATATAGCAGGTAGAACATGGCGCCGATAACGACTATCGCAACAACGACGATCAGCACCGTTTTTATCGTCTTTTGCAGGGCTTCGCTGTTTATGCCTTCCTTCGTTGTCTCTGCGGATGCGTCACTGCTCTCGGGCGACACGGGCGTGAGCTCTGAGGTCGAGTCGGGCCCTTCGGGAGCCGCATCGGGTGCGGATGTCGTGGGCGTCGTGTCAGATGCGGTTGAGTCGTGGGCTGTCGTGCCGTCCGGCACTGCGGCGAATGCAACGGCGAATCTGCCAAAGGCGCCCGATGCCGCAAACGTGACATACCCGTCGGCACACGTCGCGTCCGCAAGCCGTGCGCCGCTCTTGTATATCCTATACTTTCCCGCGCTGCCCGACTGTATCTTCAGCACGAGCGTCAGTGTTCCTTCGGGAGAAAAGCTCTTGCCGTTCTGCGTGAATGCCACGTCGATTACCGCAACGAGCGTCATGCCGTCTGCTTTGGCGGCGTCCTCAAGCTTTTTTCGCTCATCGGCGCCGAGAGAGGATGTGACGTCCTTTATGCCGAGGGCGCTCCCGTTCGGGAAGGAATACCCGCCCGATGCCGCGGCGCTGCCTCTGTCACCGTCGAAAAGTATCGACGTGAGGCGCGGCAGTGTTTCTGTCTCTGTCTTGCCGCACACGGTGCAGGCGCGCGTTCTTTCGCCGTCCGCCGTAGCAGTGGCTGCTTTTGTGATCCTCCATTCGCCGAAGGTGTGACCTGTCATGTCAAGGCGCGCCGTCTCGGCGACCGCACCGCAGATCCTGCAATAACGCACTGCCTGACCGTATTCGGTGCAGGTCGGCTGCTTAAGTATCACACGGTCGCCGCCCGCAACGCATTTGTGCGACGCGGCTTTGACCGTCACCTTGAAGGTGCGCGTATAATCGCCCCATTTTGCCGTTACGGTCTTCTCGCCCTCCGTGTCCGACGAAAATCCCGAAAAGGTGATGCCCTCGGTCACGGTCTTTGACGAGCCGTCGTTGTATTTTACCCTGAAAGCGGCTCCGGCACCGTCAAATTTGTCGCCCACGGAGTATACGGTCTTTGACGGCGCGACAAACTCGACGCTCTCGGGCTTCACTTCTTTCACCGTGACGGTAAATGTGGTATCAAAGCCCATATAACGCACCGTCACCGTGATCTCGCCCGCCGTGCCGAGATGTGTTTCACGGCGCAGCTCGTATCCTTCGTAAACGGTCACGGCAGGGCCCGCAGAATATGTAGCCGTCAGCTCGAGCCCTCTGAGGTCAATGTCCTCGCCGACGAAGTAGACAGATTTGTTCGGCTTACTTTTGACGCTTATGCCGGTCATCTTGCGCACCGACACGGTGAATTCCGTCGTAAAGCCGCGGTATGTGACCTTTACGGTCTTTTCTCCCGCCGACGACGAATCAAAGCCGGAGCACATCGACGCGTCGCCGGATTTTATCTCGGCGGAGCCGTCGCTGTATATGAGGCGGAGTCTGAGCCCCGCGGCGCTGAATGCGTCGCCGATGTCGTATATCTTTTTGTCCGGCGCCGAAGATATCTCTATCTTTCTCAGCGTTTTCGGCACGGTTATCGGATCCTCGGGCGTTGTGTCGGTCGCCGCTGTGGGCAAAATGCCGCAGAGCGCCGCCAGAAGGACGGCAACAAATGCCGCAAGACCGCAAAATGCCGCAGTCGTGAGAGTGCTGCTACGGTGCTTTTTCATTTTCTTCCTCCGTTTTGCCGCGTGTGCGCCCGCACGGCGCGGCTTTTTGTTTTTGACTTTTCATTGTTCTTATCTGCCGCGCATGAACACACGGCGCAGCTTCAGCACCCAAAGGCGCACAGCCCGTCCGAGCGCAATGTCGTAAATGATGAACGCCGCATTTACGAGCGGATACCACAGCCAAAGCAGCGAGGCATCGTCCGCGCCCGAGGCAAAGATAAGATGAGATATGAAATATGCTGCCGTTACGGCGGCGTTGAGTATTACGAGCTTGAGCACCGTCCCCGCAACGCGCCCGAGGCGGTCGAGCGTTATCTTGAGCATCGGATAATATCCGAGAAATACCGTATAAAGCAGTGCCGGCGAGCGGTTCGGCAGCAAAAGCCACGAAAGCAGCGCCGTTACCGCAAACACGCACAGTGCGTCACGCCTGCCGGATTCGGATATCACGGCTATGAGCAGGAACGACGCGAACGCGGCGGCGGAGAGATCGAGAACATCTACGACGGAGCCGAGATACATTACGGTGATCCCGAGAGCCGCCGCTATCCCGCCGACAGCCGTTCTCCGTGCAAGAGACGGCGTGCCCCGGCGTTTGCCCGCGGCGCTCATGTCAGCATCCGCCGCGGCTGCCGCAGCAAAGGCTCTGGCAGCAGTCGGCGCAGAGAAGGGCGGTGCAGAGGCTGCCGCAGCCGGGGGAGAATTCGGTCTGCGTGTATGTTGCGCTCCTGCGGCGCAGCGCCTCGCGTGCGTTCTGATATTCTTCGTTGTACGGCTCGCGCTCGCAGGCATAGTCGAAATGTCTGCCCGCGTCGGCGTAGTTGCCGCGCCTCACCATTACGCAGCCGATGAGAAAGTGCCATTCGGCTCCGCGCAGCTCTGCGCCCATGCCGGTGAGCACCGCCTCGGCTTCGGCTATGCGGTTTTGGTTTATATAGGATCTGACCGCCGCGAACTGCTCGGCGCCCGCGCCGGTGTATCCGCGGCTGCCGCTGTACCCGCCGTAGCCCGTGCCGCCGTAGCTGCCGGTGCTGCCGTACCCTGCGGAGGAGCCGCCGTAGCCGGTGTCCTGTCGGCTGCCGCCCTCGGCGCGCTCCTTGCGTATGCGGTCGTAGGCGTCGTTGATCTCCTTCATTTTTTCTTCTGCGAGATCGGCAAGATCCGAGTCGCGGTATTTATCCGGGTGATATTTGCGCGCCAGATCGTGATATGCTTTTTTTATCTCATCGTCGTCGGCGTTGCGGTCAACACCGAGTATCTGATATGGGTCGGACATTTATTCCTTTTCCTTTCCTGCCGGTGCGGGTGCTGTGCCCGCGTCCGGCGCGGTCTTTTCGGTTATTTTGTCTGTAACGCCCGCCGCGGCACGTGGCATTCCGAGTGTCAGTATATTTTCGCATATCGCCCACGCCTCGGGTGCGCGGGTGCGCATTTCCGCGTCGGCAAGGTCGAGCGCCGCGCGTGCGGCGTCAAGCTCTGCCGAGAGAGTGCACGAAAACGTGAGCGCCTCGTCGGGCGTCAGCGTTCCGCGCCCGTAGAGAAGGGATATCGGGTTGAACCTGCCGTGTTTGCGGTCCTCGGCAAGATCGTCAGCCGCGTCAACACAGTAGAGCCACCTGCCCGCCGCCGAGGCAGCGGCGCGCACTATCCGCGCCGCGGCGCCGTCAAGCCCTGCCGCGGCTGCATTGCCTATCATTCTGCCGCTTATCGCTGCGGGAATGTCGATGCTTGCGCTCTCGGGAGTCGAGCATCGCTGTTCGGCTTCCGCAAGCTCGCGCATCCCGTTGCTTACGGCGGCAGCGGCGTCGACGGCAAGTCTGCCGGCGCGCCCGGCGGCGCGTGAGAGAAAACGCCCCGCAGTGCGCGCACCGAAGCGGCGCATGCCGCGTTCGTCTGCGGCATCGTCTGCCAGCTTTCCGCAGGCAAGCAGTGTGCATATCACGGCGGCGGAATCCACCGCGTCGCACGACTCCGCCGCCGCGCGGCGGCAGAACGGGTGGCGCAGGCAGCGGATCTTTGACACCTCTGGCTGTTCGCCCGTGACCGCCGCGCGCAGGAGGGCGATAAATACCGCATCATATGAAAGCGTCAGCATTGCACGCTGACCGCACAGCCTGCCCATGGCGGCGCAAATGCCGCAGTAGAGCGCGCGGTAATATTCAGATTCACGTATCCGCAGCTCGCGCTCGACGGGACGTATATATCCGAACATCGTGTCCTCCTATGTATCTGTAAGTGAAATTCTCCAGTTTAATAATACTATATTTTACCCCCGAATGCAATACCTAATTGTAAATATTTGCGCCGCTTATTTAGGGTGCATATGCGGGCACAATGCAAAAGCAGCGCACGACCGCAAGGTGGGGCACTGCTCTTCGGTATTGTTTTATCGGCTTACAGAAGGAATCCTTCAAGTATGTCGGCGATGCGCTCGGATGCGTGTCCGTCGCCGTATATCTTCGACGCCCGCGCCGCGAGCCTGTATTCCGCGCTGTCGTCGAGCATTGAGGAAAACGCGCCGTACACGCCTTCTTCATCTGTGCCGACGAGCCGCAGCACGCCCGCCGCGATACCCTCGGGGCGCTCGGTCACGTCGCGCATCACGAGCGTGGGCTTGCCGAGAGCTGTTGCCTCCTCTTCGATACCTCCCGAGTCCGTAAGCAACAGATAGCTGCGGCTGAGCAGGTTGTGAAAATCCGAAACGCCTATGGGTGCGGTGAGGCGCACCGACGGGTCGCCGCCGAGGATCTCTCCGGCGATCGCGGCAACGTCCGGGTTCGGGTGGACGGGAAATATCACTCTGACATCGCGGTGTTCGTCGGTCACGCGGCGTATGGCGCGCAGCATCCCGCGCATCGGTTCTCCGGCGCTTTCACGGCGGTGCGCCGTCACGATAACGAGACGGTTGCTGCCCGCCCAATCGAGCAGCGGGTGAGAATAATCCTTGCGCAGCGTAAAGTTCAGCGCATCGACCGAGGTGTTCCCCGTCACGAATATCCGTGCCGGATCCTTGCCCTCGGCAATGAGCTCGCGCCGCGCCGTCTCTGTCGGTGCAAAGTCAAGGGTGCTGAGCGTACCTACCGTGCGGCGGTTGAATTCCTCGGGATAAGGCGAATCGAGACGGTGTGTTCTCAGCCCCGCTTCAATATGTCCGATGGGTATGCCGAGATAAAACGCCGCGAGCGCGGCGGAGAACGCCGTCGTCGTGTCGCCGTGAACGAGAACGATATCCGGCGCTTCGGCTTCGAGCACCGGACGTATGCGCGCGAGCACGTCTCCCGTGATATCGAAAAGCGTCTGCCGCTCTTTCATGACCGAAAGGTCGCAGTCGGGCATGACGCCGAATGTTTCGAGCACGTCGCGCGACATATCGCGGTGCTGCCCGGTATAGCATACAACAGTGGCGCATCGCGCGCGACGCCGCAGCTCCCTCACGAGAGGACACATTTTGATCGCTTCCGGCTTTGTGCCGAATACCGCCATTATCTTCTTCATTTTATACATCCTCTCGCGCCGTGCCGTCGGAGCGGACGGTCTTTGTACCTGCCGCGGTACGTCCGCCGGTTTTTTCTTCAATAAATTATACCACATACGGACACGAAAAACAAGTGGGCTGTCGCGTGTAAGCGCGACAGCCCCGTCTGTTCGGTTATTTTCGGTTTACTCCCGACAGGTCACCTCACTGTCCGTCTTGGGCGCAGGCCCTTTCAGATCGTCGGTGTCGAGCAGACCGGTCGTAAAGGTGATGCGTGCGGAATACTTTTCCATGTCGTCGGGTTCGCGCGAAACATCCCAAACGATACTGTATTCCTTGCCTGCGACAATGTCATAGCCGCTGAGGTCGGCGGTGAAGTGAGTTATCTGTCCTCCGTTCGAGCTGATGAACATATTCGGAAGACCGAGCCCTCTGCCTTTTTTCGGCTTCATCGGTTCGTCGCCGCAATACAGCCCGGCATCCGAGAAGATGCACGAATCTGGACCTTCGTTTTCTACGTCGATGTTGAGCCGGCAAAGTCTGCCGTCCTCGGTGCAGAGCGACACGAATATGATCTTTACACCTTCAATATCGCACCGGGCCTCTTTTATCTCGTTTATCACCGGTTCGTTTTTACCTTGAGCGGTTATCGGATTCGTGAGAAGACAAAGCGCGAGCACCGCGCAGACTGCTGCGGCAAATGCTATCGCAGCGACGGAATGTTTTTTGTAATTCAGCACTTTTTTGATCCTTTCTTTTACATTGATCCCGCCGAACGGCAGGGCATCGACCGACAGCCCGCTTTTTGCGGCGCTCAGATCGAGCACAGCCTGAGAATAGCGGCGCTTTTCTTCAAATTCGAACGACTTTATCACTTTTTCATCGCAGGCGAGCTCTATATCGCGGCAAAAGAGCATATGGGCTATCAGGCAGAACGGATTGAACCAATGTACGGCACGAATGACATATGAGATCAGCTTCCATACGTTGTCGCGGCGCGATATATGCGCCCTTTCGTGCGCGATGACGAAGGCCTTGGTCTCTCCCGCAAGTGCTGATGGAAGATATATTTTCGGGTGTATCATTCCGATAACGAACGGGGAGGATAAGCCGTCGCAGAGATAGGCCCCGCTGTCGTCCCTGATGCTCATTGCTACCCTGCGCCGGAGCTTCAGCCGGCTCACGATCGCATATGCGAGAAAGGCGCAAACGCCTGTCAGCCATATGAGCGCGGCTGCGTGCAAAAGCATACCGTAGCGGACGGCGGCGCCATCCGCCGCGGGCGCGAGAATGACGTCAAGCGCCGGGTCCACGATGTCGCCTACGGCAGCGATGCCGCTGTTTATCCCGACGGCGGGCAGATTGGCGGAGCCCGACACGACGGGGCTGGCGCTCGGCATCACGCTGAACGCGCTTTCGGGCGCCGCAGGCAGCACAAGGCGTATCGCGGGGATCGCCCACATGAGGCAGATAAGCGCGCGCGGAGCTTTTCTTATGATGCACCGCGCAAGCATCACGGCGAGCACCGCTACGGTACCCGTCAGGCTCATGCTGAGAACAGCGAGAAAAATTTCGGACAGGATATCGGCAAAGCCATCCATGCTCATTCCTCCTTTGCCTCGTCAATCATCCGCTGTATCGCGGCAATATCATCCGGAGTCAGTCGCTTACTGTCGGAAAATGCGGCAAGAAACGATGGGAGCGAGCCGCCGAACACATCGTCTACAAAGCGTGCGCTTTGCATTGCGTGAAGGCGGTCGCGCGTTATCAGCACTGTCACGGTGCCGTTTTCCATGCAGAATATGCCGTTGTCGCAGAATTTGCGCAGCGCGGAATACACGGTGGGACGCTTCCAGTTCAGCTCCTCGGCGCATCTTTTTACAAGCTCGCCCGTGGACATGGGCGAGCTTTCCCACACTATGTCCGCAAAACGCGCGTCTACCGCGCCGAGCTTCAGTTCGTTCATTGGTCTTACCCCGCTTTCGGTCTTTTTTTGAGTGTTGGTAGCCTACCGACAATAATAGTTTATAACCTACCGACAAGTTTGTCAAGGGCTTTCGGGCAGAAAATCCCGAAGTTACAATTTGTTCACAAGTGAACCCGGAGCGGCAGTCCTGCGCCGCGTCGGGGCTTCGATAAAAAACAGCCGCCGTGACAAGTCACGGCAGCTGTTTTCGGATTTATATAACATAATCGCCCGAGGCGGTATTTTCCATAAGATCGGCAAGTGTCATTCCGTCGAAAAATGCATTCGTAAGCTCATAATACTTCTTCCACATAGGCAGAGTGCGGCAGAACGGTGCGCGTGAGCACGGTTCGGCTCCTGCAGCAAGGCAGGCGACCGGGGCAAGGTCGCCCTCGGTGGCGCGCAGGATGTCGCCTATCACATATGTGTCCGGTTCGCGACAAAGACGGTACCCGCCGCCCTTGCCGTGCGCGCCTTCGATAAAGCCCGCGCCTGTCAGAAGCGGCATGATCTTTTCAAGGTATTTCGGCGATATCTCCTGACGCGCCGCAACGTCTTTTATAGGGATATAGTCCCCGCCGCGGTGCTCCGCAAGATCGAGCATAACGCGTATGGCATATCTTCCTCTTGTTGATATCATGGAGCAGCATCTCCTTGCTTCGTTATCGGTCCGACGGCAGTATCACGCCGCCGCCGAGCACGGTGTCGCCGTCATAAAGCACGGCAGCCTGCCCGGGCGTTATAGCCCGCTGCGGCTCGTCGAATGTGACGTTCACCGTTCCGTCGGCATCCGGACATACCGATGCCCACTGCTCCGGCTGGCGGTAGCGTATCTTCACCTTGCAGCGCAGAGGCGCTGTGGGTGCCTCGCCGGATATCCAGTTGAAATCGCCGACGTGTGCGTGCAAGGAATAAAGCTCTGCCTCCTCGCCGAGCGTCACCGTGTTTTTTACCGGATCAAGTGCGGATACATATCTTTTTCCCGGCAGCGGTATGCCGAGCCCCTTGTGCTGACCTATGGTGTAGCGTATGATCCCGTTGTGCCTGCCGAGTATGTTGCCGTCCCGGTCAACAAAATTGCCGGGAGTCGTAGGCTTTCCCGTATGCAGCTCAATAATGCGGGCGTAATCGCCGTCGGGAACAAAGCAGATGTCCTGACTGTCGGGCTTGTCGGCATTGATGAGCCCGCCCTCATCAGCCACACGGCGCGTTTCGGTCTTGCACATCCCGCCGAGAGGGAAGAGCGTGTGCGCAAGCTCGTCCTGCGTCATCGCATAGAGCACGTAGCTCTGATCCTTTGACGGGTCAACGGCTTTTTTGAGGAGATATTTGCCGTCTCGGTATTCTATCCGCGCGTAGTGCCCGGTCGCTATATGGTCGCAGCCGAGAATTTTTGCACGCTCGTAGAGCTTGCCGAATTTCATATATCTGTTGCAGTCGATGCAGGGGTTCGGCGTCATGCCGTGAAGGTAGCTGTCAACGAATTTGTCTATAACGGTCGCTCTGAAATCGTCGGAGAAGTTGAAAACGTAATAGGGCATTCCGAGCCGGTGCGCAACGCTGCGCGCGTCCTCGACATCGTCAAGCGAACAGCAGGTGTGTGCGCGTGAGATGCCCGCATCCTCGTTGCCGTAAAGCTTCATGGTACATCCGATACACTCATTGCCCGCGTCGGTCAGCAGGCGGGCGGCGACGCTGGAGTCAACGCCGCCGCTCATTGCGACAAGTATCTTCATCCGCGCTCTCCGCTCAGTCCGCAAACAGCGGAGTGGAGAGGTAGCGGTCGCCCGTGTCGGGGAAGAGGACCACGATGTTTTTTCCCTCGTTTTCGGGGCGCTTTGCAAGCTCTATCGCCGCATGGAGGGCAGCCCCCGAGGAAATGCCCACAAGAACGCCTTCGTTTTTGCCCACGAGCTTGCCGCCCGCAAACGCGTCCTCGTTTGCAACGGGGATTATCTCGTCGTAGACCTTTGTGTCGAGCACATCGGGAACAAAGCCCGCACCTATGCCCTGTATCTTGTGCGGTCCCGCAACGCCGGTGGAAAGCACAGCCGAGGTCGCAGGCTCGACAGCCACGACCTTTACGTCGGGCTTTTTCGACTTGAGATATCTGCCTATGCCGGTGATGGTGCCGCCGGTGCCGACGCCCGCAACGAAAATATCGACGGCGCCGTCGGTGTCCTCGTAAATTTCGGGGCCGGTGTGCTCAAAATGCGCCTTCGGGTTGGCGGGGTTAACGAACTGACCGGGGATAAAGCTGCCGGGTATCTCCTTGGCGAGCTCATCCGCCTTGGCAATGGCGCCCTTCATGCCCTTTGCGCCCTCGGTGAGCACCAGTTCGGCGCCGTAAGCTTTCATGATCTGGCGGCGTTCGACCGACATGGTCTCGGGCATCACGATGATTATGCGGTATCCGCGCGCCGCGGCGACCGAAGCAAGACCTATGCCGGTGTTGCCAGAGGTCGGCTCGATTATGACCGAACCCTCGTGAAGCAGCCCGCGCGCCTCGGCGTCGTCTATCATCGCCTTGGCGATCCTGTCCTTTACCGAGCCTGCGGGATTGAAATATTCAAGCTTTGCGAGGATCTTTGCTTTGAGCCCGAATTTCTTTTCTATGTGTGTGAGTTCAAGCAGCGGGGTGTGACCTATAAGCTGGTCTGCCGAAGTGTAAATACGTGACATTGTTCTGTCCTCCATTGTATTGATGCGCAAAAGTCCAATACCACTAACAGAGTGGTTTGGTATGTTATTGAACGTATTATATAACCGTCGGGCGCACTTGTCAATAGGTTGGGATAAATTTTTTGCGGTTGAACAGTAGTATTTAAAAAAATCAGCCGCTCCGGTTGGAGACAGCTGATTTTTATCTTATTGATCGACTGCTGCTGTCTGCCGGCGTGTAAGCAGCAGCATTATTCCCGCGGTGAGTGCACCGGAGGCAAGGATCACCATGATATCGGCGGGTGCCAGCACTATGCCGGCAATGCCGTCAAAGAAAGTTCCATCGCCGAAGCGGTAAAGATTGCCCGAAAGCAGTATCATTTCACCTATGTACATAACAAGAGTCATAGCGGCGGCAAGCACGGCGGGAAGCAAAGCCGAAAGTACGCGCCGCCGGCGCAGCAGGTACGAGCCGAGATATATTCCGCACGTCATGCCGAGAAGTATAAAGAATATGCACATGAGCCATGCCGACGCTGTGCCGACGCGGATGTTGCCGGTTCTGAAAAATGCAGTGAAGCAAGCGAAAATGCAAAGTCCGAGAAAAACCGCTGCCGACGATGCCTGAAGAATGAGTGCTGTACGGCGGGAGCGGTCGCCGCTTTTCAGCATCTGACCAAAACCGTAAATGCAACCTGTGATCGCTATTATCAGCACCGTTGAAATAAGATAAAAATGCAGTTTGAATGCCGGACTGTATTCGCCGGCAAGGATCCCGACCTGCGTTTTTGAAAAATCTATCGGTTCTATCCCTATTTCATAGCTGACGCGCGGCGGCGTTATCGCGCACATATACATCTGCCAGTTGCCGAGGTCCACATTTTCGGTAACGTTCGGCACCATTATGAGACCGCTTATGTCGGCTTCGACCGTCAACCCTTCAAGAAAATGCTCTGCGGCAAAGAAAATGCCGAGCGAAAGGGCAGACGCGGCTGGTGTCGCCCATTTTTTCAGATATCTGAGAAAGAGCGGAAGCAGCGCTGTGCCTGCTATGAGAGCAAGGCTCAGCGGTGTGTATGGAATAACGTATTTCGGATAGTCGGCAGCCGCAACGATGCCGTCGGGCAGCCAGTCCGCGAGAATGCGTGCACCCATGATAATGGGATACACCGATGCCGCAATAACCAGAAGCAGCACCGAAATGCAGTAAATACCGTAGCTCTTGTTTTTCATTCCGACCTCCTGTTTTTTGAATAGTTGCCGCTTACAGTATACAGTATTTTTATTTGTTTGTCAACCGTTTGGCACGGTCACGGTATTTCAATGCTCCCGCGAAAGACCTCCACCGCATCTCCGGTCATAAAAAGCGTGCCGTCGGCGGCATATCTAACGGTCAGCGTGCCGCCGCGAAGGTGAACGGGAATGTCCTCTCCGCGCGGGCAAAATCCGTTTTCGACAGCCGCAGCCGCCGCGGCGCACGCGCCGGTGCCGCAGGCGAGCGTTTCACCGCTGCCGCGCTCCCATACGCGCATATAAAGGCTGCCGTCCGGCTCCGCACGTACGAACTCGGTATTCACACGCTCGGGGAAAAGCGGAGAATTTTCAAATTCCGGACCGACGGCTTCAAGGTCAAGCGCATCGGGATCGTTGCAAAACACAACGCAGTGAGGATTGCCGACCGATACGCACGTGACTGTGTATCCGGCACCGCCTACCGTGACCCTGCGGCCGATAACGCTTTCACCGGTGAGAAGGACGGGGATATTCTGCGGGGCGAACTCCGCTTTTCCCATCATTACGCGCGCGCCGGTAGCAATGCCGCCGCGGGTGATCATGTCAAGGGCGCGCACGCCCGCCAAAGTCTCCACCGTTATCTGCCCGCGCCGCACGCCGCGAACGTCGTAAAGATATTTCCCGACGCAGCGTACAGCGTTGCCGCACATAAGCCCCTCACTGCCGTCGCGGTTGAACATCCGCATTTTTGCGTCGGCTTTGTCCGACGGGCAGATGAATACTGCTCCGTCGCCGCCTATCCCGAAATGACGGTCGGAGAGCTTTATCGCAAGATAGGACGGGTCGGGCACCGGGGTGTCGAGACAGTCGATGAAAATATAATCGTTTCCGCAGCCCTGCATTTTGACGAATTCCAGCCTTCGTTCCATGGCATCTCCGTTCCTCCGCCGTCGGCGGCATAACAGTAATGGGGCGGTCGTGCGGACTTTTTGCCGCCGCGGCGACCGTTATGCTTTCATTATATGCCCCGACAGGGGAGGTGTCAATAGGATACGGAAAAAAGACAGCCGCGGGACCGTAAACCGACCGTCGGTATGTGTCCGAAAAAATAAAATGAGAATTTGCGCGATTTTTTGAAAAAAGGTATTGCATTTTTTGCTTTGCTGTGATATAATAAGCAAGTCGTGAGCAGTATGGCCCGTTGGTCAAGCGGTTAAGACGCTAGCCTCTCACGCTGGAAACATGGGTTCGATTCCCGTACGGGTCACCAACAAAAAAAGACGGCTTTTGCCGTCTTTTTTTGTTGCTAATCCATTTAGATAAATCGGACCCACTCAAGCCCGCCGCACGGCGGGCTTGAAAGGGGTTGCGCCAAGGTGAACGAAGAAATCTGATTTTCTGACGCGCAAACCGGGGTTCAGATTCCCGTACAGTTTCCGAAGCGAAAAGACGGCTTTTTGCCGTCTTTTTTTGTTGCTAATCCATTTAGATAAATCGGCCCCACTCAAGCCCGCCGGAAGGCGGTGGACATCCACGTGCTATGCTTGCCGCGGATGCCCGCAGACGCAGAGCGCCGGGAAATCGGGAAATACAACTTGATATATTTAATTGTTTATGATATAATACATTTGAAAAACAAAGCGACACTATACTTTCCATCAACAAACACTTCGTGGAATATTTTTTTGAAATCCGATATAATAAAATCACAAAAGCGCTTTTGAATACTTTTGGGAGGACAAAAATATGTCTGTTGGTTCTACAATTAAGCGTTTACGCCGCGAGAAAAATATCACGCAAGAACAGCTTGCCGAATATCTGGGCATCACATCGCGCGCAATTTCACAGTGGGAGTGCGGCCGCACCGCTCCCGATATTTCGCAACTACCAGCGCTCTGTCATATTTTTGATGTTTCGTCTGATGTTCTGCTTGGAATTGATGTCGAAAAGAATAACGAGAAAATAAAAAAATATCTAAATGATGCCGCTGAGTTGGGCTGTCAAGGAAAGGGGGTGGAGCGTACCGCGCTTCTACGCGAGGCAAACAAAAAGTTCCCTCGAGACTATAAAATAATGAATAGCCTTGCTGATTCGCTGGTATGTGAATATTCTCGAAAGGGCATAAAAGAATACGATGAGGTTTTTGAACTATGCAATCGAATTCTTTCGGAATGTACCGATAGCATCACGCGATACGAAGCAATTGATACCCTTGGAACCGCTTACGGATATGCCGGTAAAAAAGACGAAATGTTGAAATTGACTGAAGAAATGCCTCGCGCTAATTTTTCATATGAAAACTTTATGATGTATCGTTGGACTGGTGATGCTGACTTTAAAAAATTTCAAGACTATTTATCTTTTTTAATTGACCATACCGCTGAAATGATTGAACTTGCAGCCGCTCAAAAGCACGATGATGGAGAATTTATTTATCCACTTGAAGATAGAATTCATTTATGGAAAACAGCAATAGATTTTCTTGAATTGCTTTTTCCGGACGGTGATTTTCAAATCAAAGCTCAGCTTGGTGAAGCTGCTTGCAACTTTTTGTGTACCGCATATCTGAGGCAGCAAAATTATGAAGAAGCGTGGAAATGGTTGGTAAAAGGTGCGGACTTTGCGATTCATATGGACACTTATAATTTTGATGCTGCACATACTTCGCCCATTCTTCGCGGATATTCAAGTGGCGGTTGGATCATGGAAGCCGAAGGTAATCGGTCGCAATCCATGCTTAATTGGTTAACAACCGATGATGAGGCCACTACTTTGCGTTCCGATGCGCGCTATGAAGTGATTGTTGAACGCTTAAAAACCGTTGCAAAGAAACGTGATTTTTCGTCCTGAGTCGCCGCCTGTCAAGCATGCAGTGAAAAACATTTGAGTGGAGATTCCACCCTGCAGCGTTGCATGGTGGAAATTTTCATGCGGTAGCACGCGATGAAATTTCATCGGAGCCATGCGTTTGAGCCTCTGTTGGTATCGTTTGTGACTCTTAAAATCGCTGAAAGCTAATATTCCGTTGGTGTACGCTATCCTATAAATCATCGTAAAAGCAGAAGAAAAGAAGTCGATTTTCGAAAAGAACGCATCAAGAAGTTGGATAGTATCATGCAGCGGCTCTACGAGGATAACATCGACGGGAAAATATCCGATGACCGTTTTTCCCGAATGTCCGCTACTTACGAAACCGAGCAAAAGCAATTGGAAGCAAAAGTCTCAGAACTGGAGGCGGCTATTGCGGAGGCTCGGGAGCAACGACTGAATGTAGATTCCTTCTTGGGAATGGTGCGCCGGTACACGGACATTACAGAACTTACGGCAGAGATCATCCGCTCTTTCGTGGAGAAGATCGAGGTGAAGAAACCGGAGAAAGTCCCCGGCGCACGGACAAAAAAGCAGACCTTGGTCATATGGTGGAACTTCATCGGCGTGGTCGATATCCCACAACAAGAACAAAAAGAAACGGCATAGCCCACATGATCGTAAGCTATGCCGTATCCTTTTTGAGCATCCTTCGTCCTTAAGTGAATGCGGACTTCGCCGTCCTTTTTTGATGCTAACCTATTTAGATAAATCGAACCCACTCAAGCCGGCGGGCAGAGTTTCATTCTGCGGTACGTTTGAACTTTACGAGCCCGAGCCTGTCCAGCACGACCATCAGCGCCGGTATGAGGGTGAGCTGTATTATGATGCCCGGGACGGCGTTGAGGAACGCTCCCGCCATAAACGCCTGCCACGTAAACGCGTTGCCGGCTATACCGAGCAGTATCACTTCGGCGGCGCCCCATACGATGCGCCCCGCGAGCATGGCTGCTACGATCGAGAGGTAAAGAGCGGCGACGCCCTGCTTTTTCGAACGGTTATAAAGGAATCCCGACACGAAGCCGTAAGCTGCGAGCTCGAATGTCATGGCAGCGGCGACCGGATACAGCGGGGGCATTCCGAAGATAAGAGAGCGCATGACGGGGAGAACCGCACCGACCGCGAGACCGTACTGCCAGCCGCAGATAAGTCCGCAGAAAAACACCGGAATGTGCATGGGGAGCAGCATATTGCCTATCTGCGGTATGCTGCCGGTGATCATGGGCAGTACCATACCGAGCGCCGCAAACATTGCGGAAAGAGTCAGGTTTTTTATTTGCTTTTTCATTTCGCACCCCGTTTTTTTATTTGGTCTTCGCCGCGTTTGCCGCTTCACGACGGTCGAAGGTGTGTACCCAGTCGGCTTTGAGATAATAGATAAGGAACACCACGCAACTGGCGCCCCACGTGAGCGGGTACGCGCGGAAGATCGTTTCAATGACCGGGAACGCCCTTACAGCAAAGGTGATGTATGTCACGCGCAGGATGCACCAGCACGCAAGCATGGTGAACATCGGCATGCGCGCCCGTCCCGCGCCGCGCATAACTGCCGAAACGCTGTGGGCAAATGCCAGTGCAAAAAAGAAAAAGCACTCTGTGCGCATCTGCGACACGCCGATGGCGACGACCGCCGGGTCGTTATTGAATATTCTTATGACATATGGGCAGATGAAATAAAGTATCACGCCGAAAAGCTCTGCTATTGACGTGGCACAGATGATGCCGAAGCGCGCGCCGCGCTTTGCGCGCTCGTGTTCCTTTGCGCCGAGATTCTGTCCGATAAAGGTAGTTATTGCCGCGGTGAAAGCTGTTATCGGGAGAAAAACGAAGCCCTCGACCTTGGCATAGGCACCGCAGCCCGCCATTGCATTGGAGCCGAAGGTGTTGATATTGCTCTGCACGACCACATTGGCTATTGAAATGATCGAATTCTGTATGCCGGAGGGGATGCCCTGACCGGCGATCTGGCGGAGCATGGAAAAGTCAAATCTTATGCATTTCAGCACCACGCGCTCCGGGCCGGAAGAGCGGAGCAGCTTTATAAAGCACATGGCCGCGCTGATGGCCTGGCTCAGAACGGTGGCTATCGCCGCGCCCGCAACGCCCATGTTGAGCGGTCCGACAAATATGAGGTCAAAGACTATGTTCACGCCCGAGGAGAATATCAGGTAGTAAAGCGGCGTTCTGCTGTCGCCCACAGCCTGCAGTATGCCCATGCAGGTGTTGTACATAAGCGAAAAGAAGGCGCCGATAAAATACAGGCGGAAATATGTAACGGAGAGGGGCAGCACGTCCTCGGGCGTGTTCATGACGATGAGCATCTGCGGCGCAAGAAAGATCCCCATTACCGACATAAGGACGCCGCACACCGCGCCGAAGGCTATGTTCGTGTGAACGGCAGCCTCCATGGCTTTGAAATTTTTTGCCCCGAAATAGCGGCTGATGACGACGCCCGCGCCCAATGACAGACCGGTAAAAAAGCCCGTCATCATAAATATCAGGTTTCCGCTGCTTGAAACGGCAGCAAGCGCTCCCTTGCCGGAGAAATTACCGACGATAACGCTGTCTGCCGTGTTGTAAAGCTGTTGGAACAGCTGGCCGAGAAACACCGGCACGGCGAACGCAACCATTTTGCGCCATATCGTGCCGGTGGTCATATCAAGGCTTTGCCCGTTGCCCCTCAAACGATCACTTCCTTTTCTTTTCGGATCATGCGGGCACGCCGCCCTTTTCCGATCCGCACACCCCAATATGATATCATTGACGCCGCGGGCGAGTCAACATTGATTTGTGAATTTTTTATAACGCATGAACGCACACGCGAAAAGGCTGCGGCGCTGTTGACAATCGGTATGTGAGATGCTATAATAAATGTGTAAAAAAGCAGTATAAAGGGGAGAGCGCGATGCGGTTTGCGGACATACATATTCATGCGCTGGCGGGAGTTGACGACGGCGCGGCGACAGAGGCGGATATGCGCGGCATGATCGACGCGGCGTATGCCGACGGCACGCGCGTTATCTGCTTTACCCCGCATTGGTACCCTGCGGCGTTCTCCGACAACCGCCGCGCGTCGGAGGCGGCGTACAGCCGCGCGGCAGCCTATGCCGTGTCGCGCGGGTATGACCTTAAGCTCTGTCTCGGCAACGAGCTCCATTATACCGACGGCTGCACCGAGTGGATCGCGGAAGGGCTTTGCCGCACGCTGAACGGGACGGATAACGTCCTTGTGGATTTCAGCGAAAATGAGGATGCCGAGGTCATAATGCGCGGCGTGAGGAGCATACTGAACGCCGGATACCGACCGATACTTGCCCATGTTGAAAGATATACGCGGCTGCATTCCGACCTGCGCGAGGCGAGAGCGCTCAGGACGGACGGTACGCTGATACAGATAGATTCGGATTCCGTCGTGGGAAAATTCGGCTTCGGATGCAGGATGAGAGCAAAAAAGTGCCTTGACGGGCATATTGCCGATATAGTCGCCTCGGATGCGCACGGCGTGACGCGCCGCACACCGCAGCTTTCGGCGGCGTTCGGGCTTACGGAGCGCAGATATTCGCCCGAGTATGCCCGCGCGCTGTTTTGGAATAATCCTTTGAGAGTCCTCGGTATCGGGGAGTGAGAAGGAGATGCTCCGATCTGCGGAGCTTAAAAACGGAGGGATACCGTGAAAAAAATCGAGTACTTTGAGACAGTAACAGATCTTTTCGCTTTCGGGACCGTTTGCGATTCTGCGGGGAACGAATATGTTCTCTGTGATGCTGCGCGCCGCAGCTTTACGCCGGATATGGAGATCACCGATAAAACAGCGTATGAAGCGGTTGAAAATCACGTTCATATTGCCGACAATGTGAAAAAGGATGAATTTGAACGATGGTGTCATATTGCGGATGTACTCGGCAGTCTTCTTGCCGACCGCCTTAGAGCGCGATTCCCGCAAAAGAACTTCAGTGTTTTTGTCACGGTCAGTCTGCACGATTCGGTAATCATACGGTTTCATCAGAATTGGAAAAACGAACCGCCGTATTATGACGTTTCGCTTCCGTGCGGCGACGGTGAATATCTTGCCGCGTTCTGATATGAGGCAGATATTCGCCCGAGTACGCCCGCGCACTGTTTGGGGATAACCCGCTGAGAGTCCTCGGTATCGGGGAGTGAGAAGGGAAGCGGCAATTGTATTTGAATTGATCATTGGGAGGTTACCTCATGAAGAGATCGAAAAAAACGGTTTTGATTTCTTTTGCCGTCGTGGTTGGTGCACTGATCGTCGCGGGGCTCATTTTAGGGGCAATGATGATAACAAGACACCGTGCCGTGAGCGCGCTGTGTGATAGTATCAAGGCGGGTGAAAATATAAACACACATATTGGAAACGGTGTTTCCGCGCCTGTATGGCTTGACGACTTTTTTGTCGCTACCGAACTTGATGAGGTGAGGATACCGCTCGTTGAAGCTTGTTACTACGGTAATATGCAGGCGGTGCAGGTATTGCTTGACAACGGTGCCGATCCGAATTATGGGATAAAAGGTCACCTGACGCCGATCGATGCTGTGCTTATCAGAAAACGTGATCACACTCTCACCATGAAAATGCTTGAGGTACTCATTGATAACGGTGCCGATGTTGATCTGACCGCATATGGCAGTCAACCGCTTTTTAAAGCTGCGGACAGGTTGGGGCGGGGAAATCCCGAATATAATGCCGAATATGAAGAGATCATTTGCCTGCTCCTGAAGAGCGGTGCCGGTATCCGCGCGACCGCAGGGGAGTACGAAGGCAATACCGTGCTTCATTACGCCGTCAGAGGAACGAGCGCGGAGTTCGTAGACGGGTTGATACGTGATTATTTTGATGATGTCGATCCCGTTGGCATGAACGGAGAGACTCCGATTATCGACACCGTAAAATACCATTCCGCATCGCGTGATCCAAAGGCATGTGCCGAAATAATTAAAGTTCTGCTTGACCGCGGCGCCGACAAAAATGCCGTGGATGACAACGGCAAGAATGCATACGATTATGCGATGGAAAAAGGACTCGACTCGCTTGACGAAATGCTTAAGCCTTGACTCGCAGGCGGTATGTTGACGGTTTTATAAATAAATAAAAAGTTGCAGACTCCGTACCGTTCGGATCGGAGTCTGCCGCTTTTATCTTTATATCCTGTTCTTCATTCTTCCGTCACCGGCGGGATGAAATTTTCTATCGCGCTGCGCAGCTTCGGGTGCCGTATGACGAAATGTATCGCCGGCGCCTTCCCCTTTGACACCATTACCCACTGCCCCTCGTGAATGAGTATCTGCAGGTTGCGGAAAGCGTGTGCCGAGCCGGTCTTTACGCTGTAATTCGGATTTTTCTCGGCAAAGGCTTCGGTCTCTCTCAGGTGCGCGGCATATTCATCCTCCGTGTATGCGATATCCGTTTCGCAGAATATGCCCGAAAGCTCAAGCACGGGCGGCCTTTCGGCAAATTCTTCGTGTGATATCACGGGTATCCCGTCCTCGACCGACGCCGATCCGAGTATCGTCATAACCCTTTGCCGCTTTGTCGCGGCATATTTTTTTATGGTCTCTTTTTGACCGGCATCAATGCCGTGCCGCGTGAGGATGGCGTCAATAAGCGCATCGCTTGCAGTGTAGAGCGGCAGAGTGGAAAGGATACTGCGGCGGCTGCCCGGCTTTTCCGCATCCCCACGCAGAAATGTGTTGAATTCGTTCCCGCGTTCGCTGCGGTATACCTCCATGAGCGGGCAGGCGTTCTCAAGCATTTCGTCGGCTCTGCGGCGGTAGTATTCCACCTCGCGCTTTGATTTTGTGAGGTAGTATCTGCCGTCGGCGTGGTGTCCCGCTATCGCCTCGCCCGAGAGGGCTGCGGTGCCCGAGACCTTAAGCAGGTGCAAAAAGGTATTGCTCTGCGTGTTTTTGAAGTAGTAGGGCGATATCTGCCCGGTCATATACATCGGTATCCAACTCTCAAGCCCGAGCATCATTTCGTCAAACGAGCGGTCGAGGTTGTGTATCTGATCGAGATGCAGCCCTTTTTTCAGCATCATCGCCATGCCGAACATCCACTTTTTCGGGAATTCCTGGTCCTTAGCCATCTCCTTCATCGGCATATCGCTGTACATGATCACGGGAGCCGTGGATTTTGAAAGCACGGTCGCCTTCAGAAAATCCAGCTCGCTTTCCATCATCTCCTCAATGCCGTAATAAGCTTTTGCGGATGGAAGCTGAAACGGCACCGACGGCACCTTCAGTTCGTCGAATTTTATCACCTTGATGTATTCGTTAAGGTCGAATCCGTCAAGCGTTCTGAGAAATTTCGATATGCTGTCGCTGCCGGCTTTGCTTTCCGGCTGCTCAAGCAGCCGGCTCTTCAGCATGGCATAGCGCACCGAAATATCGCCGATGTCGTCAACCTCACAGCCGAGCAGCTCCGCAACGGCGGAGATATCCCGCGGCGTGCACAGCTCCCGCGCAACAAACGAGGCGACGGCGGACGCGAACTGCTCTGGGTCGCCGGGGTTCCTTGTGCCGTTGCGTATGCGGAATATGGCTGACGGGTCATAGTTTGCGTATTTGCACAGCCGCGTCAGATTGATATCGAGCGCAGCGATAAGAGCGTTGAAATTCTGCCGCAGATGCTCTCTGTCGGTCGGTACGAAATCCTCGCAGGCTATGAACTCCTCCTTTACCGATGCGGCGGTGATATCTGCGTCTTCCCTGTCGGCGGCGATCCCGGCAATGGCGTCGCACAGTCCGTCAAATGCGGCACTGCCGAGCTCGGGTACGCGCTCTCCGCTGCGGTATCGGCTGAGAGTCGATGCCGATATGCCCGAAAGCACGCAGATGTCCCGCCCGGTGCAGGAGAGCCGATATATATATCCGTTCAATTTTTCGCTGAATTTCATGACTGCGCTCCGTTGTGATTCGTTCGACACCATTATACAGCATTATCGGTGTTTTGAAAAGCCCCGCGCGGAAGATGTTTTCCGAAAAGTCAATTGACTCTTCTGAAAACATACTGTAACGGCATTTGGGTTTATGGTATAATTGCAATGAAATATCATATCATATGCGGCATATGCCGCCGAAAGGAGCAGCCATGAAAATCATATCCGTCAAAACAAAACCGATCGCAGCTTTGCTGATACTTTGTATCGTGTTGTCGGCGGTGTCGGTCGCGGCATTTGCATCAGGCATCAATTACATCAAATAGATACACGTTTCATACACTTATGTTGAATATAAAGCCGGGGAAGCGCCGCGCGCGACGGCGGCGGTCACCGAAGGCGAATGCACCGTTGCCTATGAGTACTGGCGTGAGATACATCAACTTGAGGCGGGCGGAGTATGGTCCGGCACCGGGCGCTATTGGTACTCCGATCCGGCTAAAATGGCGGCGCTACCCGCCGAAAAGCAGATCACCCGTTTTGAGGCCGGCAAGCATTACTCATACAATATCGTTCTTGCCGCAAACAGAGGCAGCTTTATCGGCGATGATGAGACCATAGTGTCGGTCGGGGAGTATGAGTGGGGCACTCCGGGGAGAAACACGAATCTTGAAATAAAGGATATGAGCACAACGCTGTATATTTACAGTCCTTACTCGATAGATATTCCCGCAGACAGTACCGATAATGTCATAACCGACGTTGCCGTTGTAAATGTCAGCAAAGAGCTTGACCATTCGGCGCCCGTGAGCTTTACCGCGTCCCCCGCGGCATCATGCGCGGGGCTGTTCGACGTGACCGAGGAGGGCTGGGAAGCTGCCCGCAGCGAAAGCGACCCGAGAGACGATGTCATCAAAAGCACCGATGCCGCGCCGCGTGCGCCTATCGCGGGCAGGGAGTATTGGTACAGCATAGTGCTCACCGCAAAGGACGGCTATGTCTTCTCAAAGGATCTTTCGGATGACAGTTTCCGCATCAAAGAGGGCAGCGGCGTGACTTTTACCCTCGATGGCGTGTCGTATAAAGGCGCGTTCCATGTCAGCGATGACGGCAAGACACTTACGGCATGGGAGTTTATGGCACCTGTCACGACCGCTTCGACCGGTGCGCCGCAGACTACCGGCGGAGATACGATCCCAGACACGACCGGCAGTGCGACGGATAGCGGCGCTCCCGATAAGTCGCAGCCGACGGGTGACAGCAGCAATTCCGCGCTGTGGCTTTGGCTGCTTCTCGTCAGCGCGGGCGTTCTTATCGCCGTCGCGGTGACGGGCATAAGAAAAAAGAGAATAAGATAAGCGTATGAACATGAGCCCCGCGTATGCCGCACCTTGGTGCGGCATACGCGGGGTGTTTGATTTTATTACAGCTTCCAGCCGACGGTCTGCTTCTTGCCGCCGATGAAATCGGCATAAATGCCGGGTTCGTTTATCAGCTGTTCGTGTTTGCCCTGCTGCACGATGCGTCCGTGGTCGATAACAAGTATCTGATCCGCATGGCGCACGGTTTTCAGCCTGTGTGCGATCATTATGATCGTTTTGTCCCGCGTGAGCGCCTCGATGGCTTTTTGTAGTCTGTCCTCATTTTCGGGGTCAACATTCGCCGTTGCCTCGTCAAGAATAACTATCGGCGCATCCTTCAGCATGGCGCGCGCGATCGAGAGGCGCTGGCGCTCGCCGCCGGAAAGACTTGCTCCGCCCTCGCCTATGACCGTGTTATAGCCGTCCGGCAGAGCGTCGATAAAGTCATCGCAGCAGGCGGCTCTTGCCGCCGCGACCACCTCCTCGTGCGTTGCGTCGGGTCTGCCGAACTTGATGTTGTTTTCGATGGTGTCGGCAAACAGATAAACATTCTGGAACACAACGCTTATCTGATCCATGAGCGATCCGAGAGTGTAATCCTTCACGTCATACCCGCCTATCCTTATGTGCTGATCTCCATTCTGTCAGCACTCCATGACGGGGTATTTACTGCCGGGGAGGTACAGGGCGATTTGTCCATGCTCTTTGACAAGCAATATATCCTGACGGAAAACGTCGTGGTGGGAACCCGCTACCGAACCGAAACCTCTACCGACCCGGAAACCGGCGAAACTACCAGTGAGGAAGTGCCGTATGACTATTACATTTGCTATGTGACGCTGGAAAACTTTGACCTGTCCCATGTGCCGGTCTACATCATGGACGAGGAAAAATTGAGCTTCTACGCCCTGTATATGTCCACGCTGGGCAACCGGCCCGACCTGTTTTCCGGCAGCCAGTACCCCAACGCCTCCACCTTAAAGCCGCCGACCTACTACGACGTACCCCCGGAGGCTTTGGAGGACGCCACATTTGCCGCCATGCTCAAAGAGGCCGAGAAGTATATCGGCTATCCCTATGTGTGGGGCGGCAGCTCCCCAAGCACCAGTTTTGATTGCAGCGGCTTTATCTCATGGGTAATCAATCACAGCGGATGGAGTGTGGGACGGCTGGGGGCGCAAGGGCTTTACAACATCTGCACCCCTGTCTCCGCTTCACAGGCCAAGCCCGGCGACCTTGTGTTTTTCGTCGGCACATACGACACCCCCGGCGTATCCCACGTCGGTCTGTATGTGGGCGATTCCATGGTGTTGCATTGCGGCGCCCCGATTTCCTACACAAACCTTAATTCAAACTACTGGCAATCTCATTTTTACAGTTACGGGTGTCTACTGTGCTGCCGCATATCCTCGTCAATGACTTTTTTCACTTTGCCGCCCGGCTGCCTGATCTCCACCGTGGAAAGCTCGTCGATGTAGTCCGCATAGTGGGCCAGCACCTTTTCTGTGGCCCACTTCTCACCGGCAACGGCGGCTTTGATTGTTTCATAGTCCAGCAGCTTTTCTTGTCCGTCCATCCTGATACCCCCGTCAGATTGATTTTTTCCATGATACCATATCTGGGAGTATGGAGCCAGAGAAACCGGCGATTTTCTGCTGGTAAATTCTACGCATTTAGAGCGGCACTATGGCGGGGATAGGATAAAACACTCACATACCCCGCCGACTATGCGGGAAAAACCTTGAAATATAGGGCTTTTTAAGGCCCTAAATGCGTAGGTTGGTGCTTTGTTGCGATATGCTCCACGGTTACGGTGTATTGTTCATATTCTGTTTTCGGGAATCTTTATGAAATCTTCAAAATTGCCCGGTATGCTATCCGTAAAATCAAAGAAAGGACTTGATTATATGGATATGATTTTGAAAACGACTGACCTCTGCAAAAATTTCAAGGGGCAAATGGCGGTAAACAATGTGTCACTGAACATCCGGCGCAACTCGGTTTATGGTCTGCTGGGGCCGAATGGGGCTGGCAAATCCACGATCTTAAAAATGCTCACCGGCATTTTGCGCCCCACATCGGGAAGCATCGAGTTTGACGGCCACCCGTGGAAGCGGAATGATCTGGAGCATATCGGTGCTTTGATTGAGATGCCCCCGCTTTACGAAAATCTGACTGCATACGAAAATCTCAAAGTCAGAACTACATTGCTCGGCCTGGACGATGCACGAATTAACGAGGTATTGCAAATTGTCCAGCTCACGAATACCGGCAAGAAACGGGCCGGGCAGTTTTCTCTTGGTATGAAGCAGCGGCTTGGTATTGCTATTGCATTGCTGAACAGTCCCCAGCTTTTGATTCTGGATGAACCGACTAACGGCCTTGACCCTTTAGGGATTGAGGAACTTCGAGAGTTAATTCGCTCTTTTCCCTGCAAAGGGATTACAGTTATTTTGTCCAGCCATATTCTGTCAGAAGTCCAGCAGATTGCAGATCATGTGGGTATCATTGCTGGCGGCGTCCTTGGATATGAGGGAGAGCTTCGCGCCGGTGAAGATTTGGAACAACTCTTTATGGATGTTATTCGCAGAAATGGTAAGGAGGGATATTAAATGGAGATGGCATATATTCAGGCAGAGAACCTAAAGCATAAGAGAACTTTCACAAAAACGCTGATCGTTCTGGCCCCGTTTGTAACTGCGCTTATGAACTTTTTTGCCCCTCTTTGGTTCCAGCTCAATTCTTATAATTGGTGGTATATCCTGCTTTATCCTGGATTCCTTACGCTCACCTGTGCCTTGATTGAACAGCGGGATAATGGCAAACTAAAATATCGTGCCGTTGCTTCATTGCCTGTTTCGCAGAACAAAGTCTGGAAAGCAAAAATTGGAGTGGCCGGTATTTACTCCTGTGTGGGGAATTTCATTTTCCTGGCGCTAAATCTGTTGGGCGGTTTTGCAATATTAGTTATCAACGAAATTCCCCTGACAATCGGAATTTGGCAGGCTGCGGCCGGAACAGCTTGTATTGTCATTGCAAGCCTATGGGAAGTTCCGCTGTGCTTATGGTTATCAAAAAAAGTTGGTATCTTTGTCACGGTTATTCTTAATGCCGGACTTGGAAGCGTTTTAGGGATTTTCACGGCTACAACCTCTTTGTGGATGATCTGCCCGTATAGCTGGGTGCCGCATCTTATGATTTCCGTGTTAGGTATTTTGCCTAATGGTGAGCCGGTTGCAGATCAGAGTACGGCAATGGCATTTTGGATGATTATACTTGTATTGGTCATTTCGCTGGCCTGGTTTGCGGCGCTGTCATTTTTAACTGCAAGATGGTTTGAGAAAAAGGAGGTGGGGTAACTATGGTATCTGTGGTTCGCTGCTGGAAAGCAGAATATCAGAAGTGTAAACATAGCATTTTGCTCTATATGCACAGCATGATTCCGATTATATGTGCGGCGATTTTTGCGGGTTACTATCATATATCCAGATGGGAACTGGCAACCAAAATCAGTGCCTATCTGGAAGTGCTGGCCGTTGCGTTCCCGTTTCTGATCGGCATTATTGTGGGCCTGGTTGTTCAGATCGAAAATCAGGCCGGGCATTATCAGCTTTTGTTGGGAACAATCCCATCTCGCATGGCAACGTATATTGGTAAACTTGGTTTTCTGATGATCTGTGCTTTTGGCGCAACATTTTTAGCGTTAGGAACATTCGCTGCACTATATAGGGATGCTCCGGCAAGCCTTTACCTGAAAGCAGGGATTCTATTGTTGATTACCATGCTTCCCATTTACCTGATTCATTTGTTTGTGGGAATGAGCTTCGGAAAAGGTGCATCTATGGGATTGGGAATTGCAGGGAGTTTAATAGCTGCCCTTATGATAACAGGGCTTGGTGACGCTACATGGAAATATATTCCCTGGGCCTGGGGCGTTCGTGCTATGGATTACACTGTGCTTGCATGGGATAGCCCCCAACTGTATGCACAGGTAAAAACCGATTTTTTCAGCGGTATGATTATTTCTGTATGCTGCACTGTTTGTCTGCTGATTGCCAGTTTGGTTTGGTTTCATGGTTGGGAGGGAGGTAAAAACAGTGAATAAAAAGTGCCTGTTTGCCGTGGTAATTGTGCTTGTAAGTCTTATATGCTTATCGGCCTGCGGTGCGCTCCGCGATACCGCCGATAAAAATAAGGCGTTAAATGAATCTCTGCCGTATTATGAGCTGAACGCCGCAAACTATGATGAAATTTCATATAACGGCCTGACATATACCATAACGGATGAATGTCTTGAAATGTCAGAACTGCAAGAAGAAATCGGGCAGGTATCGAAACGCTTCAAAAATGTGGCGGGGGAAGATTTCAGTTTCGGCTACGTTTACAGTATTGTGGATGTGGATATAAGCAATGCCGTAGCTGTAAATATCAACAATGAATATCGGAAAGCTGACATTAAAAATAATGATGAGTAACCTCGACAATGTGGTATAATGGGGCGGGAGGTGATTTTTTGACCCACTTACTTGTAGTTGACGATGAAGTTTCTATCTTGGAATTGATTAAGAACAGTTTGGGGAAAGATGGATATTTGATAACAGTCTGTCAAAATGCGGATGATGTAGACATCAAAAAGCTGCATTTCTATGACCTCATTCTTTTGGATGTGATGATGCCTGGCACAGACGGGTTTGAGTTTTGCAAACAGATCAGGAATATGGTAGACTGCCCGATTCTCTTTCTGACCGCAAAGACATTAGAGGAAGATATATTGTTTGGATTGGGCATCGGTGCGGATGATTATATTACGAAACCTTTTCGTATTCAGGAGCTTCGCGCCCGTGTCGCGGCACATTTACGCAGAGAAAAAAGGGAGCATCACAGCACACTTTCATTTGAGCCTGATATAAGATTTGACCTTTCCGCAAAGGTACTGTATGTTTCAGAACAGCCGGTTCCCCTTACCAAAAGCGAGTATTCAATCTGTGAATACCTTGCGAAAAACCGGGGACAGGTTTTTACAAAAGAACAAATCTATGAAGCCGTTTTCGGGTTTGATGGAATAGGCGATAACTCTACGATCTCAACGCATATAAAAAATATTCGTGCGAAATTGGAGCATTTCAAAATAAGTCCGATCAGCACCGTATGGGGGATAGGATATAAATGGGAGTGAAAAAGAAACCTACATTGAAAATATTGTTTCGCCAGTTTGCTATCTCCCTCATTGTCATGCTGGTAGCGGCAATTATTGTCCCTTCTGGTTTGGAGGGACTTGCTGTAAATGCTGGATTAGCTACAAGAGCAAATCTAAGTGAATTGCAGGTAAAAGAGAT
>ERZ1106943.510-NODE-510-length-51006-cov-4.231634_pt1 | contig 51006 bp, 39 predicted proteins | sample MGYA00403671_ERZ1106943 | MGnify/ENA primary metagenome ERZ1106943 (study PRJEB35170, sample SAMEA104062427) | human gut metagenome | biome: human gut; feature: human-associated habitat; material: faeces | place: Denmark | collected 2012-06-14 ...
ACAGATAATGCATTGAATAGGTGTGAAACATTATCACAGGAGGCCAAAGGCTGGTATGCTGGTGAGTTTGTTCAGGATGAAAAGACATATCATACATCGGCATCACTTGAAAAGAAAACGGATGATGCCATTAAGAGAGGTCTGCATAAAAAAAGATAGTTTTATAATAATTTATCTAAAAGAATCCATATTCAAAGAGGATTGGAAAGCAAGTGAACATAAATCTTGCGAGCGGTGTAGAAGAGAACTTGAGAATAAATGTTTTGACAGATCAGAAACAGTATGATAGTATGAAACTAGAAAAGGGTACTGCCGATAGACGGCTAATCCAAGTAAATTAGTTTGACAAAAATTGCCGCTTAGTTTACCAGACGTGGGCGGCTATTTTTGTGGCTTATTATTATCTTTACCGAATGTGTATCCGGCACAAAAGCAGGTTAAGCCGAATCTTACCACTGCAATAAAATCTACAATACTCATTGGCTTAGCCCTCCTTTCCGGGAAGTCAGAGACTTCTTTAGATTCCTTTTCAGGTTTCTATGTAATCAGAGGGTCACAGTCCCTCTGTTGAAGGACTAACCGCCTACCGTTATAGCAGTACCCGTAAATGATTGTAACAGGTAAGAATAGAGTGTGCAATAATAAAATGACGAATAAAGTTGAAAAATAGAATAAGTAATGAATGTAAAAAGGAAGATGACAAAAGAGCATCTTCCTTTTTTTATCCGTATTTTCCTAAAGGAAACAAAAATAGTCAAATCCTTTCTTTTATTCCGTCGAAAACCCAGGAACTACTTTCTATACTAAAATCATCATTTACGATTAAGGAGGAAAAGGATTTATGGGACAATTTAGCTGGATTTATTCAGACACGGACAAACAACTGGTAGATAACAAAAAAGCAGATGCATATTTGTTAGTTCCACCGCCGTTTCAGGGAAAATATGGAAAAGCGATTTATGAGGGATGTTATGACGGTTATGGACATTTTGGAATATACGATGTCTATGATCTGATCGTTGAATGGAATAAGCAGATGATTCCGGAAATCATAGAACGAATTGAAGCCGGAAAATGGCGTTGTGACAGTACCGAAAGTAATGTGCGTAATCTTCGAAATTATTATGAGGGTAAAAATCTTGACTGTGAGCTGCGTTTACTGGGCATTGTAATTGCCTGCTATGATGAGGATAACTTTGTCTTGCAGTATCCGATTAAGATCACAAGTAAAGAAATGGATTATGAGTGTGTTAAGCCGTCAAAAGGTGATCCATGTCAGGGATGGGAGTCATGTGAGGAGGAAGAATGGGAAAACGAATTTCAGATAGAAGAGAACAGTTATGAGGACGATAGCTGCGAAGAAAATGAAGAGCTGGAAGATGATTTTTTATCATTTAAAAGAGGAAGGGCAAGGTAATTTATAAAATGTATGGAATTATAACAGGGATCGTAGATGAGAATCATATATTGGTCAAACCATTCTGGGAAGAAGAGATGGTAGCCGTTTATGGAACGGAGGAACAGATGGAAGAAGTACAGTTTATATTGGAGTGCAGCAAGATGGGAAAAGATACGGCATCATTGATCGTATTTTTTGATGAAGAATTGCTGGAATTGAAGCAGGGAGGGGAGGGCACCGGATATGGAGAATAATGAAGAAAAATATAAAAGATTATTTTCAGCAGCTGAAGAGGTAATAAGAAGTGCATTTGCTGATGAGAAAGGTATGAGACAGTATCTTGATTTTCAGATGCGGATTCCCGGTTATTCCGTACATAATACAGCGATGATCATGGCGCAAAGACCAGATGCTTTGAGAGTACAGAATTTCAGATACTGGAAAAACAAGGGGTTATATGTACATGCTGGTGAACAGGGAGTAGCTGTTCTGGTTCCGGCAACAGGAAGCAGTGGACATTTGTTTTTTAAAATTGGATACGTGTTTGATATGAAGCAAACGAACGCAAGTCCGGAAAAAATGTCAGAATTACTGAAAGAAGAAAAGCGTGAGCAGATAGATAAGGAAAAAATAATATGGCTGCTTACAGAACTAAATCATACGACAGAAAATGAAGTGTTGAAACGATATCTGTTTTACAATGCGACAGAAAGTGATGATGACATAGTAGAAATCAATAACAGACTGCAGGCTGAAATTGTAAATTATATAGTTTACAGAAATTATGGGTTCAATATGGAGAGTCATTCATTTCCCAATCTGGACAATGAAGTGATCCGGAATATGAAGATTACAGATAAGAAAGAAATGCTGCAGAATGCCAGAAAACATGCTGATGAAGTGATACAGCTGATCAACAGTCAGATTTATCAGTTAAATAAGAAAGAAAAAAGTCAGACGGAAGGTTCTGTCACAAAAAAAGAGAATCCAGTTAAGGATGATAAGCAGGAAAATATAACAGAGAAGGATATTTCAGAAAATCCAGTCCGGGAAAATATTCCGTCAGAGAATGGGACGTCCCGTAATAAAATTGAAGATTTTGGAAAGAAGATCGGTGGGGCAAGAAAGGATTTATGGAAGGATCGCGGTCTGGATATCACAGACATTCAGAATATGAATGCTGCAGAAGCAGCAAAGTATATTACAAAGGATAATATATGGAAAAAACCGGATTATATGAAACTGATTCAGGAAGGGATGCCTGTACATGCTGCATTTTTTATGAAAGAAGTTCGAAATGCGCTTCCGGCTAAGGTTGTGTATTCAAGGAATGATGTAACTCCGGAACAGATCAGAAAACGCCAGGAAGATTATATCCATTTAATTCAGGATGTAAAAGAGATGCTATTTGAGGTAAAGACAGATCCGGATATAAATTCTTTTTTCTTTGAATTTACACAAACCGGCAAGTATATTATGCAGACAACGGCATTTTCGGTAACACCGACAGAGGCAGGATATGCGGTAACGAACAGACTGTTAAATGCAATGCAGATGAATATCAGAACGATAGATCGTAAAATAGCAAAGGAACAATTTGGGGTATCTGAGGATGAAAAACTGCCAAGAGGATTTTCTATTCGTTATTTGCCTGGAGTAAAAGAATATGTTGTAATGAAAGGAAAGTGCAGGATTGCGGACGGTATACAGTCTCAGGCGGAAGCGATTGAATATGCAAGAAAGGCGGCAGAACGGGGCAATAGCACACGCAAAAAAAAATTTGTCCCAAAACAGTTGGAACACATTAAAAGAAATGGTCCTTCGTATGATGTGACACCAGAAAATCCGGCAACTGGTAAGCAATATATGGAAAAGTTCGGATTTGCAGGGGGAGAGTTCGGCAACTGGATGAATGAAAAAGACCGGCAGGCGGTGTTGGATATGGGATATGATGCGCTTATGGATTTGGCATATGCATTAGAAATAGATCCGACAGACATTGCCCTGGGAAACAGACTTTCAATCGCATTTGGAGCGAGAGGAAGCGGTAATGCCCTGGCACATTATGAGCCAATGAGAGAAGTAATCAATCTGACAAAAATGCGTGGTGCCGGAAGTCTGGCACATGAATGGGGGCATGCATTTGATGATATAATCGGAAAAAAACTTGGCCTTGATCATGAAATGGGAGAACAGACATTTATGAGTACGCATGCTGGAAGCAAAAAAATCCCACAGTCGATGAGGATGCTGATCCATACCATGAAATACCGGCCAGCTACGGAGCAGGAATTAGCCGAGATGAATGAGACTGCATGTATTCGCGCAGAGAGATATATGAATTCTATTTTGAATCGGCTATTTCCGGAAGATACAATGGAAAGTATGTATACAGATAAGCTGAGTGAAATCAGAGAAACAATTTTATCTATGCCGGAAGAGATCAGTATTGAATTAGATGGAGCGGATCGGACGGAAGAGCATAAGATCAGATGGATTGCAGAAAGGGTAGAGGAACTGAATCAATTAAGAAAAAGTGCTCTGGGACATATTATCACTAAGGATGTCCGGGATACATTATATCGTGCTGTTTATGTGTTCGAATGCACGAAAAGGAATGGATTAACCGAGGCAATGGTGGAAACAGAGTTTTTTAAAAATTCTGTAAAGGCAGATGCCATATATGGGAAAGAAGATAAGGGATACTGGCAGAGTACGCAGGAAATGTTTGCTCGTGCATTTGCATGTTACATACATGATAAACTTCCATGGAAATCTGATTATTTGTGTGGACATTCTGAATCTGCAGTTATGTATGATTATTCAGAGTCCGAGCCAAAGCCGATCAAAGCATTGCCGGAGGGACAGGAAAGAGAACAGCTGAATCAGTGTTTTGACAGGTTGTTTGCAGAGTGTCGTGAAATGGGATTGTTAAAACCGGCAACGGAGAACATTGATATAGAAAAATATCGTGATATGCAGTCGCAGGGAGAAAATGCAGAATGTGCAGAATATATTCAGCAAAGAAGAAAGGTAAGGTAAGCTATCAGGAGATGGTTCATATTTAGGATAATTTCTGACATTTCTGCGTGCACTATGGGATATTTTACATGTGGCATGGTTTGCAAATCCTATTTATTGCTATAATAGATTTGTTGTCTTTAAAATACTTAATTCTACAAATTTCTCACTTGTTTATAGATACATTTATGACGAAAGGATGAGAAAGATCGGAACAGTAATTTATTTACATAATGTGATAAGGGATAAAATTATGTCAAAGAAGAGTACACCAGAATATGTTAAAGAAATACGAAGAAATCAATATTCCATGGATGGAAATATTGAGAAAATTTTTTCAGAATGTGAAATTACATCATATCCTATTAATGTCTTTCAAATAGCCAGAAAATTAGAGTTTGATATTATTTATGGGAAATTTAAACAAGATAATGTTTATGGTGTTATGTGGGATGGCGATGAGCCTTTAAACGTTGGTGGAAAACAAATGTATCGGGCAATTTTGCTAAATAAGCAAGATTCATTGGAGAGACAAGCATTTACAGTGGCACATGAAATCGGTCATTTTATGCTTCATTGTAAGGATAATACAAATTTTTATGAACGGTATCATGGCGGTGCAGAGCAGACAGACAGTCAAAAGTTAATAGAGGATCAGGCGGATTTTTTTGCGGCTAATTTACTCCTTCCTAAAAAACTCATGAAAGCCTATATATCGCAGCACAGTAATCTGTCAAGGTCAGATCTTATTTCAAAAACATGCAATGATTTTTTGGTGGAAAAAGACACGGTAGTTAGGCGTTTTGAGGAATTAGGCTATGAGTGATATAAATCAGGTTGATAATAATTCAGAGCATTGTGATTCTCCTAGTATAAGTGCATTGGAATTCAATCCGAGTGCCATCAACGTATCTGAAGAAATTGAAAATCTTTTGGCGGATGAATCGATATCTGAGAGTGAAAATGAGAACAAATATGCTAACAACAAAAAGGATATTTCGGAATTGTTCCAAAATTCTTATATGCATATGGATGAAGAATTCCAAAAATATCTGGAAAATTTTAATGAGTCGGTAAAGCATAATGAATATCAAAAGTTTATATTAAAAGAAAATTTTTTTGTATGTGTGATAATTATTATGTTTCTTGTTATAATTTTTCCATATTTTCTTGTAATTATGTTTCGAACAAAAATTACTGATGCAACTGTAATTACACTGGGTATTTTATCAACGGCAGAAGTAGTGTCGTCAATTATTGTGCTGCCTAAGATAATTGCAAAGTATCTCTTTAACAAGAAAGAGGAAGATAATAAGCGGGAAATTATTTCCAATATGCAAACATATAATCATGAAAAACAAAAAAGGATGTAAAAGTAACCCTCCTTAGACTCTATCCAAGAGAAAAAGGAGGGTTCTTTTGAGTCTGGTCGAGGACTGATAGATAAGTAATTAAGGCTAACCGCAATAAGTGGTTGAAAACTGTTGAAGAATGTCATGTAAATTTACCGAGTAAGATGATTCTTGCTCGGTATTTTTATGTCATCACAGAAATGCGTGTTTCCTCAATAACTGGTTGAAAAATAGCCCTATTAGCAGTACAATGATACGTAGAGATTCCTCAATAAGTGGTTGAAAAATCGGTATTTTATATCGGCTCAATAAGCTGATTTCAGACATATTGATTTATGAAAAATACAAAGCAAAAGGAGAACAATAGTGGCTGAAGCACAGAAAAAAACGAATCTTGATTACGTCAACGAAATATGGAACATTGCGGATTATGTTAGGGATGTTATTTCCCGTGCGGATTACAACAAGGTGGTACTTCCGTTTGCACTTCTTCGCAGACTGGAATGCGCTCTTGAACCCACAAGAGCTGCTGTATGTGATGCAGTGAAAGAACACGAAAAGGACTGGGGACGTGAATCTGATAATTATTGCCAGTATTCCGGCAAGGCATTTTATAATGTCACCTCGTTCAGACTGAACAATCTTGGTGCCGGAGATACATACGCAGCTCTCGATTCCTATATTAATGGTTTTTCACCGAATGCCCGTAATATCATGCTGAAGTTCGATATGGAAAGCACATGTAAGAAGCTTCAGGATCACGGTATGCTTTATTCCGTCTGCCAAAAGTTTTCTTCCCTCCCGTTCGATTCAGCTACGGTTTCTGACCGTGATATGTCCGACATTTATGAGCATCTTATCCAGCGTTACGGTGATGAGATCGCGGAGGATGCCGAGGACTTTATGACTCCGAAGGATGTGGTTCGTCTTTGTGTAGGCATGATCTTTGCAAACGATGATGAGTTAATGAGTTCTGATACTGGTATTGTCCGTACACTGTATGACCAGACCTGCGGAACCGGAGGATTTATCACGGATGCGCTCGATCTTCTGAATGAGTGGCACGAAAATAAAGAGATGAAGGCTCCTGCAGTTATCGTTCCTTATGGTGAGGAGCTTTCCGGTGTTACATGGGCGATGGGTAAGGCAAATCTCCTCATTCGTAATGTTTCAGATGAGCAGAAGGACGTTTATGACCAGACCAAGGACTTATCCGCACATATCGAAAACGGGGACACTCTCTCCGATGATAAGTTCCCAGACAAGAAGTTTGACTACTGTGTAAGTAATCCGCCTTACGGTAAAAAGTGGGAAAAGGAAGCTGACGAAGTAAGATCTGAAGCTGCACATGGATTTTCCGGAAGATTCGGTGCCGGACTTCCTTCCATCAGTGATGGCTCCATGCTTTTCATTCAGAATATGGTTGCTCACATGAAAACTGCTGAGGAAGGTGGCAGTAAGGGGGGCATCGTATTATCCGCTTCTCCGCTCTTTAATGGCGATGCTGGCTCCGGCCCATCTGATATCAGAAGATGGCTTTTCAAGAAGGACCTCGTTGACTGCGTAGTGAAGCTCCCGACTGACATCTTCTTCCGTACAGGTATTAATACCTATTTATGGATCTTAAATACAAAGAAGGATGAAGCACGTAAGGGCATGATCCAGCTTATCGATGCTTCTGATTGCGGAGAGCTTCGCAGAAAGTCTCTTGGTAACAAGCGTAAGGATGTCCCGGAAGATAAAATGAAGTGGATCATCCAGACATATATCGACGGACATGACCATGGTAAATCCGTGTTGCTTCCGGTCGAAGAATTCATGTACCGCGCTATTACGGTCCAGCGCCCATTAAAACAGGTCATTACCTTTGATCTTGATAAGTGGGATGATTTATTCACCATCAAAGCTATGCAGAAGCTCTCTGATGGTAATAAGGATTCTTTGAAACGTGCCGTAGCAGCTTATGACGGACAGACCGTAAAGTATAACTGGTTTATCAGCCACTCTTCTGATTTTAGAGATAAGCTTAAAAAACCAGAAGTTACAAACAAGCAGCTTCAGGATGCATTTATCAAGGTGTTTGGCGTAAAGACGGAATTGGATGAAGATATCGTTTATGATAAGAACGGAAAACCGGTGGCAGATGCAAACTTAAAAGATACTGAGAAGGTTCCGTACACACAGGATATCAACGAGTACATGGAAAAGGAAGTATATCCGTATGTGCCGGATGCGTGGGTGGATGAATCCGTGGTTGATACAGGCATCATGGGCGATCAGCAGGTAGGTATCGTTGGAACACAGATTTCCTTTGATAAGTATTTCTATCATTATGAAGCTCCACGTAAGCCGGAGGATATTATGGAAGAGATTAAAGCATTGGAGCCGGAAATCGAAGAAGCTCTGAAAGGGGTGTTTGCATGAGCAGGGAAATGAAAGACTCTGGTGTGGAATGGATCGGGGAGATACCGGAGAATTGGGAAGTCAAGCAATTACGCACTTATTTTTCACGAAGGATCAACAAAAATATACATTTACAGGAAAAAAATCTTCTTTCATTAAGCTATGGGCGTATTGTTTGTAAAAATATTGATACCAAAGAAGGACTTTTGCCAGAATCATTCGATGGATATAACATTATCGAAGATGGAGACATAGTTATTCGTGGTACGGATTTACAGAACGACCATAGAAGTTTAAGAACTGGATTGGTAACGGAACGAGGAATTATTACATATGCCTATATGACTCTCAGACCCCAAAAAGATGTTAATTCTACATACTATCATTATCTTTTGCATTGCTATGATATATCGAAGGTGTTTTATAGCATGGGTGGTGGCTTAAGACAAAGTTTGGATTACTGGGAGTTCATAAGAATGCCTGTACTTCACCCAACCGACAGAGAGCAGGAAGAGATTGTTTCTTATATCAAAACCAAATGTACTGCCATCGACACTGCCATCGAAAAGACGAAGAAATCGATTGAAAAACTGGAAGAATACAAGAAAGCAGTCATTACAAAGGCAGTTACCAAGGGAATTGACCCAAATGCGAAGATGAAGGACTCTGGCGTGGAATGGATTGGGGAGATACCGGAGAATTGGAAAGTTATAAAACTAAAGTATCTCCTCAAGGACTCTATGAAATATGGGGCAACTGAAACAGGTATTAAGTATTCAGAAAAGTTACCGAGATATATCAGAATTACTGATATTACATCTGACAATAAGTTAAAAGACAGTGGTAAACTGTCGCTTACGGAACAACAAGCAGAAAAGTATCTACTAAAAGAAGATACAATTTTGTTTGCAAGAAGTGGAGCAACAGTTGGCAAAACATTTTTATATAAAACAGAATATGGGCGTGCAGCCTTTGCTGGATATATGATATCGGCTATCCCAAATAATGATAAATTATTAGCAACTTGGCTTTATTATTACACACTGTCATTTTCTTATGCAGATTGGGTTAAACGAAGTTTTTTGCAAGCCACAATACAAAATATAGGTGCTGATAAGTATAGTAATCTGTTAATATCACTCCCTTGTGTTAATAAACAAAGCGAAATTGTGAAATATCTTGATGATAAATGTGCTATGTTCGACGTAGTCATTAAAAAGAAAAAGAAAGCAATCGAAAAATGGGAAGAATATAAAAAGTCTCTCATTTACTATGCAGTAACGGGAAAGATTGATTGTAGAGGTAAGGAGTCATAAATGGATAAAAAAGAAGAATTAAAAAGATTAATTGATAAACCATTAAAGCCTAATGCGGTTGAATGGGCCATGGATGCTGAGGATATTCTTACGGATATGAATTTACTTTCATCAGAGGCTGCACAGCATATTAAAACTATAAAAACACACGGAGGTGCATTTAATCAAGATAACAATGCTCTTGTTGCAATTTTAAAGCGGGCATATAAGTCTGTTGTTAATGTAGTAACGCCTCCACCAATTAAATCGAGACATCAGGTTTTTGTCGCTATGCGTTTTGATAATGAACGAGAACGCTTATACAAAGATGTTCTGACTCCGATTGTACAAGCAGCTAATTGTTCCATCATCAAAGTAAACGATCAAGAATATGAAGGTTCCATTATTGGAAAGATTGTTGATGATATAACTGATTCGACTATTTTAATTGCCGATCTTACCGGAAATCGTGGCGGAGTTTATTATGAACTCGGAATCGCCAAGGGATTACAGCTCTGCAATCATCCGATAAGAACTATACTTACCTGTGACAAAAAATTCTTTGACGATGAAAAAGTTCATTTTGATGTACAGGGTGATAATATCATTCTTTACGAATCGGATGATGATTACAAAGAAAAATTATCTCGTAGAATTCAGGCGTATAAGGACGAAATGAATGACTAAAGAATTTGACCTCAACATAGAAAAGATACTGGAGAACTGGGAAGTTTATCATGCTGTCCGTGAGATCATTGCAAACGCTCTGGATGAACAGAAGCTGTCCAGAACCAAAGATATCAGTATCCATAAAGACGATGGTGTCTGGCATATCACAGATTACGGACGAGGACTTAACTACCACCATCTCACGCAGAATGAGAACGATGAAAAGCTCTCTGCGGAAGGACTTATCGGAAAGTTTGGTGTTGGCTTAAAAGACTCTCTTGCCGTGTTCTATCGTAACGGGATTCATGTGACGATTCGTTCCTGTTATGGAGTGATCACGCTGAAGCAGATGAAAAAGGCTGGATTTGATGATGTTATGACGCTTCATGCTGAAATTGCAGATCCAGATGATCCAAACATGGTCGGCACGGATGTTTCACTTGATGGCTGTACGGATAAAGATATCGAAAGGGCAAAGAACCTTTTTCTCTGTTTTTCGCATGAAATCGTACTGGAAGATACAGGTTTTGGCGCGGTTCTTGAAAAGCCGATTCACGAAAATGCAGGCATCTATATTTATGGCGTAAAGGTAGCGGAAGAAAGCAATTTCCTATTCTCTTACAACATCACGAATCTTCCGAATAAACTTCGGAAAGCTCTCAACCGTGAACGCGATAATGTTGGACGTGCAGCTTACACGGACTCTATCAAAAACATCGTAAAAAGCGTTGAAGATGAAGTTGTTCTCAGAGCCTATATGCATGATCTTGAACAGGTTACGAAAGGCAGCGGCCATGATGAAATGAACTGGATCGATGTTCAGCTTTACGTCCTTGAACAGCTTTCCCGTAAAAACGACAAGCTCTTATTTATTACAGGTGATGAGGCAGTCAAACGTCGTGCCGAAGTATCGGATGCACAGGATGAAGGATATCAGATCTTCATTATTCCAGATAAGCTGAAGGAAAAGGCGAAATCGATTCGTACAGTTATGACACTGGAAAAATATAACCAGAGCAAAAACAACGCTTTCTCCGGTGATGCCTTAAATATCTCCGATCTTACACCAGAGGAACAGGAAGTCTACAACATGATGCCTGAAATTTTAGCATTTATGAATGGACTTCCAGGTGTGATTGCAAGTGTAAAAATATCAGAAGAATTATACACAGATGAAAAGAAAACTGTTACTTTAGGTTTATGGGATGCCAAAACACGCACCATCTGGATTCGACGGTCGCAGCTTTGTTCTATTGAGAGCTTTGCCGGAACATTGATTCATGAATGCACACATGCTGCAAGCAGATGCGGTGATGTATCGAGAGCATTTGAAGCAGCACTTACAGAAAACCTTGGCAGACAGGCTGCCTATTATCTCAGATAAGGAGGGTAAGAAAAATGCCTAATGATCTTAGACTTGAAACAAACTTCGAACATTATATCAGCCGGAAGCTGAATGAGCTGTCGGACAGCGGATGGCAAATCAGCGAAAATGATAACGGCTTTGACGCAGATACTGCGCTTTACATGGATGATTTTATCAGCTATATCATGGCTACTGCTCCGCAGAAGATCGAAAAGATGAAGAAAGACCTTGGCGGCAGCTGGAAGTCAAACCTCGAAAAGAATCTCGTACATAGTCTTGAAGTGGATGGTACGGTACAGACACTTCGAAATGGATTCTTTATGGCCGGGTATCAGACGATTGAATGCTCCGGTCATTACCCGGATGATGTACGTATCCCGAATATCAAGGAAAAGTATGACGCCAATATTCTTCGTGTCATGCATCAGGTTCATTATCAGACGGCTGGCAACAAGTCGCTTGATTTAGTGTTCTTTATCAATGGTATTCCGGTTGCAACGGCAGAAGTAAAGACGGAACTTACACAGACAGTCTATGATGCTATTGAGGAATATCAGACGCAGAGAAAGCCGATCGAACCGGGAACCAGAAGGAAGAATCCACTTCTCATGTATAAGCGTGGTGCAGTGGTGCATTTTGCCATTTCAGAGTCAGAAATCTGGATGTGTACGAATCTTGAGCCGGAAGTACCGCGTTTTCTTCCGTTCAATAAGGGCACATCGGATGGACATGCTGGCAACGATCCAATGCGGGAAGGTGATACTGATTATCCAACCGGATATTTCTGGAACGAAATCTGTCAGAAAGAAAACTGGCTTCGTATTTTCCATGACTTTATCTTTGAAAATGTATCAAAGAAAGAGGACGCCACAGGACGCTTAAAGGAAGTCCGTACACAGTTATTCCCACGTTTTCATCAGTGGAGCTGTGTAACAAAGTGCTTGAACGATGTAAAGAACAACGGCGTTGGACAGCGATACCTGATTGAGCATTCTGCAGGTTCCGGTAAGACGGAAACGATCTCGTGGACTGCACACGAGCTGATCAACCTTCGAAAACCGGATGGGGATAAGGTATTCTCATCTGTGATTGTCGTTACGGATCGTGTAGGCTTGGATTCCAATATTAAGGGGACAATCAAGCAGCTCAAAAAGACACCGGGACTTATTGAAATGATCGGTGGTGATGCGGATACGCGCTCACAGGGAGCAAAGAACAAGCAGCTTGCCGAGGCGCTTCATCAGCGTAAGGAAATCATTGTTGTTACCCTTCAGACATTCCCGTTTGCACTCGATGCGATTGCGACAGATGATATGCTGACCGGTGCAAATTTTGCGGTTCTTATCGATGAGGCACACTCTTCTCAGACCGGACAGTTTGCAGGAAAAATGAAGGCGGCTTTAAAACTTGCAGCGAAAGAAAAGACAAAAAAAACCGGCGAACCGGATGCAGGCGTTACGGATGAGGAAATGATCCTTGCATACTTCCAGAAAGAACAGAATGACCGCTCATGGCCGGAAAACGTATCTTTCTTTGCTTACACCGCTACACCAAAGCCGGAAACAAAAACACTGTTTGGGCGTGATTCCGAAAAGATTGATCAGAAGACTGGACGACCGATTCCAGAATCTTTTGATCTTTATCCGATGCGGCAGGCAATTGAAGAAGGATATATTCTGGATGTTCTGAAAGGGTATATGCCTTATAAAACAGCTTATCAGCTGAAAGATGAACTCGCTTCCGATAAACTTGTAGATGAGCGTGCTGCAATGCGAACAATTGCCATGTGGGAGTTCCTGCATCCGACAAACGTCATGCAGAAGGCACAGTTTATCATCGAGCATTTTATGAAGAATGTTTCCAAGATGCTTGGCGGACAGGCAAAGGCAATGATTGTAGCATCTTCACGTCCAGCGGTTATCCGCTATAAGTATGCGATTGAAGCGTATTTACATGCACATCCTGAGTATGACCGGGAACAGGTTGCAGATGCAATCCGCTTTCAGGTTCCAGGAGAACCGCTTGTTGCTTTCTCTGGCAAGGTAAACGGCGCAACAGCAATCATGGATGAAGACGAAAGCACCATCACGGAATTTGATTATTTAAAAGAGAATCCATTCGCAGCCATTCGCAGAGATTACGATTATACGGAAGAAAATTCAAATAATATTGGCTGGCAGAAGGTAGAAGTTGCGTTCGATAAGCCTGAGAACCGCATTATGATCGTATGTGATAAGTTCCAGACAGGCTTTAATCAGCCAAAACTCTGCGCTATGTACATTGACAAGTCTCTTTGCAATGATATCGAAATCGTGCAGACCTATTCCCGACTGAACCGCACCTTCTCCGGTAAGGACCATGTATTTATTGTCGATTTTGTAAATGACCCGGATACCGTTGAAAGAGCGTTTGCAAAGTACGACCACGGTGCAAAGATGGAACACGCTCAGAGGCTTGAAATCGTCTATGACACGAAGAAACGCCTTGATGAGCGGGATCTCTATACTCAGAATGAGATCGATACATATAAAGTGATTCGCTATAAGTCCATTGATGCTCTCTCTGCATCCATGAAGGATGCTTACCGGAAAAAGCTTTTTATGTCAGTATCTGCTCCTGCTGAAAGATGGAATAACGCTTACAAGGCAAATCATAATGCTTATGCTACATGGTCTGCAAATAAAGAAGAAGCAGAAAGAACGGGTAACAAGGATTTACTTGAAGCAGCCAAAGGACAGCTTGAAATCATTTCTAAAGAACAGGAAAGCCTGCTTGATTTTAAGAAGGACTTAAAGAAATACTGTTCCGCATATACCTATATATCTCAGATTGTAGACCTTGGAGAGCCTGATCTTGAGATTTTCTATGGATTTGCGAAGCTTTTACTGAAGCGCCTTGATGGTACGCCACTTGAAGATATTGATATATCGAGTCTTGTACTTTCCGATTATCGCATCCGTGAGCTTACCCACAAGCCGTCTGATGATGAACCTGTACTTCGTCCAATGGGAGGCGGAGCCGGAACGTCCAAAAAGAAGCGTACAACGCTTAAGGAAGTCATTGCGAAGCTGAATGAGGCATTCGGTAAGAATGTAAGCCCTGTAGATGGTGCAAGAACGGTAAATGCGATTGTTGATTCTGTATCTGCGGATGATGTAAGCCGTATCCAGATCCGCAACTCTACCAACAGCCGTGAAGCAATCATTGCAGACGGCAGACTGGAGAACATCATTAAGGTGGCCGCATTGTCACTTAAGAATAATGAACTCGGACAGCTCGCAACGCAGATTCTGGATGATCCACAGGCGATCAGACCGATTGCAGAAATGATTTACGATCTTGTAAATAAAAAGAAACACTTGGATGTCGAAGAAATCTCTGAGTACGCAAATAACAAGGAGTAAACAAATGGCAAATAATATGGCTTTAATGCTCCTCGGCTTTAAAGATTATAATATCGAAGACATTGAAGATGTGTATGGTAAGGCTAAACATTACAAGCGCATTTCTCTGACATACAGTGGGGATATCCCTGCTGTATGTCCCGTATGCGGAAATCCTTTATATAAACACGGCAAAAGAACATTACAGGTAAACGACACTCCGTTACAGGGGTGTCCGGTTGTTCTGAATATTGAGATACCTCGTATGCGTTGCCGAAATGAGGGTAATAAGAAGCATATATGGACGCCAAAGCTTTATAATGTCGATGAAAACCATAAAATGACAAGACGTGCGCTTCTTGCCCTTACGGAACATTCCATGAGAACAACATTTGAAGATGCTGCGATTGACTTTGTATTAAGCCCGAATACAGTTAAGAACGTATTCGTTGATTTTTTAGAGGATAATCGCAAAAATCTTCGTTTTAAGACTCCTGCATTCATCGGCATTGATGAAATAAAGGTAAAGAAGCTTGGTGAACTCACAGTTATTACGGACATCGAGCATCGAACTCTATACGACATTCTTCAGGGACGCAATCAGAAAACCCTGACAGAATATTTTATGAGTCTCAGAGATAGGGAAAAAGTGCAATGGGTATGCTCGGACATGTATCGCCCATTTGAAAAATCGATATCAGATGCTATGCCGAATGCAAGATGGGCGATCGACCATTTTCACGTTGTTATGAAGGCAAACGAAGCTGTCGATGCTGTAAGACGTGAAATTCAGAAAGGAATGGTCCGTGCAGATCGTATCAAAACCAAAAAGGGACTTGCCTATACTTTGAAAACGCGACTTAAAGACCTTGACCCTGAAGACGTAGCTAAAATCAAAGCTGCGCGAAGCAATCCTGAGCTTGCGCCTCTTGCAACAGCCTTTGATCTAAAAGAAGACTTTTTTAATATTTATGATGAAAATCCATCATCAAAGGATAATGCAAAGAAGGCATTCAAACAATGGGAGCAATCTATTCCGAAGGATGCGATATACGATAAGTTCCGAGAGCTTGCTGCTACGGTCCATCGCTTTGAAGACCAGATCTTCGCCTACTGGGATTGCCCTATTGCGATTTCTAACGGCTATACGGAATGCACCAACAGACTCATTCGCGAGAATAACCTGCGTGGACGTGGATATTCTTTTGAAGTCCTACGCGCAAGAACGCTATACCGAAAAACAAACCTTCGTGCAATGCTCGAAAACGGTCTTATAGATGTAGGACCAGTCATCCCGGAAGATCAGCCTGTCTTTCATTTTGAAAGTGCCAAGGAGGATGAAGATGAGGATCTTGAGGATGACTATGAGCCATTCCCAAATCCAGAAGAAGAATTTTCAAACTGAAAATCAAATTTCCATGGTTTACAAAAATAGTAGTTTTCAACCTGAACACTATTTTTTAGACCGTGGATTTTTTATTCTTATAATTCTCTTTTTCAACCAGTTATTGAGATATCATATATTTCCCACGCGCTGATTTTCAACTACTTATTGCGACCAAACGAACATAAGAAAAGGGTATCCGTATAAGCAGTTTCAACCACTTATTTCGGATACCCGTAATTAATTAATAAAGTGTTGATATGAACCGGGAAAATTCCTAGATTGAATTTGTTATCATAATATGATAGAATCACATAACATGAGTATGGAAATGGTCAGGTAAGACCATAAGAAAAAGTAATCGAAATAGTGAGGAATTAACAGTTTTATGAGTCAGAAAGTTACAACGGGAGTGCGCCCGACACTGCGCATTGCAGATAAAAAACAGATTCCGTCAACAGAACCGGAACGTCAGTATTATTTTATTGATATTGCAAGGGATTATGTAAGGCAGCTTTCGGAGCAAAAAGGATCTCCCTTAACCTTTTTTACTCAAACATTCGGATGCCAGATGAATGCAAGGGACTCCGAAAAATTAGTCGGTATTCTGGAAAAGATCGGCTATGTGGAGGAAGATTCCGAGGAAGCAGATTTTGTTATTTATAACACCTGTACAGTTCGTGAGAATGCAAACAATAAAGTATACGGACGACTGGGATACTTAAACGGCTTTCAGAAGAAAAATCCATTTATGATGATCGGACTGTGCGGTTGTATGATGCAGGAACCGACAGTAGTAGAAAAGATTAAACAGAGTTACCGTTTTGTAAACCTGATCTTTGGAACACATAATATCTATAAATTTGCAGAGCTGATCGTTACCGCATTGGAAAACAGTTATTCAGAGCATGCGGCAGGTCATGGTACATCCATGACGATCGATATCTGGAAAGATACCGATAAGATCGTTGAGGATCTTCCGGTTGAAAGAAAATACTCCTTTAAATCAGGTGTTAATATTATGTTTGGATGCAACAACTTCTGCAGTTACTGTATCGTGCCTTATGTGCGCGGCAGGGAGCGGAGCAGGGAACCGAAAGAGATCATCCGTGAGATCGAGCGTCTTGCGGCAGATGGCGTGGTTGAGATTATGCTCTTAGGACAGAATGTCAATTCCTATGGTAAAAATTTAGAGCAGCCGATGACATTTGCACAGCTTTTACAGGAAATTGAAAAAGTAGATGGAATAGAGCGTATCCGTTTTATGACATCCCACCCGAAAGATCTTTCCGATGATCTGATCGAGGTTATGAAAAATTCCAAAAAAATCTGTAAACATCTGCATCTTCCGCTGCAATCCGGAAGCAGCCGTATTTTAAAGCTGATGAACCGCCGCTATGACAAAGAACATTATTTAGAACTGGTAGATAAGATCCGTGCCGCAGTGCCGGATATCGCGCTGACAACAGATATTATTGTCGGATTCCCTGGAGAGACAGAGGAAGATTTTGAGGAAACCATGGACGTGGTACGTAAAGTGCGTTATGACAGTGCATTTACTTTTATTTATTCCAAACGTACCGGAACTCCTGCGGCAGTGATGGAAGACCAGATCCCGGAGGACGTGATCAAGGCACGGTTTGACCGTCTGTTAAAAGAAGTGCAGACGATCTCCGCAGAAAAAGCAGGAGCGCTGACCGGACAGACACTTCCGGTTCTGATCGAAGAAAAAAATGAGCAGGATGCAGCTCTTGTGACTGGCAGACTTAGCAATAACTCGGTAGTACATCTGCCGGGAACAGAGGATATGATAGGAAAAATCGTGGATGTGAAACTGTTGGAATGCAAAGGCTTCTATTATATGGGGGAGAGTATATAAAATCCTGGGAAGAAGCCTTCGGCTTCTATTACATGGGGAGTGTATATAAAATTCCGGGAAGAAGCCTTTGGCTTCTATTATATGGACGAGCAAGAATGAAGAAAAAAGATATTATTTTTTTAGTTGTAGTTTTCATAGGTTTAGCAGGGATCGCGGCAGGATTTTATCTGACACATCAGGATACCGGTGCAAGCGTAGAGGTTACGGTAGACGGAGCAATCTACGGAACCTACCCGCTTGATGTGGACAAGGAGATCCCAATCCAGAAGGACGGGAAAACGACGAATCTGCTTGTGATCAAAGATGGAAAAGCGGATGTGACAGAAGCAGACTGCCCGGACAAACTCTGTGTGCACCAGAAAGCTATTTCAAAAACAAATGAAACAATCGTCTGTCTGCCAAACAAAGTAGTGGTGCAGGTGATTGGTACAGGAGAAAGTGAGTTGGATTCCATTGCGAGATAAGAAAAAAACGGCATACTTAGGTGTATATCTGGCACTGGCACTGATCTGCAGCTATGTGGAGTCATTGATTCCGTTTTATTTTGGAATACCGGGTGTAAAACTTGGACTGACGAACATTGTTGTGGTACTGATGCTATATTGCGTTGGCACAAAAGAGGCACTGGCAGTTTCTGCATTGCGTATCGTGCTGGCGGGTTTTCTGTTTGGAAATATGTTCAGTATTTTATATAGTCTGGCAGGCGGGCTGCTCAGGTTCCTTGTAATGTATCTATTAAAAAGGATGAAATGGTTTGGCGTTCTGCCTGTCAGTGTGAGCGGTGGAATTTTTCACAATGTCGGACAGCTTATTGTGGCAGCGTATGTTGTCGAAAATTATAATATTTTTTATTATATGCCGGTGCTTTTATTTGCCGGTGCGCTGACCGGGTTTCTGATCGGCATTGCGGCACAGGAAATGATAAAACGGATTGGAAACCGGATGGTGTAATTAGATTACTGCTCATGCGATCAGTGTGGACAGCAGCATTAGGAGGATTAACATGTATTCATACATCAAAGGCATTTTGAGAGATATGGATGAGGAGAGCATTGTGGTGGAAACCGGAGGGATCGGTTACCATATTTACACAACCGGACAGACGTTCCGGTATCTGCCTTCTGTCGGGGAAGAGGTAAAAGTATATACTTATCTGCATGTCAGGGAAGATGCCATGCTGCTTTTTGGATTTCTGACCAAAGATGAATTGAAAATCTACAAGCTGCTTTTAGGTGTCAGCGGGATCGGACCGAAGGGAGCACTTGCGATTCTGTCCGTGATGACGACCGATGATCTGCGGTTTGCAGTCCTTGGTGATGATGCAAAAGCGATTGCAAAGGCACCGGGAGTCGGTACAAAGACGGCGCAGAGACTGATTCTGGAATTAAAAGATAAAATGAGCTTAGAAGACGCGTTTGAACAGAAGTTTGAAAAGACGGGCGAACCGGCAGAAAATCATGCCCAGGGCACCAAAAACGAGGCGGTGCAGGCTTTAGTTGCACTTGGATATTCGTCCTCCGAGGCGCTGCGTGCATTAAACGGCATTGAAATTACAGAAGAGACGGACGTGGAAGAAATATTAAAGATGGCATTAAAGAATATGGCATTTTTATAGAAATGTGGTGAAAAATTAAATGGAAAAAAGAGTCATTTCCACACAGGTGCAGGAAGAGGATATTAAAATTGAAAAAAGCCTGCGTCCGCAGACGCTTGATGATTATATCGGACAGCAGAAGGCGAAGGAAAATTTAAAAGTATATATTGAAGCTGCAAAACAAAGAGGAGAGTCCTTAGATCATGTGCTTTTTTACGGTCCTCCCGGACTTGGAAAAACGACACTTGCAGGGATCATTGCAAATGAGATGGGAACACATCTTAAGGTGACAAGTGGTCCTGCAATCGGAAAACCGGGAGAGATGGCAGCTATCTTAAGCAATCTGCAGGAGGGGGATGTCCTGTTTGTGGATGAGATACACAGGTTAAACCGCCAGGTGGAAGAAGTTCTTTATCCGGCAATGGAAGACTATGTGATCGATATTATGATCGGAAAAGGGGCAACTGCGCGTGCAATCCGTCTGGATCTGCCGAAATTTACGCTGGTCGGTGCAACTACGAGAGCGGGGCTTTTGTCAGCACCGCTCCGTGACCGTTTTGGCGTGGTGCATCATCTGGAATTTTATACGGTGGAGGAACTAAAGACGATCATTCTTCATTCTGCAAAAACACTGGGTGTTGAAATTGATGAGGAAGGTGCATTTGAGCTTGCAAGACGTTCGCGTGGAACACCACGACTGGCAAACCGTCTGTTAAAGCGTGTCAGGGATTTCGCAGAGGTGAAATATGACGGAAAGATATCAAAGGAAGTTGCTGCCTTTGCGCTGGATCTCTTAGAGGTTGATAAGATGGGACTCGATCAGAACGACCGTAATATTTTAAAGATCATGATTGAAAAGTTCTCCGGTGGACCGGTGGGACTTGATACGTTAGCGGCGGCGATCGGTGAGGATTCCGGAACGATCGAAGATGTATATGAGCCGTATCTGGTGAAAAACGGATTTATCAACCGCACACCCAAAGGACGTGTGGTAACTGATTTTGCGTATCAGCATTTCGGATTGACAAAATAGTTGATTTTAGCATTGAATGTCATTATAATATACCATATATTGTACAGCAGACCGGAGGAGAAGATAAATGGCAGAGAAAACAAGTGCAGAAGTTGTGATCGGCGGAAAAGTGTACACATTAAGCGGATACGAAAGCGAAGAATATCTTCAGAAGGTTGCAGTCTATATCAATGGAAAGTTAAATGAATTTGACAGTATAGAGGGATATCAGAGATTTCCAGCCGACATGAAAGCAACCTTGTTAGAGCTTAATATTGCAGATGATTATTTTAAAGCAAAAACTCAGGCTGAGAAGTTAGAACGTGAGATTGAGGCAAAAGAAAAAGAGATTTATGATCTGAAACACGATCTGATCGCAGAACAGATCCAGTCCGAAAATGATAAGAAAGAGATTAAGCGTTTAGATACAGAAAACCGTGAATTGCTATTGAATAAGGCGCGTTTAGAATCGTCATTAGAGGAGTCTCTTCTTGGAAAGATCGAAGAAGATGCGTCAGATGAAGATGAAACAGAACAGGAAGATACAACTGATTAATAACAGATGGATGCCTGCAGCAGAAATCTGTCATACAGGAAAAAGTGAGGGGACGGAGAGATTATTTTCGTCCTTTTATGTTTTTGATGGAGAGAATCAGAATGAACAGTAATAAACGATATCAGAATATAGAATTGTTAGCACCGGCAGGCTCCATGGAAACCTTTCGTGCAGTAATAAATGCCGGTGCAGATGCAGTATATCTCGGTGGAGAAAGATTCGGGGCACGTGCCTATGCTGATAATTTTACCGAGGAAGAACTGCTTTCGGCAATCGATTATGCGCATATCCATGGGAGAAAAGTATACCTCACGGTAAATACCCTGTTTAAGGAACGTGAATTGACCGAAGACTTATATTCATATTTGCTGCCTTATTATAAACAGGGACTGGATGCGGTTATCATCCAGGATATGGGAGCTTTTCAGATGGTGAGAGAGGCTTTCCCTGGATTATCCATACATACGAGTACACAGATGACAGTGACAAACCGCTACGGTGCCGCAATGATGAAGGAGATGGGGGCTGACCGTGTAGTGACAGCGCGTGAGATGTCGCTTACGGAAATACGTGATATCAGAGATCATGTGGATATTGAAATCGAAAGCTTTGTTCATGGGGCACTTTGTTACTGTTATTCCGGTCAGTGTCTGCTCAGCAGTATGCTGGGAGGACGAAGCGGAAACCGTGGCAGATGTGCCCAGCCGTGCCGTCTTTCCTATGAGGTTTTTGATGAAAAGAAGCATCCGGTAAAGACAGGGAAAAAAGAGCGTGATATCTATATTTTAAGCCCGAAGGATCTCTGTACCGTATCAATGATCCCGGATCTGATCGAAAATGGTGTTGATTCCTTTAAAATCGAGGGAAGAATGAAAAAGGCAGAATATGCTGCTGGTGTGGTATCTGTTTACCGTAAATACATAGATCGTTATATCAATGCATGTCTGCGCACGGATGAGGTGACTGCAAAGAAAGACTTTAAAGTAACGAAAGAAGATATGCAGCATCTTTATGATTTTGGAAACCGTAGTGGATTTACAGATGGGTACTATAAAAGACATAATGGCAGAGAGATGATCACATTTGATAAGCCATCGCATACAAAAGGAAATGAAGCACTCTGGGAAGAAATAAAAGAGCGTTATGTCCGGTCTGAAAAAAAAGAAAAAATCAATGGAACTTTAAGATTAAAAAAAGATTTTCCTGCTAAACTGGAAATTACATGGAATGATGTCCGAATCTCTGCGGATGGAGATGTGGTACAGGCTGCATTAAAACAGCCGCTTACAGAAGAAAAAGTGTCTGCAAGCATAAAAAAGACCGGGAATACGCCGTATGAGTTTGAAAAACTTGATATAGATATGGATGATGATATTTTCCTCCCGGTGCAGGCCTTAAATATATTGCGGAGAAATGCATTGGAATTGCTGAGTGAAACACTGACTGCACCTGCACGAAGGGATAAAGCCGGGGCAGATGAAAAAATATCGGGTGAAGATCGACCAGTGAAATTGGTATCTGTACAAAATGAGAAAAATGCAGCATCCGGAAATGGAAAATCACAGCTTTCGGTTTCCATTGAAAACCGGGGTTTTATAAAAAAACTGCTTGATGAGTCCTGTGTGGATTCCATATATCTTGACAGCAGTTGTTATACAAGAGAAAACCTGTTTGCAGCATTAAAAGAAGATACAGTCCGTATTCATTTGTCAGGGAAAAAAGTTTATTATATTATGCCGGCAGTATTTCGTTTTCCTACGCTTTCTTTCTATGAAAAAAATCTGTCGGAAGTGAAACAGACCGGGATAGATGGATTTGTAGTAAAAAGCTATGATGAACTTGCATTTATCAGGAAAAATCTTCCGGATACGGATATTATTTTAGATCACAATCTTTATATCTGGAATTCTTATGCAAAAAGGCAGCTCTGGGATATGCAGCCGGTTCGTGATACGGTTCCATTTGAACTTAACCGGAAAGAATTACAAAACAGGGATAATACACAGAGTGAAATAGTTCTTTATGGCAATCTGCCGCTGATGATATCTGCGCAGTGTGTACATGCCAATGCCGGGGCAGACCGGGGGTGTGATAAGGTTCGGACTGTCACCTATCTGAAAGATCGTTATGGGAAATATTTTCCGGTAAAAAATAATTGTACGGAATGTTACAATACGATTTATAATACAGCTCCGCTGATTTTATTCCCTTATCGTGATGAACTGGAAAAAATGGGAATCCATGCATACAGGATCAGCTTTACAACGGAGCAGGAATCACAGGTAAAACAGATATTAAATTTATATAAAACAGTCTTTTTAAATGGGAAAAACAGTCTGCAGGAACTGTATACAGGCGAATATACCGGTGGACACTATAAACGAGGAGTAGAATAACGGTATGGAAAATCTTATCGTGGAAGTTTCAAAATATCTGATGATCATATTGTTTGCATGTTATGCATATGAGTGTTTTTCGGCATTTCGCAGCAGGATCAGTACGGAAAAGCGGAATCATATTTTTGACAGACAGATTTTTTTAATGTATCTGATCCATCTGGATGCATTTTTAGTGCTCTATACAGTTACGGATGAAATTAATCTGATCATTCTTTATTTTCTTCAGGTAATTTTAGTGACGATCGTGATCGTTAATTATCAGTTACTGTATCCAAAAGCGTCCAGACTTGTGACAAATAATATGTGCATGCTTTTAATGGTCGGCTTTATTATGCTGACAAGGCTTTCTTACGAGAAGGCGATCAGACAGTATGCGATTGCGATCTGTGCATCCGTTATTACAATTGTGATACCGGTACTGATACGGAAAGTGCAGTCCTTACGAAGACTGACCTGGCTTTATGCGATGATCGGCATTGTCGGACTTGCTGCAGTTACCATATTTGGTTCCACGAGCTATGGTGCGAAGATCTCGGTTACGATCGGTGGCCTGTTTTCGATACAGCCATCTGAATTTGTAAAAATTTTATTTGTATTTTTTGTGGCAGGCATGCTCTATAAAAATACGGATTTTAAAACAGTCTGTATCACAACGATCGTGGCGGCAGTGCATGTGCTGATCTTAGTTGCGTCGAGAGATCTTGGAGGTGCGTTGATCTTTTTTGTCACCTATCTGGTCATGCTCTATGTTGCAACCAGAAAACTGTTTTATTTTGCCGGTGGTCTGCTGGTCGGATGTATTGCTGCAGTAGCTGCATATGGACTGTTTTCACATGTCCGTGTCAGAGTTGTGGCATGGCGGGATCCGCTCAGTGTGATTGACAACGAGGGATATCAGATCTGTCAGTCGCTGTTTGCAATCGGAACCGGCGGCTGGTTTGGAACGGGACTGTATCAGGGGTCGCCGAATAAGATACCGGTTGTTGAGCAGGATTTTATTTTTTCTGCAATATCAGAAGAATTAGGCGGTATTTTCGCAATTTGTCTGATCATGGTGTGCATCAGCTGCTTTTTGATGTTTTTAAATATTGCAATGCAGATGAAAGAACAGTTTTACAAGCTCGTGGCGTTAGGACTGGGTACAGTATATGCGTTCCAGGTATTTCTTACCATTGGCGGAGTGACTAAGTTTATCCCGTCAACTGGAGTGACACTGCCGTTAGTCAGCTATGGAGGAAGTTCATTACTGGCAACCATGATGCTGTTTGCGGTAATTCAGGGACTGTATATTTTAAGACAGGATGAGGGAGAAAACAATGCGAGAAAAAAACAGCGAAAGACCGGATACGAGAGACAACAGGTCGAAGAACTCTACTAAGACAGGAAAAAAGAAAAAGAATACAAAAAACCGGGAATTTGCAGTGATCACATATTCATTTCTGGCACTGTTTATCTGTCTGATGGGATATTTTTCTTACTTCCAGTTTTTTAAGAGCGAGGAATTTATCAATAATCCTTATAATACCAGACAGGAGACATTTGCACAGAAGATCGTGCGCGGGCAGATTCTGACGAATGATGGACAGGTGCTTGCGGAGACGGTGACGGACAGTGAGGGAAATGAGACAAGGAGATATCCGTATGGCAGTATATTTTCCCATATAGTCGGGTATTCTACCAAGGGAAAATCAGGCATCGAGTCACTGGCAAATTTTAATCTGTTACGGTCAAATACAGCTTTTATAGATAAAGTTGGAGACGAGATGCAGGGGGAGAAAAGTCCTGGGGACAATGTGGTCACAACATTGGATTATGGACTGCAGGCAACGGCATACGATGCATTGGGGTATTATAAGGGAGCAATCGTTGTATTAGAGCCTTCCACCGGAAAGATTCTTGCGATGGTGTCAAAACCGGATTTTGATCCGAACACGATTGCAGCCGACTGGGATAATCTGACCGCAGATGACAACACGGATGCAGCACTCTTAAATCGTGCGACGCAGGGACTTTATCCGCCGGGATCGACATTTAAGATCCTGACAACTTTAGAGTATATTCAGGAACATGCAGACTATGAAAATTACAGTTATACCTGTACAGGCAGTTATACGGTTGGAAATCATACGATCCACTGCTATGGAAACAAGAGCCATGGAACGCAGAATCTGCGCCAGGCATTTGCCAATTCCTGCAATGCATTTTACGCATCGCTTGGAATGGAACTTGACATCGACCAGTTTGGACAGCTGTGTAATAAAATGCTGTTTAATACCAGCCTTCCGACGGATCTGCAGGCATCTAAGAGCAGTTTTGTGTTGGATAAGTCAGACGGATCTTCGGCAATTATGGCAACTTCCATTGGACAGGGACAGACACTTGTGACACCGTTTCATATGGCGTTGCTTGTCAGTGCAATCAATAATGATGGAGTACTGATGAAGCCATATGTGTTAGACCGTGTGGAGAGCAGCGACGGAACACTGGTCGAGCAGTATGAGCCGGAAGAATACGGTACGCTTATGACAACGGATGAGGCAGCAATTTTAAAAGATTATATGAATTATGTGGTGGAGACAGGAACCGGTAAAAAACTGAGCGGTCAAAGCTATGAGGCGGCAGGAAAGACTGGATCAGCAGAGTATTCTACCGGTGCAGATTCCTCGCATTCCTGGTTTGTGGGATATGCACACCGGGATGATAAATCCGATATTGCAATCGCTGTCATCGTGGAAAAAGCAGGTGTCGGAAGTGAATATGCCGTGCCGATTGCAAAAGAGGTTTTTGATGCATATTATAATGAATGAAATGTTGCATGTGCTTTTGAAAAGTATTATACTTATTAACATGACAGTATTATAAAAAACCACATCAGGAGGTATTGCGATGATCGAGGCAACAAGTTGTGGTGGTGTGGTAATATTTCGCGGCAAAATATTGCTCTTGTACAAAAATTACAAAAATAAATACGAGGGATGGGTACTTCCAAAGGGAACTGTGGAAGCAGGAGAAGAATATAAGGATACAGCGATGAGGGAAGTATATGAAGAGACTGGTGTGAAAGCAACCCTGATGAAATATATCGGGAAAAGTCAGTATTCATTTACGGTACCGGAGGATGTTGTGGAGAAGACGGTGCACTGGTATCTGATGATGGCAGACAGTTATTACAGCAAACCACAGCGTGAAGAATATTTTGTCGATTCCGGTTATTACAAATACCATGAGGCGTATCATCTTTTGAAATTTCCGAATGAAAAACAGATGTTAGAAAGAGCGTATGAGGAATATCAGGAATTAAAGAAGAATAATCTGTGGGGCAGCCACAGGTATGAATAAACAAAACACATCAGAAAGATGGAGCAGGATGTATGATATGGTATAAGGATTTGTATGTTGGAGAAAGTATTGTACATAAGACAAAGAAGGTCAAATGGAAGATTATGCACAATGCCGGACAGATTGGGATTTATGTGATCACATTAGCCTCTAACACACAGAATCTGCTTGATATCATACCATCATACGAACTGATGCAAAAAGGGTATCCGAAAAAAGATATGGTGGTTGTGGGACTGGCAAAGGGCTATGATGAAGCGATTGAGGTCGCAGCATCCATTGTGGATGAAGTGTACTACAGTACCGGCACATTTGCCGTCCGCGCCTATCTTGCAGAAAAACAGGGGTAAGGAGCGTAGAATGTCAGTTATATTGCTCATATTAAAAATAATCGGCTGGATCCTGCTGACGCTGCCTGCACTTTTTCTGCTGATTGTTTTTCTTGTATTAGTTGTGCCGGTTCGTTACAGGACGGATGGAAGCATAGAAGAAAATATCCGGGTTCAGGGGAAAGTGCATTGGCTGCTTCATATTCTGTCGTTTGGCTTTTCTTATAACGAGGAAGGTTTTTCTTATACGCTGAAACTCTTTGGAAAACGTATCGCTCTGGGGGAGAAGCTGGAGGACGAAGAGGAAGAACCGGATGCAGACAGTACAGACACGGCAGTACATGAGACAAAAGCAGAGGTTGAAAACATACTTCCATCAGATTCAAAAATGCAACGGCAGGATGTCAGTGTAAAAGATGCAGCAGAAGCCAATGAAAAGAAAGATTCAAAAGATGGTACAGATACGAAAGAGCAGACGTCTATAGTACGAAAGAATATAGATGAGACAGATTCTGAAAAAGTATCGTTTGGACAGAGGATAACAAGTAAATTTCACGATATCACTAATAAAATCAAAGGTATTCGTGGAAAACTGGCAGACCTGTCCGGGCAGACAGGAAAAATAAAGGTTGCACTGACCGATGAACATAACCGTAATAGTGTTTCTGCAATCTGGAAAGAACTTAAATATTTACTGAAACATTCGCGTTTTCGAAAGATTGACACAGAACTGAATTTTGCACTGTGGGAGCCGTCAGCGACCGGACAGGCACTTGGAATCCTTGCCATGTTTCCGGCAATCTATCAGTATGATATTGGGATTTATCCCGATTTTGAAGCAGATAAGACATATGTGAAAGGTACTTTTCTGGTAAAGGGGCACATCCGTCTCGTACATGTACTTATATCCGGTATCCGTCTGTTAAAGGAGCGTGATATCCGGAATTTTATAAAGAAATTTTTTAAGTAAAGAAAAAGAGAAAGGCAGGTTTTTATTATGGCAGACAACAGTTTTCATACAACAGTAGAGTCCTTGTTTAAGGGGATGGACAGTTTTATCACAACAAAAACAGTAGTGGGTGATGCGATCCATATTGGTGATACGATCATCCTTCCGCTGGTGGATGTTTCATTTGGCGTTGCAGCCGGAGCTTTTTCACAGGAAAAGAAAAATAACGGTGCCGGTGGTATGGGTGGAAAGATCATGCCGAGTGCAGTTCTTGTGATCCAGAACGGGACAACAAAACTGGTAAATATCAAGAATCAGGATGGAATCACGAAAATCCTTGATATGGTGCCGGATTTTGTAAACAAATTTACCTCGAAAAATGATGTGGTTTCTGAGGACTCCGCAGCGGATCAGACCGATGATGCCGCAAAATCAGCAGCTGGAAAAGAGATGGAGGATATCTTAAAGGATTCCGCAAACAAATAATTTTTTAAAACAGTATAGAAACGCAAAAGAAACGCATATATTATCAGTAATATATGCGTTTCTTTATTGGAGTCTGCCATGAAACGGATGCTCGGATTTGCACTGTTCTGCTTCGCAATGGGAATGCTTGTGATGATCGTCATTCACAACCGTTTCTGTGGGTTTGTGCTCATGATTTTATGTATGCTCGCAGGTTATTACCTGTTCTGCTGTGATGACTGTTAGCCGATCAGCTCTTTTACACAGGCAGCGATTGTTTCATCTTTACAGTTTGCAAAGAAGTACTCGCTGAAATGTTCGCCGCTTAAAGCACCGACTACAAGGTCACGGTCAAGTTCTTTTAAGATAGATACGAGATCGCGGTGGGTCACTTTTTTAACTTCATCTAAGATCTTTTTGTTGCGCTGTTCCGGTTCCACACGCTCTTTCGGGTATCCACCGCCGCCCGGAGCGCAGAACAGTTTTTCAAAGATATAGGTCAGATTTAATTCTCCACCCCATCCAAAGTTTTCTGCAAATGGAAGAGCGATACAGTTCCCGTCGTTGACCTGTGAGAAAAGATAAGCGTCAAGAGGGGATTCGATGTGTCCGCAGAGTACCTGTGGGAATGCGTTGCATGCAAGCATGGCGCCTTCGCCGGTTCCACATCCTGTGATCACAAAATCAGCAGCACCGGAGTTTAATAAAACTGCTGCAAGAATACCATTCTGCACGTAGGTCAGCTGATGTGTATCTTCAGCAGAGTACATGCCGTAGTTAAACACTTCATGTCCCATTGGCTCTACCACAGATTTTAAGGTGGCACAGATCATTTCATTTTTTGCTGCCTGGCTGTTTTCGTTGATTAATGCAATTTTCATGAATATCCTCATTTTTCTGTACTGCCGGTATATTATTTTGCCGGAATAGTGGCAGTACACCCATATTCCGACATTGATAAAAGTTACATCAGATCTGTCATTGCAACGTCATCCATATCATCAAAGTCCTGATTTTCGCCAACCATTCCCCAGATGAAAGTATATGCCTGTGTGCCGCATCCGGAGTGGATTGACCAGCTCGGAGAGATGACAGCCTGCTCATTGCGCATCACAATGTGTCTTGTCTCTGTCGGCTCGCCCATATAATGCATTACAAGTGCATCTTCCGGCATATCAAAATACAGATAAACTTCCATACGTCTGTCATGCGTGTGGCATGGCATGGTGTTCCATACACTGCCCGGTTCGAGTTTTGTCATACCCATCTCAAGCTGGCAGCTCTCTACCTGTCCCGGAAGGATATATTTGCAGATCGTTCTGTGGTTTGCGGTCTCTAAGGAGCCGAGTTCTACTTTGTTGCAGTCTTTTACGATGACAACACCGTCCTCCGGTGTGCCTTCCGGTTTGATCAGGACAGTCGGGTAGGTCATATGTGCAGGAGCACTGTTTAAGTAAAATTTTGCAGGAGCATCTGCATTTTCGCTTGCAAAGGAAATGTCCTTTGAGCCCATGCCGATGTACATGCCCTCTTTGTGGGCAACATTGTATTCCTTTCCGTCGATCGTGATCACGCCGGCACCGCCGATATTGATCACACCGAGCTCACGGCGCTCACAGAAATACTGTGCGCGCAGCTCGTCGCCGGCGGTTAATTTTAAAGTTTCCTTTACCGGAACAGCTGAACCGGTAATGATGCGGTCGATATGGCTGTATACAAGTTTGATGACATCCGGCTGGAACAGATCATCGATTAAAAATTCTTCTCTTAAACGTTCGGTTGTGTAATGTTTGACATCTCTTGGAGATGCTGCAGTACGAAGTTCCATAAAAATCCTTTCCTGCGCCTTTCTGTGCGCATCACAAATATCTTAATATATGAATCCAAAACGCTGAAAATCAGGTTATTAAAGCTGCATGCATCCTGTTTTATATCTTAGCAGGTTTTTAAGTTAAATCCAAAGTAATTTACAGAGTTGTTGTAGCAGATACCTTTTACGATCTCCTCTAATGTATCATAATCTGCCGGGAACTCACCGTTTTCTACCCATCCACCGATCAGGTTGCAGAGAATTCTGCGGAAGTAATCGTGACGTGTGTAGGATAAGAAGCTTCTGGAGTCTGTCAGCATGCCGACAAAACCGGAGAGATTTCCAAGGTTTGCAAGGGAGATCATCTGATCCTGCATACCGGTCTTGTGATCGTTGAACCACCATGCGGAACCCTGCTGGATCTTTGCGACAGCGGTGGAATCCTGGAAGCATCCTAAGATCGTGCCGATTGCCTGGTTGTCGTTCGGGTTTAAGCTGTAAATGATAGTTTTTGGAAGATTTCCGCTCTTATTTAAGAAATTTAAGAAATCTGCCATCTCAGAAGATGGTGCATAGTTGTTGATGCAGTCGTATCCAGTATCTGGTCCAAGGCGGTCGAACATCGGAGTGTTGTTGTCACGTTTGCATCCATAGTGAAGCTGCATAACCCAGTTACGTTTTGTATACTCTGTGCCGACAAACAGCATAAATGCAGTCTTGAATTTTAACTCTTCCTCACGGGTAACACCTTCTCCGGAGAGACGTTTTGCAAAAATAGCTTCAATCTCATCATCGGAAGCCGGTGCGTACATTACATATTCCAAAGCGTGGTCAGATACGCTGCATCCCATGGAAGCGAAGAAATCCATACGGTTTGAAAGTGCCTTCTTTAAGGCTGCAAAGGTATCTACTTTGATGCCGGAAACGTCAGATAACTGTGCAATGTAATCTAAATATGTAACTTTTTCGATATTCATTGCCTTGTCAGGACGCCATGCCGGAAGAACCTGAACGTCAAAAGAATCATCCTCTGCAATCTTTTTGTGCCATTCTAAGGAGTCGACCGGATCGTCGGTGGTGCAGATCAGAGTAACGTTGGACTGTCTGATGATGTTGCGGACAGACATATCTTTCTCTGCAAGTCTCTTATTGCATAACTCCCAGACTTCCTCGGCTGTTTTCTTATTTAAAACGCCGTTGTAACCGAAATATTTCTTTAACTCCAGATGGCTCCAGTGGAAGAGCGGGTTGCCGATCGCTTTGCCGAGAACCTCAGCCCATTTTAAGAATTTTTCCTTGTCGGAAGCATCACCGGTGATGTATTTTTCATCGACACCACAGGAACGCATAAAGCGCCATTTGTAATGGTCGCCGCCTAACCATACCTGGGTAATATTTTCAAACTGACGGTCCTCGTAGATTTCCTGCGGATTGATGTGGCAGTGATAATCTAAGATCGGTGCATCTGCTGCGTAGGAATGGTAAAGTTTCTGAGCAGTCTCGCTCTGAAGTAAGAAGTTTTCATCCATAAATTGTTTCATTGTTTTTTCCTCCATAAAAATTGTTTTAGAATAAAGTAGTTCCACGTTTGATCAGTTTGCCGGAGAAAATAGATTTCTTCGGCATTTCTTCACCGGAAAGAACACCGACTAAGGTCTGTACTAACTGATGAGTCTGTGTTTCTAAGCGGTTGTCCACGGAAGTGAGTTCCGGAATACAGCAGGTTGTCAGCATGGAGTTGTTGTACCCAATAATCGATAAATCGTCGGGCACAGAAATATGATTGCATTGTGCGTATTTGACTACGCCGACGGCGAGTACGTCATCCGCAGCGATCACTCCATGAAAAGGAGGGGCCTCTTTTGCAACCTGATCCATAAAATCTGCAATTTCATTGAATTGCTGGGAATCTCCGTCGTATTTGTGGATCCTGTTTTCTATATCAGAGATGCCATGTTTTTTTAAGGCGTCTTTGAAACCATTTAATTTTTTGCGGCCACTATATGAAATAGAATTGTAAATATAGACTGGATCGGCGATACCGGAATCTAACATGGACTCGGTAGCCTCAAACATAGTCGTGTAGTCGTCGCATAAAGTGCTGTAAACGTTCGGATAATCAAAGGAAGCGTTTAACAGCATGATCGGTACCTGCGTGGAAACATCTTTAATATACTGGTTTTCATCCTCCGTAGTACCGATGAAATTAGAACCGACAAGAATGATGCCGTCTACTTTTTTGGAAAGGATCAAATTCAGGTAATTTTGCTTGAGCTCCAGATTATATCCGGTACAGCAGAGCAGTGACTCATAACCGTTTGCCTGCAGCTCCTGTTCCAGATAATAAACTGCCTTTGCGAGAAAAAGATCCGAGGAATCTGCACAGAGAATACCAATCGTCTGCAGGGAGTGGAGTCCCATGCCGCGTGCAAAAGCATTTGGTGTGTAGTCATATTTTTCAATGATATCCATGACTTTTTTCTTTGTGGAAGGGCGGACCTTGTCACTGCCGTTTAATACACGGGATACGGTAGCAATCGATACACCCGCTTTTTTTGAAATATCATATATAGTCATATAAAAAATCCTTTTATAACAAATTTGCATCCTGAAACGTTTCGGATTACATTAAATATAGAATGTAAACAAAAATGAAAGCAGTTTCATTGCTGCTGGTCTGATTATACAATATTAAAAAAAATAAAGCAATATCGGATTTTGTGAAAATAGAAAAAGTGTAGAAGAAAATATGGTGATTTTAAAGAAAAATAATAAAAATTACTAAATTGTGCAAAATTACATATTGACGAAACGGCAAAAAGGTGTAAAAATACAAATTGTAAACGCTTACAAAATGACATTGTGCAGTGATGAGCTGATAAGCAGGAGGAATATGATGGAATTATTAAACAGAAAGAAAACAGGAAAAGTGGAGAGACCGGTTAAAGTATTACAGTTCGGAGAGGGAAATTTCCTTCGTGCATTTGTTGACTATATGATCGACATTGCAAATGAGCAGGGGAAATTTAACGGGGACATCGTACTTGTAAAACCGATCGAATTTGGAAGTCTTGACAGATTCCATGATCAGGAGTGCCAGTATACCGTACAGTTAAGAGGAATCGTAGACGGTGAGCCAAAACGTATCAACCGCATTGTGACCAGCGTTGCAGATGCAGTAGACGCTTATGGTGAATATCAGAAATATGCAGATTATGCAAAACTTGACAGCTTACGTTACATTGTTTCGAACACAACAGAAGCAGGTATCGTTTATGATGATACAGACCGATTAGAGATGGAACCGCCAAAAAGCTATCCGGGCAAATTAACCAAATTCTTATATGAGAGATATAAACATTTTAACGGGGCAATGGATAAAGGTCTTGTGATGCTTCCGGTTGAGCTGATCGATGACAATGGTATCCACTTAAAAGAGTGTGTAGAGAAACTTGCAGTACTCTGGAATTTAGAAGAGGGATTTAAGACATGGTTAGATGAAGCCTGTGTATTTACTTCTACATTAGTTGACCGTATTGTAACCGGTTACCCAAGAGACGAGGCAGAGGAGCTCTGCAAAGAGTTCGGTTATCAGGACAATCTGATCGTAACAGGTGAGCCATTTGCTCTCTGGGTGATCGAGAGCGCAAAAGATATCAGCAAAGAGTTCCCGCTTCCGGATGCAGGACTTCCGGTGATCTTTACAGACAACCAAAAGCCATACAAACAGAGAAAAGTCCGTATCTTAAACGGTGCACATACTTCCTTCGTACTGGCATCTTATCTCTGTGGCAATGATATCGTGTTAGAGTCTATGCAGGATGAACTGATTTTCAACTTTATGAAAGCAACGATCTTTGATGAGGTCATTCCTACACTGACACTTCCGAAACAGGATCTGATTGATTTTGCAGAGGCAGTGATCACAAGATTTAACAACCCATATGTAAAACATGCGCTGTTATCCATTTCCCTGAACTCTGTTTCAAAATGGCGCGCAAGATGTATGCCGAGTTTCTTAGAGTACATTAAGAATGAAGGAAAACTTCCGACACACCTGACATTCTCACTGGCTGCACTGATGGCATTCTACACAGGAACAGAGATCCGTGACAAGGCTCTGATCGGACATCGTGACGGTACTGAATACCAGATCTTAGATGACGCTGCTGTATTAGAGTTCTTTGCAGCAAACAGTTCTAAGGACGCAGCAGAGTATACACATGCTGTTTTATCCAACGAGCATTTCTGGGGCGAAGATCTTACCAAATTAGCCGGAGTAGAAGAGGCTGTAACCGATTATATGGAAGATATCCGTGCACTTGGTATGAGAGCAGCAATGGAAAAAACTTTTAACGCATAAGCAGGAGAACACTTATGAAAGATTTTATAAAAATCAATGAAAATGATAATGTCATTGTTGCCATAAAAGAACTTGCAGAGGGAGAGAAAGTCACAGTCGATGGAAAAGAATACACAGCGGCTGGGACGATCCCTGCCGGACACAAGATGGCGATCTGTGACATCCCGCAGGGCGGTGATGTGATCAAATATGGTTTCCGTATCGGAAATGCAAAAGAGAATATCAAAGCCGGTCAGTGGGTGCATGTACACAATATCAAAACAGCACTCGGCGATCTGCTCACTTATACCTACGAGCCGGTAAAAACAGAGGAGAAAAAGACAGAGGAGCGTACCTTTATGGGATTTGCACGCCCGGATGGAAGTGTCGGTGTACGCAACGAAGTCTGGATCGTACCGACTGTTGGCTGTGTGAACAACATCGCCACAGCGATGGCAAAACGTGCCAACGCAAAGGTACATGGCTCTGTGGAGGAAGTGATTGCATTCCCGCATCCATATGGATGTTCCCAGATGGGTGATGATCAGGAACACACAAGAACGATCCTCGCTGATCTCGTAAAACATCCAAATGCCGGAGGCGTGTTAGTACTTGGTCTTGGCTGTGAGAACAGTAATATCGGTGAATTAAAAAAATACATTGGTGATTATGACGAGAACCGTGTGAAATTTTTAGTCTGCCAGGAATGCGAAGATGAGATGGAAGAGGGCGAAAAGCTCTTAGAGGAACTGATCGATTATGCTGCGGGATTTTCCCGTGAGCCGATCAGTGCGTCCAAACTGATCATCGGCATGAAATGCGGCGGCAGTGACGGATTTTCCGGAATTACGGCAAACCCGCTGGTAGGTAAATTCTCAGACATTCTGATCGGAAAGGGCGGAACAACGATTCTGACCGAGGTGCCGGAGATGTTCGGTGCAGAGACACTGCTTATGAACCGCTGTGAAAATGAAGAATTATTTGAACAGACGGTTAACCTGATCAACGATTTTAAACAGTATTTTAAAGATAATCACCAGACAATCTACGAGAATCCGTCACCTGGAAATAAAAAAGGCGGTATCTCAACCTTAGAGGATAAGTCTTTGGGATGTACACAGAAATCAGGAAGTGCTGCAGTAAAAGGCGTTCTTTCCTACGGCGAGCGCGTACATACGCCTGGATTAAATCTTCTCAGCGCACCGGGCAATGACCTTGTTGCTGCAACTGCATTAGCAGCCAGCGGAGCACACATTGTTCTGTTTACGACCGGACGCGGGACACCGTTTGCTTCCCCGGTTCCGACCGTTAAGATTTCCAGCAACAGTACACTTGCCGGAAAGAAAAAGAACTGGATCGATTTCAATGCGGGCGTTCTTGTGGAGGATGCAGAGTTAGAGGAGACAGGTCAGAAATTATTTGACTATGTGATCGACGTTGCATCTGGTAAGAAGGTACGCAGTGAGGAAGCCGGATTCCATGATATGGCGATCTTTAAGCAGGGTGTTACCTTGTAAGGAAACGGAAAAAAGTTGTCAATCTGATATGATGGATATCTACAATAGAATGTTTGTGCAGAATTCAATCTGTTATTTCAGAAACATCCGGCAGAAAAAGTAGAAACTGGATTCTTATTGAAAGAATCTTAAACATAACACAAAAAAGGAGACAGAATTATGTCATTTTTAAACAATTTCTCATTAGAGGGTAAAATTGCATTAGTAACAGGCGCGTCTTATGGTATCGGATTTGCTATCGCATCTGCTTATGCAGAGGCAGGCGCAACCATCGTATTCAACGATATCAAACAGGAGCTGGTTGACAAGGGATTAGCAGCTTATGCTGAAAAAGGGATCAAAGCTCATGGTTATGTCTGCGACGTTACCAATGAGGAGCAGGTGAATGAACTTGTGAAAAAAGTAGAGGAAGAAGTTGGTGTGATCGATATCCTTGTAAACAATGCAGGTATCATCAAACGTATTCCAATGTGCGATATGTCAGCAGCAGAGTTCAGACAGGTAATTGATGTTGACTTAAATGCACCGTTCATCGTATCAAAAGCAGTGATTCCGTCCATGATCAAAAAAGGCCACGGAAAGATCATCAACATCTGCTCTATGATGAGTGAGCTTGGCCGTGAGACTGTTTCCGCTTACGCTGCAGCAAAAGGTGGTTTAAAAATGTTAACAAAGAACATTGCATCTGAGTACGGTGAATTCAATATCCAGTGTAACGGTATCGGACCTGGTTATATTGCAACACCTCAGACAGCACCTCTTCGTGAGATCCAGCCGGACGGTTCCAGACATCCGTTTGACCAGTTTATCATCGCAAAGACTCCGGCTGCAAGATGGGGAAATGCAGAAGACTTACAGGGACCGGCTGTGTTCCTTGCATCGGATGCATCTAACTTTGTAAATGGTCATGTGCTGTATGTAGATGGTGGTATTTTAGCTTATATTGGTAAGCAGCCACAGTAAAAACAGATGAGATTTGTTGTGAATTGATGCTGCACCCAGTCAGGAGGTGGCTGAGCCTTGGGACGTGCGCCGGAACCGGCAGGTTTTGTTGGGTTCCGTTGTACGGAAATAAGAGGTTCTAAGTGCCCTTGATCTGGGTTGTGGCAGAGTGACGCGTGCATCCCCGGACGAGCCTTCCATGGCTCGACGGGGATTTTTGCTGCCATCCGTGGCAGCAAAACGCTGTTTTGTGACAAGGGCACTAAGAACCTCTAATTTCCTCCCAAAGTCATCACAAAATCTGCCGGTTCCGGTGCACTGTCGGCGTGCCTTAGTGCAAACACCCTCCAAGTTGCTGATGGATTTTAGATGATATTGATTGTGGCTTCACTGCTAAAGCAGGAAGCTGTTTTTTGCTGTGTAGGATTCGGGTGTCAAAAGGTGGCTTCAAGTTTTTGATTGGCAAATTGCACAAAGTCGGGTCTGTTTTGTTCTGATGTCCGAAAATAAGAAAATCTAAGTCTGCCTGAGTTAGATTACAACGGAGTGACGTGTACGTCTTAAACGCCCCGTCCATGTGGCGTTAAGACTTTTGCCGCCTCACTACAGGCATCCACAAACCATCCCAACCAGATGTCCCTGAAACTCCCCAAATAAACTTTCCTCCTGCTTCCTCATAAACACCGTTACATCCGCATCTCCAAACACCACCTCAAAATGCACACTCCCCACGAACGCATCGATCACATGTGCCCGCACATATAAAGTGTCCTCCGAAACCCACACTCCACTGGCAGCATACCTCTGGTCATAGACGGGAAACTGTCCGCAGACAAGTTTTCCAAAACCGAAATGAATGGAACACGGTCTGCCGTGCAGTGTAAATGTAAAACATCCCTCATCATTTGTAAAATCCGCTGTAAAATTTGTAAACTCACTACTGTTTGGTTTGAACATATATCGTTTCCCCGAAACTTGTGAAGTGACCGCTGCCGTCATTGCACTATCACCCAGAGGTGCAATCGCAAGTGAAGAGAGCACAGAAAGAAGCTCTGTATGCGTTTTTTGTTCTTCCGGGAGTGGATCTGCCTGTATGAAAGGAAGAATCTCATCATACAGAGCATCATAAATCAGTTGATTTCCACCCGCAAGTCCCTGTGTGTCTGCGGTAGTGACAAAGAGCAGATCATAATCCGGAAGGTAATGGATGAACTGACCACCCATGCCGTAGCAGACAAAACCATTTTTTTCACTGCGCCAGATCTGATAACCATAGCCGCAGGCTTCACTTGGAAGAGGTGCCGTGATGCGTGTGTCAGAGAGATGGGAGGTTGCTGTTTTGATGTAGGAGGCAGAAACGAGCTGTGTTCCATCAATATTTCCATCGTGAGATAGAAGATAACCGAATTTTAACAGGTCGGATGGAAGAGCGACAAGTCCGCTTCCGCCCATGGAGACACCAAAAGGATCTGTCAGCATGTAGGATTCATCGGAAAATTCCAAAACAGACAGTTTTTCTTTGAGATAATCGAGCATTGGCATGCCGGAAAGACGTTCTACAAGCGCACTGAGTGTATGTGCGGAGGACGTATCATAATGAAAGAGCTTTCCTGCAGGATGGGTTGGTGGTACGGTAAAGAAACTTTCTACCCAGTCACTTTTCATATCGACCTTGTAGGTCGTCGCGGCATGACAGGTGCGCATCATGAGCATATCCCGGATCGTCATGGCTGCAATCCACGGATGTACATTCGCTGGAATCTTGTCTGGAAAATATGAGACGATCGGATCATCCAGTGATAATTTTCCTTCCGCTTCCAAAAGACCGATCGCAATGGATGTAAAACTTTTACTGATCGAAAACATGCGATGCAGCGTGTCTTTCTGATATGGTGCATAGTAGCCCTCGGCAATGAGTGTGTCATGCCGCATTAAAAGAAAACTGTGCATTGGAACCTGTTTTTTTTGTAAACGATCCAGAAAGTGAAGAAGGCATCCGGATGGGATGCCAGCACTTTCTGGAGAACCTTTTTTGAAATTCATTGTAATATCCTCCATTTCTTATTAAGACTGAACGCCAAAGCTGCTCGGTGTAACGCCATATTTTTTCTTAAATGCACGCCGGAAAGAAGTCTGGTTGTTATATCCAACTTCCAATGCAATCTCATTGATACCGGACTCGCCTTTTTCAATCAGATGGGCTGCTTCTGTAAGGCGCAGATCTTCCAGATAAACGGAAAAGTTTACGTTCATATTTTCCTTAAACATATGAGAAAAATAACTTTCTGATATGTGGAACTCGTCGGAGATCTTGCTTAAGCAGAGAGCCGGATTTTTGTAATTTTCACGTATATAAGTCACAATGCTGTCAATCAGATTATTCTTTTCGGATTTTGATGCAAAAAAATCACACAGTTTAATGCTGATATCTTCACAGAGACGGAAAGTTAACTCATCCTGTGAAAGTATAGTATCAATTTCCGCTATCTGCGGAGTACTTTCTCCCGTATATGTAAAACGTGCTTTCAACAGAGTGTTGCGGATGTCGGTAAGTAAAAAACGCAATAACTGGAACGGAAGGGAACGTTCTTCAATATTTTCCTGATGGATCAGGTTAAAAATCTCGATCACCTGCGTCTTATTGCCTCCGGTAATGGAGCGGATCAGACGGGTTGAAAATTCTGCCGGATAGTAATAAACATGCGAATCTTTTTTCAACATTTCATATGGAAGGAAAATATAGTTCTTGCTGGTATAGCCGGCTGCATCTTTCGCCTGCTGGTAGGATTCCCAGATGTTGGTAAAGGAACAGGAAAGACCTATTCCGGCAAAAAACCAGATTGAATATTCTTCTAACAGCTCACTGTGAAATTTTAAAACCTTTTCCTGAAGAGAGATCAGCATTTCGTCTGGTTTTTCATGAAAAGGAATCAGTAAAGCGTAAATATGTTTCTTTGGCGAACAAAGATATAAATTGTTCTCGTAGGAAAAATATCTTGCTAAGAGATTTGTTATGATATCTTTTGCGTTTTCAGAACTATCGGAAGCTGTATTTTCATTCGGAAAAGTATCAATGGTAGGATCATTTTCATAAGTTACACCATATAAAACATAATAGTGAAGCGAGGAATCCTCTAAATGCAGATAATTCTGGATAAATGCAAATTCATCAGGGGTAGTAATAACACCACTCATCAGCTGTCTTAAATAATTGTCATATAAAACTGGACGGATCGCAGCGGCTTCCTCGATCAGCTGCGTATTTGCGTGCAGTGTTTCCTTAAGCTGGCCGTCTAAGTGAAGGATCGGGCGCATATTGTTACGGACTAAAATAAATATCATGATAAGTCCACCGACAACTGCTGCAAAAAGGATGAACAGGAAAATAATCTGATAGTCGGACGGATAAATAGATTCCGGCTGTACCAGATAAAAAGTCCAGTCATTTGTTTTTGAAGCCATTCGCATGATATGGGTGTCGTCGTGAATACAGGTATTATTGCCATCGTAAGATAAGGATAATACAGATTCTGCAAGCGTGGATAAATTGTCCTCAGAAGACTGAAACTCATCTCCACAAAGGGAAAATACCGGCTGGTTTTGGTCGTCAACTGCAAGAATGTAACCGGTATCACCTAATGAGACACCATTGAAAATTTTGCGAAAGGTCTGTTCACTGATATGAAATGCCACAGTGGCAGGAATATCTTTGTAGGTCAGAACATCCATATTCAAAACATAAAGATAAGCGTTATCACTTTCCGGAAGCATAAAATCAGAAAGAGGATAAATCGCGGCATCTTTTGTAAGATTATTGTTAAGCAGATCATGCCATTCATTAAAATTAGCCCCGGAAGATAAATAGTTTCTTATATAATAGAGCTGTTCTGAATTGAAAGTGTTTACACTGATAATATAGCCACTGTTTCTCAGATAAACAAAATATGTACTAAATGGAAGTTCATTGTAGGAATACATATAAGAAGCAAGAGACTGCTTCATGGCAAGACCGGACAAGTAGAAATCATTATCGTCAGTGGACGTCATGGTAGCAAGACGGTATAGTTTTGTATTCATACTGAGCTGTCTGGTAATAGAGTCCATGGTGGTAAAATTATTATCTAAAAGAGATACAGCGCTTTCAAAGGTAGACTGATCCTGATCCCAGAAATCCTGTTCGGAACGTGTTGTTGAAACGCGGTGGAGATATACCATCAGAAGTAAAATGATAAGTAAAAAGACACTGTATGTGACAGCAAAGCGAATCATAAGAAAAGTAGTGGATTCATTTTTTGCTGTGGTATCTGATGTGTGATTCAAATTTATTCTCATAGGTGATAAATGTCCTTTTTGGATGTATTTTAATCGTACTTTTTTATTTTATCATAATATGAAAAAAATACAACAAAAACTCAAAAACCCAGTAAAATCAATGGCTTGCGTAGTGTTAAAACAAATTTTGTACCCCCTGTCAAATATTGTTTCTTGCTGAAAATCCCATAAGATGGTAATGTATGAGCAAGACATGAAAGCACTTACATCAGAGCAGTGTCGAAACAAATTTTTTCCTAATAAGGAGGTTCTTATGAAAAAGAAGGTAGTATCAGTCCTTATGGCTGCCGCTATGGTAGCTGGTATGGCAGGATGCGGTTCCAGCAATACTGGTAACGCAGGAACAACAAATTCAAATGCTTCTACAAATAATGAAGCAACCACAGAGAGCGGTGATGCTTCCGCAAGCACAGCAACCGATTCTGATGTTGAGAAACCAGAAGAGATCACCATTATGGTAGATGGAACTGTTTTCACACAGGAAAACGGACAGGCAGAGTTCATTGCTAAATTGGAAGATCTTCTTGGAATGAAGATCAATGTGATCCAGCCGGATCATGATGCTTACTATGATGTAGTAGGACAGACAGTTGCAAGTGGTGATTGGCCAGACGTTATGATCTTATCTTCTACCTATTATGCAGGTTATGCAGAGCAGGGAGTTCTGTGGGATATGACAGACGCTTATGCATCTTCTGATTTAAAAACAAGACAGGATGCATACGGCAGCACAGGAGTTATCGATGGTGTAAGACTTGATGGTAAGTTATACGGTATGCCGGCAGCTCGTGGTAACGGATGTGTTACATATGTTAAGAAAGCATGGTTAGACAACTGCGGACTTGATGTTCCGACAAACTATGATGAGTATCTTGCAATGCTCGAAGCATTTACAACCGGTGACCCGGATGGAAATGGTGTAAACGGAGATACCTACGGTGTATCTGCTGCTGGTTTCATCGGAACAGAGGCTCCATATACAAACTACTTACCGGAGTTCTATCAGGATGCAAATCCAAGCTTCTATAAAGCAGAAGACGGAACATGGAAAGACGGATTCACAGATGACTCTATGAAGAGCGCACTTGAGAGAATGGCAGCTGCCTATAAAGAGGGCGTGATTGATCCTACCACATTAACAAATGGTACATCTGACTGCCGTAACAAATTCTATGATGACAGCTTTGGTGTATTTACTTACTGGGCAGGTACCTGGGCAACCAACTTAAAGACAAACCTTGAAGCAAACGGTAAAGACGGTGAGTTAGTAGCATTACCTCCGATCGCTGAAGTAGGTCAGTACCTTGACCGTGTTCCACCAGTATGGTGCATCACATCTGCATGCGAGAACCCGGAAGGCGTATTCAAATACTTCATCGAGCCGATGCAGGATGGCGGAGACGTTCAGTTCTTATGGACATACGGTGTAGAAGGCATTCACTGGTCAACAGCAGCAGAGACATTATTTGCTGGAACAGAGAACGAGAAAACATATACTGATGGTGAGTTCCATATGTTAGAGAACCGTGAGAAAGAGGGTACACAGTACACCAAAGCTCACATTGATCCAATGCTTGCTTTAGTTGAGCTTGCTAACGATCCTCAGGAAGAGTCCGTAGCAGCAGAAGCAAAAGAGTCGGCACAGTTATTCAATGATAACTGCAAAGCTGCTGATCTTGTTCCTACCACAGATGAGATGAGCGAGTACAATGGTGATTTAACAACGTTAAAGAACGAGCTGATCGCAAAAGTTGTTATGGGTGAGATCACTGTTGATGATGCATATGCACAGTTTGAGTCAAATCACGGTGCAGAGTGGTCACAGGCAATCGTTGATTCTTTAAACAAATAATAAAACTTTCCGGTAAACGGAACTAAGAACTATGATCTGTGCCCTGACTGCGGATATCCGCAGCCGGCACAGATCATGGATCACAAATTCATGTTTGATTGAAAAGGAAGAACAGATATGAGAAAAAGTAATGAAAAATCAGCCGTAACGGCTACAACCGGTGGAAAGAAGAACCACCTGGCAGCAAAAATCTATAAATACAGAGGATTCTATCTGATGTTTCTTCCTGTATTAATTTTTGCATTAATATTCTTTTATTTGCCAATGCTTGGAATCCGTTTCGCATTTACCGATTATAACGGAATCAAAGAGGCAAGTTTTGTTGGTCTCAAAAATTTTCAGAAAATGTTTTCCATGCCAAATTTCTGGACGGCATTCTGGAATACCTTACAGATTAGTATTATAAAATTGTTTTTGACAACAGCAGCAGCTGTTATTGTTTCTATCTTTTTAAATGAGATTGCAAATATTCATTTTAAAAAGATCGTGCAGACAATTATTTATCTGCCACACTTTATGTCATGGGTAGTTACCGCATCCGTCTTTACTTTGATCCTGGCACCGACAGCAGAAGGTCTTGTAAATACATTCCTGATCAACGCTGGTGTACTTGATTCCGGAATTTATTTCCTGGGGGATTCAAAATGGTGGAGACTTGCGTACTATATCATTAATATTTGGAAAGAAACTGGCTGGCAGACCGTTATCTTTATGGCAACGCTTGCCGGAATAAATACAGAGCTTTATGAAGCTGCAGCAATGGATGGTGCAGGACGCTGGGGCAAGATGAGATATATTACTTTCCCGGCTTTACAGAATACGATCCTTACTGTTTTGATCTTAAACCTTGCAAAGGTTATGAACCTGTTCGAGTCCGCATTCGTAATGCAGAACGATGCTGTTTTAGGTACTGCAAACGTACTTGAAACCTATATTTACTATCAGACCTTCAACAGTGGTGCGATTCCAAATTACGGTTATACGACAGCCGTTGGTCTGTTCAAATCTCTGGTTGGTTGTGTACTGGTACTGTTCTGCAATCACTTAAGCAAGAAAGTACGTGATGGACGCGGAATCGTCTAGGAAGGAGCAGCAGATATGAAAAGCAAGAAAAAAATAGAAGTTTTCCCGATCGTAAACGGGTTAATATTTATCATCTTAAGTTTACTGATTATCATCCCGATGTGGAAAGTATTAGTTGACTCATTCGATTTAAAAACCGCATATGGTATGAAATTATGGCCGGAGGAATTTGGTCTTGCAGGATACATTTCCGTATTCAAAAACCCTACGCTGTCCCATCCGTTAATGATTTCTGTAATCACAACGATTGCAGGTACGATCATCGCCTTGATTTTATCTACATTTGGTGCATATGTACTGATCCAGTGGGATATGCCGGGACGTAACTTATTTGCAAACTTATTACTTTTTACCATGATTTTCCAGGGTGGTATGATTCCTACCTACCTCGTATTAAAATCATTACATTTAACCAATACCATCTGGGTCGTTATCTTATTCCCGGCACTGAACGTGTATAACCTGGTATTGATGAGGAACTTCTTCGAAGGTATTCCTGCCAGCCTGTTTGAGTCGGCAACACTTGACGGATGTACGCCGATGCAGACATTTATCCGTATCGTACTTCCAATGTCAAAAGCAGCATTGGCATCTATCGGTCTTATGTTTGCCGTTACATACTGGAACGACTATACTCATTACAAACTTTACATTACAGATTCAAACCTTTACAACTTCCAGATGAAGTTAAGAAGTATCATCATGGGTAGTGATCTTCCACAGGCAAACGGTGGTGCAACAGAGAACACCGTAAAGAATGCGGCGATCATTGTTATCATCATTCCTTTCATGATCGTATATCCGTTCTTACAGAAATACTTCGTAAAAGGTGTAAATATCGGAGCTGTAAAAGAATAAGGAGGAAATGTTTGTATGACGACCATTTTCTGGGCAGGAGATTCTACCGTACAATACAATGACATTCTTACATTTCCGCAGACCGGCATAGGACAGGTGATGAACCTGTTCCTAAAGCCGGAGGTGCGGGTGGAGAACCATGCCAAAAACGGCAGAAGCACAAAGAGCTTTATCGATGAGTCGAGACTGACACCGATTTATGACAAAATTACCGCAGGAGATTTTCTATTTATCCAGTTTGGACATAACGATGAGAAAAAGAATGATCCGGAGCGGTATACAGATCCACATTCCGATTACATGGTGAATCTGGAAAAATTTGTAAATGCAGCAAGAAACAAAGGAGCATGGCCAGTTTTTATTACGCCATTAGAGCGCAGATGTTTTATTGATGAGGAACATTTAGATATCGGAGAACATACCGATTATGTGGCAGCAATGAAACAGACGGCTGAAAATTTAAATGTTCCGCTGATCGATCTTTACAGCATGAGCCGCGCGGAAATGCGAAAGGCTGGAGCTGAGAAAACCAAAGAATGGTATATGCATCTGCCGGCAGGTGTTTATCCGTCCCATATGGACGGGCTGACCGACAATACGCATCTGAAATATATGGGTGCCGTTGTCTATGCAGGATGTATTGCGAGAGGTTTAAAAGAACTTGGCGGTATCTATAGTGATTTATTAGTGGCTTGGGGGTGATCCCTTGCCATTTTTGTATCAGGAAATAAAACCAGTGTTTAGGAGGATTTGAGGGTTATGTCATTATTATGGAAATCAGATCAGGAAGATGGAACTTATAAAAATCCGATACTTTTTGCAGATTATTCCGATCCGGATGTGATACGCGCAGGGGATACTTATTATATGACGGCATCCAGTTTTAACTATGTGCCGGGACTGCCGATCTTAACATCCAAAGATCTGGTAAACTGGGAACTGAAAAATTATGCAATCGAAAAGATCGATGAGCCGGGCTATGATCTGCCGCAGCATGCAAAGGGTGTCTGGGCGCCAGCAATCCGTTATCATGAGGGATATTTTTATATTTACTACGGAATGCCGGATGAGGGCATCTACATGGTGCGCACAAAAGACGCACTTGGAACCTGGGAAAAACCGGTACTTGTGTTAGCCGGAAAAGGTCTGATCGATTCCTGCCCGTTCTGGGATGAGGATGGAAAGGCATATATCATCCATGGTTATGCGAAGAGCCGTATTGGATTTAAGAGCCATCTTGGCATATTCCCGATGTCATGGGATGGAACAAAGGCGACGGGGGAGGACCATATCCTCTACTGTGGACTTAAGACACAGCCGACGATTGAGGGACCAAAGGTATATAAGCGAAACGGATATTATTACATTTTTGCTCCGGCAGGCGGTGTAAAGACCGGATGGCAGGTGATTCTGCGCTCCAAAAACATTTACGGACCGTATGAGGAGAAAAATGTGCTTCATCAGGGGAACAGTATCGTAAACGGACCGCACCAGGGAGCACTGGTAGATACGGTAAACGGCGATGAATGGTTCCTTCATTTTCAGGATCGCGGACTTTACGGACGTATTGTCCATATGCAGCCGGTCGTATGGGAAAATGACTGGCCGGTCATGGGAATCAATGCAGTGGATGGCTGTGGGGAACCATGTATCATCCATAAAAAACCAAATACCGGAATCACAGAGAAACCTTGTTACCTTGCGGCGGGAGATGACTTTTCATCGGAAAAACTCGGCTTGCAGTGGCAGTGGATTGGCAATCCGAAGGATGATTTTTATTCTTTGAAAGAGAGAAAGGGATTTTTGAGATTATACTGTAAAAATCCATCCGGAAAAGCGGAGCCGATCCTCTGGGAGTGTTCGAATGTGCTGACGGAAAAACTGGTCTGCCCATATTTTGAGGCATCTGCCTGTGTTAACATTTCTGCCCTGTCTGAACAGGAGCAGGCAGGAATGGTCATGATGGGCGGTCACTATGCATACCTCGCAGTCCGCGTAATCAGAGGTCAGAAACGTCTGATTCTTGGAAAATCCTATGACAGTGAGGATGGAATGCGCGAGAAAGCAGAGCAGCTTTTGGTACTGCCGGAGGGACAGGAACAAGTTTATCTGATCTTTGCGATGCGCGAGGAAGATAACGGTAGTGTATTTCATTGTTATTATTCACTGACCGATGATACGGATCCAGCTTCCTGGACGGAGGTGCGGGCAGAGTTCACACCGTCTGACCATACCTGGGTCGGCGCAAAGATCGGTCTGTTTGCGAATATTGTTGGCGATAAAGAAGCCGGCGGTTATGGGGATTTTGAATATCTGCACGTAGAGGCATTAGAAGATTAATATGGGGCTTTTGAGAGAATTAGAACAGAAAAATTTAGATGGTGTGATCCGGGAACTGACGGAAAATCCAACCTGTATTGATGATACGACGGAAAAAGGTGTGCCGCTTGCGTTATATGCCGCAGAACTTGGAGATTTTCCCGTTGTAAAATATATTGTCGAGTATTCGAGAGCGAGTATGAACACAATGGATGAAGACCACCGGACGATTCTGCACTATGCAGCGAGATCCGGGAATCTGGAGCTGAACCGGTATCTGGTGGAGAAGGTCGGAATGGATATTACTGCCGGTGACAGATGGTGTGTGACACCATATCAGATTGCATATGAAAGAAAAGATGAGAAACTTCTTTCTTATTATAAAGAGCGCATAGGTGCATCTTATGAGGAGATGTATCATAATCCGATACGCCGTGGCATGTTCCCGGATCCATCAATTGTGAGAGTCGGGGAAGACTACTATATGGTGAATTCCTCGTTTATCTTTTTTCCGTGTATCCCAATCTCACATTCGAAAGATCTGATCCACTGGGAGATCATCGGCCATGCGGTTACAGAGTCGGAGTGGGCATCACTGGATGAGCTGGAGGGCGGCAGAGGTTACTGGGCACCGGATATTTCCTATGATAATGGGAAATTTTATATCACGGCAACTTATAGACTGAATGACACAGGAACCGTATACCGCAAACAGATCGTGGTGAGCTCAGAGAAACCGGAGGGACCGTACAGTAAGCCGGCAATTATCGATGAAGATGGAATCGATCCGTCCATCTTTCACGAGGATGGCAGACATTATATGCTGTTAAACCGCGGGGCGAGGATTTTAGAACTGAATGATGACTGCACAAAGCAGATCTCTGAGGCAAAATTGTTATATTACGGAGATCAGAAACGTGCGCCGGAAGGACCACATCTGTTAAAAAAAGACGGTTATTATTATCTGTTCTTGGCAGAAGGAGGAACCGGAATGGGACACAGGATTTCTGTTGCGAGAAGTAAGACACTTATGGGAAATTATGAACCGTGTCCATACAACCCGATCATGCGGCAGATGGATGAGGGGGCAGCGATCCAGAGATGTGGTCATGGAAAGCCGGTCTGCACACAGAACGGGGAGTGGTATATGGTATATCTCTGCGGCAGGATGATCGGAGATGGTTACAGTATGCTTGGCAGGGAGACGGCACTTGATCCGGTAAGCTGGACAGCGGATGGCTGGCCGGTCGTAAATGGATTAAAAGGTCCTTCTGTTTTGCAGAAAAGACCGGACCTTCCGGTGTGGATGCCGGAAGAAGAGCCGGATATTGGCTGGAACCCAAAATGGATGACACCACGTGCACCGGAGCCGGAAGGAATCCGTTTTCTCTCATCAGGAATCCGTATCAAAGGGAGCCGTTTTCCACTCAGAGATGTGGCTGCTAAAAATATTTTATTGCAGAGACAGACTTCGTTTTGTTTTACTGCGGAAACGGAACTTGTGATACCGGAACTTACAGGTGGTCAGGAAGCAGGTTTAGTCTGTTATTATGACGAAAATACATGGGTGTGTCTTGCAGTCTGCAGGGAAAATTCTTATTATATCCAAGTAAAAGAACATATTGGGGATAAAGATGTTCTGCATGAGAGACAGATGCTTCCATGTGATTGTTCAGGGAAAAAGATCAGCCTGAAAGTGGAAACAGAGTATTTAAAGCGGCGTTTTACTTACCGGCTGCAGGGGGAAGAAAAACATATAGCAGCAGAGATTGCGAATGTTTATTATCTATGCGATGAAGGAATTCATATGGGTAAGCGCTTTACCGGGGCAATGACAGGTATTTATGCGGTTGCCGGAGAACACAAATTGTATGCAGATTTTTTAAATTTTATTTATCAGGATATCGAAGCATAAAAAAGTCAGTATCAGAAAAACGAGGGAGACAAATGGAAACAAAAAGACAGGAAGATATCAGAAAACTTATGCAGATGCCGGAAGAGGCGATTGCTTCTCTGAATGAATCAGAGGCAGACCGGCTCGGAAGACTAGCAGTCATGTTTTATAAAGAAACAGGAGATGGAGTATATAAGGAGAAAGCAGAACAGATCCGTGCAGCGCAGGGCGAATTGCCGGAGGATATCTGTGCCATGCCTTTTTTTATGGAATATGAAACGGTATGTGGGAAAAAAGAGCGGTACAATAAGATCGTTGACCGGATGGAAGATGAGGCGTCAACCGGATTTGCCGATGCAAAAGCAAGAAATGCATATTTAGCAGCCCTGGTGGATGTGATTGATGGGATCAGTTTTGAGATTTATGAAAAATACCGGACTTTGACCGCAGTTTATAAACGCGTATTAAAGGATGCGTTAGCTGAGGGAGAAGAAACACCGGAACTCACCTATGCCATATTAAAAGGCTGCAATATTGGAATTTTGCTGAAAGAAAAATATGCAGAAACAGGTGTTTTAATGGCAGGGCATCTGAAAAATACGGGCATGGCAGATCAGACGGAATATCTGTCAGACATTACAGCAAGAACAATAGAACAATATGATCTGCTTGCGATGGAACAGTCGGAATAGGGAGGAAAAGAATCATGGAAGTAAAACTGATTATGAAATCTGCCCGCAATGCGGTCATTGAAATTGCAGATGGTGGAATTTACAATACAAAAGAAACATATCATGTTCTGCTGAACGGTGAAGAGGTATTTTCAACGGATACGGTTATAAATTCATTGTTTGATTTAAAACCGCAGACTTCCTATGAGGTTTCTGTAAGAACAGCAGATGGTACCGAACTAGGAACGGTATCGTTTGTTACAGCATATGAATTTGTCACATTAAATGTCCGTGATTTTGGTGCCACAGGCGATGGAAAACAGGATGATACGAAGTTTATACAGGCAGCGATCCTAGCCTGTCCGAAGGAAAGCCGTGTGCTTATTCCAAAGGGAAGCTATCGCATTACCAGTCTGTTTTTAAAAAGTAATCTGCGCCTTGAGCTTGCAAAGGGAGCAGAACTTATCGCAGATACAGACAGGGCGGCCTATCCGAAATTTCCTGGTATGATTGAAAGTTATGATGAACAGGGGGAATATAATTTAGGAACATGGGAAGGAAATCCATTACCGATGTTTGCCGGCATCATCAC
>ERZ1106943.515-NODE-515-length-50689-cov-49.492811_pt1 | contig 50689 bp, 30 predicted proteins | sample MGYA00403671_ERZ1106943 | MGnify/ENA primary metagenome ERZ1106943 (study PRJEB35170, sample SAMEA104062427) | human gut metagenome | biome: human gut; feature: human-associated habitat; material: faeces | place: Denmark | collected 2012-06-14 ...
TAAATACGAAAGTAGGAGATAACACCTACGATTAGTATTTACCTCCTACTCGATTAAAAAACAGGGAGTTCGCTGAATAAAGCCGTTTTTCTTGGATAAAAATTTGTTTGTTTCAAGAAAACAATGTATCTTTGCAAGCGGAATGAAGGGCGTGCCGAACATGAAAATGTCGGTTTTCCGGAGTTCCCAACAGCATTGCAATTCAACCAACATTGGATAAAAATACTCAGGTTTGTAGATTAAGTTTAGTCAAGTGAGAGGTAGACGTCGTGAGGATGGCTACCTCTTTTTTTATGTTGTAAGGAGCAAAATCTCCCAGTCTCGTTTCAACAGGAAAATGGGGAATCATCCGACCTTGCCATATGAATGCCGCCAACTTCGTTTCGGTGAAGTCAGCAAAGGTATCGGCATCTGGCCTTCGTATGAGAAACACCTCATGGTATGCCGTTCGTATGTTGTTAGTATCGCTCTGCTCCATTGGCTTATTATATTTTCTGGGTATTTTCTTTTCTACTTTTGGGTACTATCAGTAGTTCTCAGAGTACTTATCTAGGTATCCTTGTTTGCAGTTCTGTTTGCAAATCAATTATTTTTAACTGATTTTGCAAACGGATTTGCAAACGGATTTGCAAACGGATTTATATTTTACTTTTGAAATCTTCTGTATTTCACATTGTTAGCGACGCTATCTTCTGTTTTCGAAATTTCTTTTTCACTTACCAATTCTGCAAACAGTCGAGAAACCTTTGATCTTTCTCTATCTGAAAGTTTCAATAATTGTCGAGCCTCTGTATTGTTGATAGTTTGAATGGAATCCAAATATCGTAATATCGCCTCTTTTTGTCTTGCTTTCTCTTGCTTTTTAGTGTTTACATATTCTATTTTGTCGTTCGTGTTTTTACGTTTGCTTACATGTAGTATGTAAGACAATCCTGACGTTTTGCCAGATGTTTCCAAGAACTCCAAGTTACATAACTTGTCCAAAATACTCTGCAATCTATAATTGCTGACATTTTGCATATTAGACAATTCGGAAATCTTAACGTGTTTATGCTTTACTACTTCTGATAGGACTAGTAATTCGTCCAACTTCATTGCCTTTCCTGTCTGGTTCTCATATAGTAAGGAAAGTTCTATTAGCTTTTCTGATACGACATCTGCCTTTATTCTGAAAATAACAGAATTATCGGTTTCTTCTGGTTTGGGCAAAGATTTTCCTTTTTTAAGAAGGTCCGTAAATATCTTGTCAAATCCACTTCCAGCCTTTTCTGCCAAACCAATCTCGCGCAAGATATCCATCACATTAGGATTACGAGGGTTGGTCTTGCGCAGATAATTGTTTATGGTAATTCCCTCAGGGAAAGTACCGGGGCTTTCTATTTCTAGATAGTTTCCATCATCGTATTTTCGTATTTCAACAATCTGTTGTCTACTGAGACTTCTATGTGCCAAGGCATTGATGAGCAGTTCTCTGATTACTATTTCCGAATAATCCTCCACGTATTCTCGGAACAAACCGAAAACATACTCCTTTTGCTTGATTTCTGCCTTTAATTGAGCAAAACAAGCTTTGGCAACCTCTATTATATTGCCTTTATATTCATAGGGCTTATAAGTGCCGTCAGCGAAATAATGAATATATTTTACCTCATAGAAAGGCAATTCTCTCAAAGCTGTTTGGTTGCCAACAAACAGTAAGCCTGTCGTTGTTGGCAATGTTTCGCTACCCTCATCTTTTGTCATTCCAAGAGAGTCCAACAAGTCTTCTTGTGTCTTGTCCAAATATGGGCTATTAGCATTTTTAGCCTCTATCATATCACGAAGTTGACTTAGACGTTTTTCGTCAAGCCATTCGCCAGATATATGCCATATCTTCTGATCGTAAACAATCAATCCTTTCTCAGACATAATTGTAGCCATCTCGTATGGTTCAATAGCCCGATTACCATCATTGCTGCGAATCAAAAATTCTCCACGACTTGTTCGATGTAGCTGAGTAGAAAAAGGAATTTCTAATACGAGTAAATCTTTTCCTTCTACGTTTATCTTATGAGGTATAAGCGTTATGGTAGGTTCTGTGCGGTCTTGCACCTGATGGATAAGATCGAACACTTTATCATTACTATAGACAAAGCTTTGGTTCACCTCCTTACTACCATCTGCGATGCCAATGAAAAGGAAGCCACCTTTGTTGTTAGCAAAAGCCACAACATCCCTCGCTGTTTCATCATACTTTGGCGCAAAGTTCTTCAAAGACTTACCAAATGACATTTTGTCTTCAAGTTGTTCCTTGAAGTCCATAATGTCGCATTCTCCACGTTCCAATAGGTTATAAAACCATTGCATGCTGAGCTTCGTTGATTTTTTCATTTTTAGAACCTTTCTTGTTTGTAATACAATGACAGCATTTCTATTGTAGAGCGCAGTTTTGCGACCTCTTCAGTAGAAAGCTCATTATTGAAGATTGAGAAAGACTGGTCTGTATAGCGATAGTAACAACGTTTTCCTTGATACCTATATGCCTTAATAGGGGCATTGTAGGTCATGCGGTCGCGCATGTACTTAATGTCGTCCCAAATCTGACGCAATTTAACTTCGGTGCCATTAAGATCATAAAGCACCTCGTTGACCTTATCTACAAGGTCATCTATTTCGTACTTCCGCTTAAAGTCACTAAAGCAGCGGTCAAGAACTTGATAGCGCAGCATTGCGTTTTTATTTACAGGCATATGGCAGTGTCAGGCTAATTATTTATGGTAGTGTCCAACCTTACAAGGTTATTCATTTCACATTTGAGACTTTTTGCTGTCTCTATCATGTTTTCCAATGTGGGGTGAGATGTGTTTGTATCCCACTTAGACGCCGTAGCAGGGTCATTGCCTAACATTTCGACAAGTTGCTTGTTCGTCGCCATACGTTCGGCAAGCATAACTTTGATTCTGTTGAGGGGTTTGTTTTCCGCCATGATATAATCAATTAATGTTTTCTGTTTGCAAATATATGGAAATTGGCGCAGATTAACGAATGAAATTGGATTAAATATGGAAATATAAGCAAATTGGTTGTTGTGTCAATCAATTTCTTCAAGAAAAAATACTATTTTTGTAAGCGACACAATATAATTAGAACAGTACAAATGAAAAAGAAAAGTGAAACGTATGCTACCATTCCTCGAAAAGATAGCATCGTTCCAAATTTTGACAAAACTAAAAGAACTACATTGTCAACAATGCCACTCCAAATCGGTTAGTTTCTTATAGTGAAACTGATGAATACTGCCAAGACTTGTGGCTTTGATATTGTTTTTGCTAACACCGCGTTTTAAGAGTTGCTTGCCGATGAATCTGGCACGTTCTATGCTCAACTTGTGGAATCCTGTAGCACTGTCAGCAGCCCCTAATTTTCACCCCTTTTTATGGACTTATATTCATAGGCCTACGAAGTTAACTTCGTTGGCTTATGAAGTTAACTTCGTAGGCCTATGAATATAACTTCATTTTTTGAAGCACTTAATAGCCCCTTTTCACACCCTTGGCGTCCCTTTCTCCCCAGTATGAGAGTAGAGGGGAGAGAAGCCCGCTATTGTTGCTCGCGCAGGAGCGTGCGGCAATGGTTGAGAATCTCTGTCAGATCGGCCACTGTCTCGGCCCGCAGCATGGCGATACGCGTCTGTCGGAAGTCGGGTATTCCCTTGAAGATGGGCGAAGCCGCCAGATGGCGGCGTGTGTGTAGGATGCCGCGATATTCGTCGATGCGCTCCACATTGATGCGCAGCATTTCCTCCAGCACGTCGATCTTGTCGTCGATGGTCAGTCCGCTACTTGTGTTCGCCTCTCCATTGAGTCCGCGTCTCATCTCCTCGAAGATCCACGGGCAACCGAAGGTGGCACGCCCCACCATCACGCCGTCCACGCCATACTGCTCAAACCGACTCCGGGCGATCTCGGGTGTTGTCACGTCGCCATTGCCGATGATGGGGATGTGGATGCGCGGGTTTGCCTTCACCTCGCCTATCAGCGTCCAGTCGGCCTCGCCCGTGTACATCTGACTGCGGGTTCTTCCATGGATGGTGAGTGCCTGAATGCCGCTGTCCTGCAGTTGCTCGGCGAGCGAGGTGATGATGAGTTCGTTTTTGTCCCATCCCAACCGCGTCTTCACCGTCACGGGCACCTTGACCGCATCGACCACGGCACGCGTGATCTCCAGCATTAGCGGAATGTTGCGCAGCATTCCTGCGCCAGCACCCTTGCCTGCCACCTTCTTGACGGGGCAGCCGAAGTTGATGTCTATCACGTCGGGGTGTACTTGCTCCACGATGCGTGCCGCCTCCACCATCGATGCCACGTCGCGGCCGTAGATCTGCACGCCCACGGGACGTTCCCGGTCGTCGATGACCATCTTGCGTAGCGTCGAGTCGATATTGCGGATGATGGCGTCTGCCGAGACAAACTCCGTATATACCATCGCCGCGCCAAATCGCTTGCACATCTGGCGAAAGCCGATATCGGTCACATCCTCCATCGGAGCGAGCAGCAAAGGCCGGTTGCCTAAGTCTATTGTACCTATTTTCATGGCTGCAAAGTTACGCAAATATTCCGACACAAGCGAAAACAGTCGGTTTTTCGAGGCAATTTAGCTTTTTTAACGCTAAACATTGTAATTATTACAAGGAAATATCGTACCTTTGCATCGCAATACTAAAAAGATTGCATGAGTGAGAACAAAACATTACGAAATACTTAAAATTCAAACAAGATGAAAGAACTGAAAGGTACCAAGACTGAGAAGAATCTCATGGATGCGTTTGCAGGTGAGAGCCAGGCACGCAACAAGTATACATACTATGCTTCCAAGGCTCGCAAGGATGGTTATGAGCAGATCGCTGCTCTCTTTGAGGAGACTGCAGGCAATGAGAAGGAGCACGCCAAGCTCTGGTTCAAGTATCTCAATGGTGGCGAGGTGCCCTCTACGGTTGAAAACCTGAAGGATGCTGCCGCTGGCGAGAACTTTGAGTGGACGGACATGTACGATCGTATGGCCAAGGAGGCCGACGAGGAGGGCTTCAAGGAGATTGCAGCCAAGTTCCGTATGGTTGGCGCCATCGAGCGTCATCACGAGGAACGCTATCGCAAGTTGCTTCAGAACATCGAGGAGGGCATTGTCTTCTCTCGTGACGGCGACCGCATCTGGAAGTGCCGCAACTGTGGCCATATCGTTGTTGGCAAGAAGGCTCCGGAGGTTTGCCCCGTTTGCAACCACCCGTTGAGCTACTTCGAGATCAACGCAGAAAACTACTAAGCCGCGAGGGCTAAGGTAGCACCGCGTTCCGAATAGGAACAAACATCAAGCAAATAGAATCCTGCACCCGCCTGATCTTCTTCGAGGAGACGAGGCGGGTGCTCTCGTTCTTTTCTCTTCTGGCCAAAAAACTGCTAACGAGGGTGGGGGATTGACATTTTATCCTTACCTTTGCGGCCAAAAAGCAAACGAACATGAAATACTTATTGGTCTCAGACATCCACGGCTGCCGTCCAGCTCTGCAGAAAGTGCTCCAATTCTATGACGAGAATCATTGCGATATGCTCTGCGTCCTCGGCGATATCCTCAACTATGGTCCGCGCAACCGCATCCCTGAGGGCATTGACGCCCAGGGCATCGTCGCCGACCTCAACGCCCGGGCCAGTCAGATCGTCGCCCTGCGTGGCAACTGCGACGCAGAGGTCGATCAGATGTTGCTCCAGTTTCCGATGATGTCCGACTATCTGCTGCTCGTCGATGGTGGTCGCAGACTCTTTCTGACCCACGGCCATCTCTACAACAAGGAGAAGCTGCCTGTCGGCCCCTACGACGTCCTCGTCTGTGGACACAGCCATCTTTGGGAGTTGTCGCAGGGGGAAGGTCCCGCCTTCGTCAATCTCGGATCCATCACCTTCCCCAAGGGCGGCAAGGAACCGACCTTCGCCACCTACGAGGACGGCTTGTTCACCATCTACCGCCTCGACGGCACGCCCCTGCAGACGATGCGCCTCTAAGGCCTCTCGCCTCCATCTATCACGCGGGCGGCAAAAGTCCGTCAGGAGGAGCCTACGCCCCTGCCTGCTACGGATTTTTGCCGCCCGTGCGCGTATGGTGTGGCGCTTGCTGCTTATCCTACCAAGGTCACCTGGTGGTTGCTCAGCGCGACGATTCTGTACTTCTGTGCCTTGCCTACCAATGCGGTGGCAGCCTTCTGCGAAATGTTGTAGTGGCGTTTCACGGCCGCGATGTATTGATCATAGGCGATGCTCTCCACTCCTTTTTGCGCAAAAAGGTCAATGGTGAATTGCTTTAGTTCGTCTTCGGTATATTTGGTGTGCTTCTTGTGGAAGTACTCAAAGACGACAACGCAGATGGCTACTACGATGATAAGGCTGATGATGATTGTTTTCGTTGTCATAATAGTCGCTATATTTAAAAGTTTACGTTATGCTGCAAATATACGACTAATCTACCTTTCTGCAAAATAAAAACCAAATTATTTTCTCGCTTTGTTGTATTTTTAATAAAAAGATACAACTTGCTCCTTCGAGCGGTTGCTTTCTTGCATCGTTCTGATAAACTGAGACGCTCTCCTTGTTGTTGACGAAAAGCTGGTATTATCCTTGGCGCTTAGCGGCCAGACGGTGGACACATAAGTCTGCGGATGAGGCCTCGCAAAGGGTGGCCGATGAAGAAAACGCGCCATTTCCTTTGCCATGTGGCCGCTTCTTTGTATATTTGCAAATTAGATTTATGGCAGAAAATTTCGATATTAGGGAACAACGACCGCTTTCGACCGCGGAGAAGGAATTTGAGAATGCGCTCAGACCGCTACGTTTCGACGACTTTAGCGGCCAACAGGGCGTAGTCGATAACCTGCGCGTATTTGTCGAAGCAGCCAAATACCGTGGCGAGCCGCTCGACCACACCTTGCTCCACGGTCCTCCCGGACTGGGAAAGACCACCTTGAGCAACATCATCGCCAACGAGTTGGGCGTGGGTTTCAAGATCACCTCTGGTCCTGTCCTCGACAAGCCGGGCGACCTTGCCGGCATCCTTACCTCGCTGGAGCGGAGCGACGTGCTTTTCATCGACGAGATCCATCGCCTCTCTCCCGTCGTGGAGGAGTATCTGTATTCGGCGATGGAGGACTTCCGCATCGATATCATGATCGACAAGGGCCCCTCGGCACGATCCATCCAGATAGACCTCAATCCGTTTACCTTGGTGGGCGCCACGACCCGTAGCGGCCTGCTTACGGCCCCGCTTCGAGCTCGTTTTGGCATTAACCTCCACCTCCAGTACTACGACCCCGAGACGCTCCAGGCTATCATCAAGCGCTCCGCCAGTCTCCTCCATGTGCCCATAGAGGATGCGGCAGCCGTCGAGATCAGCCGCAGAAGCCGTGGCACGCCCCGTATCGCCAACGGACTGTTGCGCCGCGTGCGCGACTTTGCCCAGGTGAAGGGCGACGGCACGATCACCCAGGAGATAGCCATCTTCTCCCTCCAGGCGTTGAATATTGACCAGTATGGTCTCGACGAGATCGACAACAAGATTCTCCTGACCATCATTGACAAGTTTCGTGGTGGTCCGGTGGGCATTTCCACCATTGCCACGGCCATCGGCGAGGATAGCGGTACTGTGGAGGAGGTCTATGAGCCCTATCTGATCATGGAGGGATTTCTCAAGCGCACGCCGCGCGGACGCGTCGCCACACAGTTGGCCTACGAGCACCTGGGGCGCAATCCCTATGCTGGCAACGTGATGCAGCCAGACCTTTTCGATTGAAAGAAGTGAAGCAAGTATGAAAGCAAACGAGAATAGCCGCATCGCCCTCTTCACGGGCACTTTCGACCCCTTCACTACTGGCCATGCGTCGGTAGTGCGTCGGGCCCTTCCACTCTTCGACCACCTTGTCATCGCCGTGGCCGTGAGCGAGCGGAAGCATACGCAGGAGGAAATATCCGAGCGCGTGGCCGCCATCGCCTCGCTCTATGAGGACGATCCGCGGGTGAGTGTGCGCCCGTATAGCGACCTGACCATCGATATGGCCCGTCGCGAGGGAGCACGCTTCATCGTCCGTGGTGTGCGCGATGTCAAAGATTTTGAGTATGAGCGCCAGCAGGCCGACATCAATCGCCAACTGAGCGGCGTGGAGACGGTATTGCTCTTCACGGAGCCCGATCTCCAGAGCGTCAGTAGTACCTTGGTCCGCGAACTGAGGTTCTTCGGCCATGATGCGTCGCAGTTTATTCCAAAGAAATGATTTACACTATATAAAATAAGGAGGTTATGATAACTTATAATGCCGAAGGCATCGCCATGCCGAAGATCAAGAAACGCCTCACGTCGAAGTGGATCAAGGCCGTAGCGGCTTCCCACGGGCGCAAGGTGGGCGAGGTGGGCTACCTGTTTGTCAATGACGACAAGATACTGGAGGTCAACCGCGAGTATTTGGGACATGATTACTACACCGACATCATCACCTTCGACTATGATGAGGACGATGTGATCAACGGCGACCTGGTCATCTCGCTCGACACCGTCCGCACCAATGCCGAACAGTTTGGTAAGTCCTACGACGACGAGCTCCATCGTGTGATTATCCACGGCATCCTCCACCTTTGTGGCATCAACGACAAGGGTCCTGGCGAGCGCGAGATCATGGAGGCCAACGAGGATCGCGCCTTGGATCTGCTGGCCACACTCCGAAGCGAGTAGCGCCCCTCTGTGGGCTTGTAGCGATAGGAAGCGGGCTTTGGAAGAGCAATGTTCTCACGCTCTTTCAAAGCCCGCTTTTGTGCTTGCCCTATAGTCTGGCAAAAGCATTGGCCATAGCGTTCCCAAGGAGTCATAGGCCATCGTTGCTTGCCTCCTATATTATATATAAATAGGAGAGAAGAGGATGTAATAGGAGAGCAGAGGATGTAATATGAAAATAAGAGGTTCTTCTCGAAAATGGAGTGATTCGACGTGGACACACAGAAAACAACAAATACAACTTTTACAACAAGTAACAACGCTTCGCGGGGACATTGCCTCTTCGAGGCTCATGCTGACCAAGGGTTGCTGCAAGGGAAACAACTATGAACAACGCTTCGCCTTGGACACATTTCCTGCTGATTTCTCCTGGCGTAATGTCCTGGCGAAGCCTTGTATTTTGTTGTTTACCTTGCAGCAAGATTGTTATACACGCGTAGCGTGTAGGTTGTTACTTGTTGTATAAGTTGTATTTGTTGTTTTCCCTAACTCAGCTGGACGTATTGCCAACAGCACAAACCCTATCACTCGATTTTCCGGATGAACCAAATAAGAGACCCCGTTGCCCAGAGAAGGCAACGGGGTCTGCTTTATCGTGGAGTAAGCCTTGCTACAGGCTTGACCATTCTGTTATGCTTTGGCCACTTCGTTGGTGTCGATTGTCTTGCGCTTGAGCACCATGTAAGCCACCGGCGAAGCGATGAAGATGGAGCTGAGCGTACCGAAGACCACACCGAGGATCATGGCGAAGGAGAAGCTGCGGATGCTCTCACCACCCAGGAAGAAGATGCAGAGCAACACGATGAGCGTAGAGGCTGACGTGTTGATTGTACGGGCCAGCGTCTGGTTGATAGAGCTGTTGAAGAGGGTCTCGCGATCCTGCTTCGGATGCAACTTGAGGTTCTCACGGATTCGGTCGAAGACCACCACCTTATCGTTGATAGAATAGCCGATCACCGTCAGGATAGCACCGATGAAGGTCTGGTCGATCTCCAGTGAGAACGGCATCCAGCCCCAGCAGAGCGAGTAGATACCAACCACGGTGAGGGTATCGAAGAACAGGGCAACGATAGAACCAACGGAGAAACCGAGGTTGCGGAAGCGCAGCAAGATGTAGAGGAAGATGAAGAACAGAGCCAGGGCCACACTGATGATGGCGCCGTAGGTGATGTCCTTAGCCACGGAAGGTCCTACCTTGGCCGAGCTGATGATGGATCCACCCGTGCGGATATCCGGGTTCTTGAAGGCCTCTACGTTGGCCTGGCTGACGAAGCCTGCCTTGTGGAGGGCGTTGTAGAGGATGGTCTCTGCGCGGTCGTCCTCCATGGGGTCGTTGGACTCGATATTGTAGTTGGTCGAGACGCGGATGGTCTTGCCGTCCGTACCGAGGGCGATGACGGAAGTCGTGGCCTGCTTGCCAGCGTCCGTACCCGTAGTGTTGACGAATGCGCCATCGAGCAGCTCGCGCACGCTCTCTACCTCCGTGGCCTTGTTGAGGGTCACGACATAGTTGCGTCCACCCGTGAAGTCGATACTCTGGCTGAGGCCGCGGATGGCGAAGCTGCCGATGAAGACCACGGCGGCAATGCCACAGAGCGTGAAGCTCTTCTTGCTCATCTTCATGAAGCCGAAGTTGACATTCTGCATCAGGTTCTTGCTGATGGAGGTGTAGAACTTCTGGTTGAGCCAGCGGTTCTTGGCCATCTGCTTCTCATAGACGATGCGGGTCAGGAAGACGGCAGTGAAGAACGAGCAGCACAGACCGATGATCCACGTGGTGGCGAAACCACGGATCGGACCCGTACCCGTGACGAGCAGGATGATACCCGTGATGAGCGAGGTGAGGTTGGAGTCGAAGATGGCTGAGAAGGCATTCTTGTAACCTGCCTCCAGGGCCTCCTTGATGCCCTTGCCGCCTCTCATCTCCTCCTTGATGCGCTCATAGATCAGCACGTTGGCATCGACGGCCGTACCCAGTGTCAGCACGATACCGGCAATACCCGGCATGGTGAGCGCCGACTGGAACGAGGCCAATATTCCTAACGTGAAGAAGAGGTTGGCGAGCAGCGCCACGTTGGCCATCATACCCGGGATGATGTCGTACATCAGGAGCATGTAGATCATCAGGACGACGAAAGCGATGACGAAGGAGATGAGACCCTGCTGGATGGACTGTGCACCGAGCGTAGGACCGACGACCTCCTCCTGGACGATACGTGCCGGAGCCGGCATACGTCCAGACTTCAGCGTGTTGGCCAAGTCCTTGGTGTCCTCGATGGTGAAGTTGCCCGAGATAGACGACTGACCGCCGTCGATCTGGCTGTTGATGCGCGGAGCGGTATAGACTACGCCGTCGAGCACGATGGCTACGGCCTTGCCGAGGTTGGCCTTGGTGATGGCCGACCATTCGCGCGCACCCTCGGAATTCATGGACATGCTCACCTCCGGCTTGCCATACTGGTCAAACTGGTCCTTGGCGTCGGTGACGACGTCACCCTCCAGGACGGGGCGTCCGTCGCTCGTAGTGATCTTCAGGGCGTGGAGCTCGAAGACGTTCTTCTGGTTGAGGCCGTCGGCCGGCTTGGCGCTCCAGAGCAGTCTCAGGTCGCTGGGCAGCACCTGCTTGGCCAGGTGGCTATAGATGAGCTTATTGATAGCGGCGGTGTCGCGCACGTTGGCATAGCCTACGATGCTGAGGGCCTCGCCCGGGATGGTCTGAAGCATGGAGAGCAGCGGGTGGTCGCGGCGCAGCTGGGCGTCGGTCTCGTTCTTGGCGGCGTTGGCGGCAGCGTTTTGGCTGTCGCGGAGCTGCAGCTTGGAGGCAGCCTTCTTGGCCGGGGCCTTCGTGCCGTCAGTGGCAGCCGTGTCCTTCTTCTCCGTGCCGTTGTCGCCATTGGCCAGACGCTGGTCCAGCTGGACGAGATACGGCGTGATCTCCTGGTTGTTGTAGGTCTCCCAGAACTCCAGGTTGGCGCTACCCTGCAGCAGCTTGCGCATACGCTCCGGCTCGCGGATACCCGGCATCTCGACCATCAGTCGGCCTTCCTGTCCCTCGAGCTTCTGGATGTTGGGCTGCACGACGCCAAACTGGTCGATACGGTTGCGGACCACGTTGTAGGAGTTGTCGATGGCGGCGGTCACTTCTGCGCGCAAGGCGCTCTCCACCTGCTCGTCCGTACTCTGCGTGCTCACCTTGCCCTTGAGCTGCTGGGTGGCGAAGATCTCGGCCAGGCGGTGGCCCGGCGCGTTCTTGTGGTAAGCGTCGATGAAGAGAGAGATGAAGTCGCGCTGGCTCGTCTCCTCCTCCTTCTTGGCCTGCTGGAGCGACTTCACATAGGCCGGGTCGGTCTTGTGGTCAGCGAGCACATCGACGACGTCGGGTACGGAGATCTCCAGAATGACGTTCATACCGCCCTTCAGGTCAAGGCCGAGGCCGATTTGTGTCTCCAGACACTTCTGATAAGAGTAGATGCCCAGATACTTCACGGAGTCCTTGTAGTCCTGCCGCGCAATGGGATCTTTGATCTTCTCGGCCTGGCTGTCATAGTAGCTGGTGGCTACCGAGAAAGACAGGTAGAAGATACTTGCGAGCGTCAGCAAGACGGCCACGCAAATTACTAGTCCTTTGTTCTGCATTTTTATTGTTGTTTTTGAATTTAATCAGCTAAAAAGCGCCCATTCATAGCCCGTCCTGCCTCGTAAAAGAGACACGAACGTACTACAAACGTGCAAAGATACTGATTTTTTCACATATTGGGAAAACTTTCGGCCTTAAATGTCATTTTTTTAAGGTTTTGGCCGCATTTCCAACCAGCAGAAGATAGGGTAGTGGTCGCTTGTGTGGATACTATCATCGACTTTGGCGCCATAGGGCTTGAAGAAGTCGGAGCAGAGGATATGGTCGATGCGTGTATAGATTCCGTTGCGGTTGAAGGACCGTCCGGGACCGTTGCCCGAGGCTATGTAGCAGTCTGTCAGTCCCTTCGACAGGGTTCTGTGTGTGTAGGAGATGGGGGTGTCGTTGAAGTCTCCGCACGCGATGACGGGCAGCCCCTCCTTGAGGCGCTGCTGGATACGTGCGGCCACCATGCGTACTTGGGCCGCCCTGCGGGTCGTTCCCTTCGATAGTTTCTCGATCAGCTGGAGCGTCTCGATGCGTGCCGTGTCGGCCTCCACGTCGCCTTGGAGGATATGGTGGAAGCCCTCGCGCTCCTTCTCCGAGATGCTGTAGGACTGGAGGTGGTTGTTGATGATGCAGACCTTTTGGCCGCCCACATCGACGAGGAAGTCCACGCTCATGTTGCCCGGGGAGTGGTAGGGGATGGAGTCGTGGCTCAGGATGGGGTAGCGCGAGGCCAGAAACAGGCCGTGGCCGGTCTCCGAGGCTTTGGGGATGAAGGCGGTATAGGCGTATTTGTGTCGCAGCAACTTCAGGGGCGAGAGACTGTCGCCCTTGTCCGTGGCCTCCTGCAGACAGATGAAGTCGGCGTCGCTATCGAGCAGGTAGCGCATCATCTCGCTCTTCTCTCCCTCCTTCGTGACGTGGCCCTCAAACATGGCCACGTTCCATGACAACAGTTTCAAGGCGCCGTGGGGCGGCTCCTCCGTAGGGTTGAAGGGCGTGTATTGGCGGATGGGGACAAAGGCCAGCAGCAGACCCGCCACGGGCAGCCACAGCAGGCGCGGGCGCAGCAGTATCCAGAGGACGAGAAAGAAGAGGTTGGCGAGGATGACGGCAGGCATCAGCAGTCCCACGTTGCTCAGTTTGGGCCACGCCTCGGGCTGGAGCAGGTCGGAATAGCCCACCAATAGCAATGCTATGATAGCCAATAAGTTGGCCACCACCAGCAGAAGGCGCATCGCCTTTCTCAATTTCTCCATAGCGTTCTCTCTCTCGTCGTGTTTATAATGGTTACGTCGTGCTATTTCTCCCCCGTTTCAGAGGAAGTTTCCCCGCCTCCGCGGAAGAATCCTCAGCTTCGGGGAAACCCTTTCTGTCGTGCGCAGCCCTTAGTTGTTGCTATTGTCGAAGAGCGTCTGCTTCTCCTCCTTCGTCAGACTGTCGTAGCCGCTCTTTCGTATCTTGTCGAGGATGCGGTCGATCTCCTCCTGGGTAGCCTTCTTGTGGGCGTTATACTCCCAGTCGGTCTCCTGTCGTGTGGTCTCGCCTGCGTTTTTCTTGCCTTTGAGCACGTCGAAGCCACCCCAGTTTTTGCCAAAACCGCCCCAGCTCTTGCGCTTATGGCCCGTGTTCTGCCAGCCTCCTCCGTACTTTCCGAAGCCGTTGCCTTCCATGAAGGGATGCTTGCGCCAGTATTTGATGAGGATGTAGCCGAAGAGCATGCCGCCGAGGTGGGCCAGATGGGCCACGCCGTCGTTGGTGGTCGCGATGGCCGAGAACAGTTCCAGGACGATGGAACCGGCGATTACCCACTTGACCTTGAGGGGGAAGGGGAAGGGAATGACAAACATTCGCTCGTTGGGGAAGTACATACCGTAGGCCAGGAGGATGCCGTAGAGCGCACCCGAGGCGCCTACTGTCGTCCAGAGGTTGAGCAAGCCCTGGTTGGCCCGCACCACCATCATGGTGTCGGCGAAGGTGAAGCCAGGCACTTGTTCATTGCAGATGATGTAGAACTGTCCAAACTGTGCCAGCTCCTGGCAGAAGCCTGCGCCCAAGCCGCAGATGATGTAATAAAAAAAGAACTTCCTCGAACCCCAATAGGCCTCCATCACGGGTCCGAACATCCACAGCATAAACATGTTCATGAAGATATGCCCGAGGCCACCATGCATGAACATGTAGGTGAATATCTGGTAGAGGTGGAAGTCAGGAGCCAGAAAAAAGTGCAGTCCCAGCATGCCGGTCAGGTCTATCCCCATGTTTTCCGTCACCCAGGTGGCGATAAACATGATGGAGTTGATGATCAGCAGATTCTTTGTGACTGCGGGTATTTCGCGCGTGAGCATTTTTGTTCTTTTTGATTATACCGTGCAAAATTACGAAAAAATCCTCATTAACTGCACACGGAGGCCCCTCAATACGCTTTTTTACGCAATTTTCGTCACTTTTTCCGAATTTTAGTTTGTGTTGTAAAACTATTCTCTTATATTTGCACCCACAAGCGTTTGAATCAATATATATTAATCGATAATCAAGAAAAGTTATGAACAAAACAGAGTTAATCGAGAAGATTGCGGCCGGCTCGGGTCTGAAGAAGGCTGAGGCCAAGGATGCTTTGGACGCCACGTTGCGCGAACTGAAGAATGCTTTGGTAGCTGGCGAGAAAGTGCAGCTGGTCGGCTTCGGTACCTTCGAGGTCAACGAGCGTCCCGAGCGTCAGGGTGTCAACCCCGCCACGGGTGCCAAGATTGTCATCCCCGCACGCAAGGTGGTGAAGTTCAAGGCTGGTGCTGACCTCAGCGATGCGGTCAACGCATAACTGTCAATTCTTTTTCGCAAGAAAATACCAGGGGAAGGACCGTGGGTCTTTCCCCTTTTTGTGTCCTGTCAGAAGGGAAAGAGGACGAAGGCGCAGGCGTCCCATACGGCATGGGAGATGATGAGGGCCGTGAGGCTTCGCGGGAAGAAGCGGTAGATGAGGCCCCAGCAGCCGCCTACGACTCCTGCGGCCACGATCAGCATGAAGTTGAGCGAAGGCAGATGGACGAGCGTGTAGCAGGCCGTGGAAGCCACCAGTCCCGCGTTGGCGCCCCAGCGCGCCATCATCCGCCGCTGGATGAAGCCGCGCCAGAAGATCTCCTCTGCCGGACCGATGACGAGGAGGAGCAGGACGGCAATGACGGCAGGGGGCGTGCCGCCCTTCATGGAGTAGATCATGTCCACCTGGCTGCGGGCGAAACCAAACATCCATTGCGACACCTTGTCGCCCGTCCAGAACACCCACCACAGCACGAAGGCGATCGATAGTCCTGCTGCGACCGCGCGGGGCGAGAACCTCAGGTCCTTCAGCCACTCTCTACACCAGACCGTAGAGAGCGTGGTGAGGGTGAGGGCCGCACACGTCATCGTGTACCAGAAGTTGATGTGTGGCGCCGTCCAGGGCGAGAACATCACAAACCACAGCAAGGCTGCGATGAGGACGGCAACAATGGTCTTTCTCATTTCTTTATACTGAACTTTCGCATGTGATTCAACTACGGGCTGAAGGCCCAAAAGCTCCTAGCCCAGGGCATCGCCCTGGGTATGATGGCAATCTGCAAGGCGCCCTGTAAGGGCAAAAGCCTTATGTTTTGCCTGGAGTTTTTAAAGCTTTTGCCCTTACAGGGCGACAAGTTTGCGTCCGTAATTACCCAGGGCGATGCCCTGGGCTAGGGGCTTCTGCCCTTTCAGGGCGTGTGGAGCTTATATAAGTTCTTATGCCCCCAGCCAACTGCCGAGGAAGAAGCCCAAGGCGTAGAGGAGGCCGAAGGTCATCTGTAGCTGCGCCGTCGTCTGGTCGAGTCGCTGAATGCCTCGGTAGGGCAGGTCGTCTTCTGCCTGGATCATCGTCCGCACGTTGCGCAGGGCCAGGGGCAACGTCAGCACGACCGCCAGCAGCGTCCACGGCTGCCCCAGCAGGACCACATAGAGCAGGGCCAGGGCGTAGGGAGCGAAGATCTCGAAGGTATAGATGGCCTTGGCGTTCATCAGCGAGACCGAGGTCGTGATGGTGCCGAGTCCGGCCTGAAGGTCTGTCTTCACGTCGCGGGTGTTGTTGGCATGGAGGATGGAGACGGTGAGCAGTCCGATGGGCAGAATCATCAGCAGCGACTGCGTGTCGTAGGCCCCAACGGCCACGAAGAACGTGCCGAGGGCAGGGAGCAGGGCGAAGCTGCAGAGGATGTTGATGTCGCCCAGGTGGTGGGACTTCATCCAGGGATAGACCAACGCGAGCAGGACGCCCGCCAGTCCGATCCACCATCCCGACCACGATGAGTTGTAGAGCAGAAACACGCCGATGGGCACGGCCAGCGCCACGAGCACCAGACCATAGCGCAGGATCTCTTTTGGGCGGAATGTGCCGTCGTGTATCCACGTCACGCCATTGCTGCAGGCCTTCGTATCCACGCCCCATGTGAAGTCGAAATAGTCGCTCACCATGTTGCCGTCCGAGTGGACGATGGAGAGCAGCGGGAGACAGAGCAGGGCATTGAGCCAGTTGATGTGGGCCGCGCCGTTGTCGCTCTGACTGTAGAGATAGGCCCACATGATAAGAATCGGCATCACCGAGGCGGGCAGGGCCCAGGGGCGGGTGGCGATGATCCAGTTTTTCAAAGTTCTTCTTTTTTCCATGTCTTAGTTAAAAGGTGAACCCGTGGGAAGAACAGCCTCCGCCACGGACTTCCATGAATAGTTTGATTTAATATCGATCGCTGATCGCCACGCGCGGCCGAAGGCAGCGTGTGGCAATCTGATGCAAGTGCAAAGGTAAGAAGAAACTTTGAAATGGGGTAGCGCTTTCCCCGATTTTCTCGGCAGAAGTTTTTTGTGTGGGAGAACACCAAAGGCTTCTCCCTCCAACACCAAAGGCTTCTCGCTTAAACAGAAATGGACGAAAGCCAAGTAAAGCGGCTTTCGTCCATTGATCTAAATATAATATGTAGTCGTTGCCGACGGCCTTAGGCCGCGCGGACTACCAGGTTTCGCAGTTCCATGGATTGTAGTCGTGCTCGGCGACATCTTTGTCCCTAATGACGCTGCCCTTGTCGGAGGCGGGATTGGCCACATCCACCTCGCCGTTGTCGTAGAACTTATTGCCTACAATCCACTTATTATTAGATGTAGCTGCACAGTAGTTGTTCTGCGTCTCCACCATCAGCACGGTAGTTACGGGCTTGATATATTTGCGTTTCATTTTTCTTAAGTCCTTTTTTAAAGTTTGTCTGATTGGATTATCTTACCACATGCTTGCGTCCGTTGACGATGTAGATGCCGCTGTGCAGACCCTCGGTCGTATTGCCGACACGCTGTCCCTGGAGGTTGTACACGCCATTGTTCTTGCCGTAGCGGTTGGCAGCCTCGGGGCCTACGATCAGCTCGCCGATAGACGTCAACTCTGCCTCCTGCTTCACGCCGTCGAGATAGACTGCGGGCTTCGTGCCGTTGTTCGTGTTGGGCTTGAACCAGCAAGAGAAGCCGCGGAGGCCGCGCACCTTTTCCGGGTTCTCGGTATAATATACGTCGCCATTATCGAAGAAGTAGCTTTCCACCAGGTTGTCGTATCCTGGACGGATTGTGCCCTTGCTGCTGGAGAAGTGCCAAGCGCCCATCTCGTCCTGTGTGGCATCTGGGTCGAAAGTGCGGACGAAGGTGCCGTAGGCCGTGATGGCTTCCTTTTTGTCAGTCAGCTTCGTCGTCCAGTTTGCCTCCATTTGCGAGAGGTCGTTCTCATTGTCTTTCGTCTTGAACGTGACGTCGGGGATCTCGAAGTGCTGACCCTGGATCGTTATCTGGTAATTCTCGCCAGTTCTCGTCTTGGCGGTGTAGGAGCTGCCATTGTTGTCCTCCATCGTCGTGACCGGGAAGATGATGTATGGCTTGTAAGCCTCGAGAGCGATCTTCGTGTCGTTCTCGTCGAGGTTTACGGTTTTAAACTGCAGCTCGGTTTCCGTGAGGGCCTTGAGCTTGGCAAGGCGTACGGTGCCACCAAAGGCATTGCGAAGCTGCTTGACCGTGAGATCCACGGGCAGTACGAAGGAGTTCCAGCTGTTCCGCTTGAACGTCTTGGCAAGGCGGAGCGTGCGGTTCTTGTAGGTGATGCCATCCTTCAGGTAGTCCAGATTGTCACGGAGCTCGTCGAGGATCAGGTCCCCGCTTTTCACGTCGCTGGCGTAGAGCACGCGGAAGTCATCGAACACCGTCCACTCGTCGGCTTTGGACGTCTCGTTGGCGTTGGGGTCGCCGATGTAGAGGCCGAAGGCGATGCAAGCACCTGCGTCACCAGCTTGTTGGATCATATCCTTCGTAACCTGTACGATCACGCTATTAGTATATTTGTTTGACTCGTAGAACTCCTTACCCGCATAGTCCATGTTCTGCTCTGTTACGTGAAGGCGAGTCTTCTCGTCCTCAGGCATGTTGCTGACCTGGTTAAGCATGATCGTGCGTCTTGAACCGTCAAACAAGCCCATGCCATGGCCATCCTTGCCTGCAACACCTGCGAAGAGGTGGGCTTTATCCGTGTTGGAGTAGCCCTTGCACTCTACGACGTAGGTGCCCGCGTGCTTCACAAACATCTTCTGATAGATGTAGCCATGCGTGCCGTGTACGTCCATGCAGAAGAACTTACCCATGTGGCGCAGGTAGTCTGCGGAGCCTGCAAAGGTTTGGTCAGTAGTGCCCGAACAGGGGAAGCTATATGACTTGGACGTTGAAGACGGGTCTGAATGAAATCCACCGTTGTTATAGTCTTCGCCCGTGCCGCGTGACAGGGAAGTGGCCGCACTCGATACCGCCGTCGGCGTCTTGTAGTTGTACTCCTCCAGGCCGATACGGGTGTACGAATTCGCAGCGGCGGAAGAGGTAAATACATGCCATTCGTTGATATCCGTTCTTCCACGTTCGAAACCAGGGCACTTCAACTTGAAGGAAAGGTCAAGCGGAGCATCCAGATTCTCGCTGTTCTCTTCCTGCAAGGTGTAGATATCCTGCAGAGTGAGGACGCGCCATTTGCTATAGTCGTTAGATGTGTTGTTGGGGAAAACCTTATCGTGTGTGTCCGCTCCACAGTTCTTGTCTGCTGTAGCTTGTCCTTCGGCAAAGGCCGTGAGGTACATCTGCTCTCTTTTAGAATTGAAAGTGTAGATCTGGTAGGCGTCCTTTTCTTTTGAATCTGTTGTTTTTTCAAAGAACCATTCGTCATTGCCACTTCCCTCACGGTCGAAGAATACGCCATAATCGGTCTTGGGGTTGTTTCCCGAGTCCACCCATTTCATCAGGCTGCCCTGCTTGGTAGCGATGTTCTGGGTGAATTTGAGTGAGTTCGTTGCGCTTCCATTGCGTGTCCAAAGTGGCATCGGGTAGTCTTTCAAAGAGGCATGCGTACCCCAGTAGCCTCCCATGTTGAGAAACTTGCCCGTTCCCACGTTGTAGAAGAAGTACACCTTGCTCGCGTCGGTGTAGGAGCAGTCCGTGGTGATACCCGCCTTGAGCTGCTCAACGGTCTGTCCTGGTAGCTCGCCTACGTCCGTGTAAGTTCCGATTGTGTTTTCGTCGCCCGTTGCGTCGTTGCCTTGTGCTGATGCCACAAAGGGTGCTGCGGCGAGGAGTGCCGTGGCGATTCCAACACTCCAGCTGCGCCGCCATAAGCAGCGTTCGCCGTGTTGTGATGTAGTTGTTTTCATCGTTTTAATGTTCTCTCTTTAGATGTTAGTAATGATCACTGTTGTTTTTAGTACCTCCATGCTCAGTTCTAACCCAGTTTGTTCGCCGTCAGATAGGGCGACAGGTTGATTCTGACAGGAATGCACAATCTATTTGGGTGCAAAATTACTAAACATTGTAAAAATGGGGGGGGTAGAGTGTTAAATAAGATTAAAGATTTGTTTTTAACTTGCTTTCAACCCCCTGTGTGGCAGATATTTACCATTTTGTCAACGCACAGCCGCCTTTTAGCGGGCGTCTTTTGCTGCAGGTATTGTCCTGGCGAAGCATTGTTTGTGTTGTGCTGCCATCCGAAAACAAAAACGTTAAACGTTATAGCGTTAATGCGTCATCAAAAATCAAAAACGTGACAATGTAACAATGTAACAATGAGAATTGCCATTCCGCTTTTCTCATGACCGTTATGATGACAAAGCAGCCCACGGGGAAACAGGCAAGTGTCTGTTTTTTCCCGTGGGCTGCAAATGTTGAATAAGGCGATCGTTGAATCAGATCAACCAAGTTGCAACTACAGATTGGGTCTCAACCGCAGCGTGTAAGTATGATTGCCTGTGGTGGGACACTCATATTTCGGCAGGACCACGTCGCCTTGGCAACTGTTGTTGCCCAGTCCGCGCTGCCAATAGTCGATATGGGCAAACACCTGGGGCTTACGCACGAGGTCGTACCAATGGGTGGGTATTTTCCACAGGTCGCTGCCTTCTTCTATCCACTTCGACTCATCGAAGTGAGAGAGCGAGAATGAGGCTTTGCCATCGACCTGGACTGTGAGCGTGAGTCCTTCCTCCTTGTTGCTGAGCAGCAGTTCGCGCAGATCCTCATGGTCGCCGTAGGTCTGTGGGTGGATTTGCTCCTCCACCATATCATCGACCGTGGTGGTGAAACGTCCGAGGTAGGAACCTGTCTTGCGGTCGGAATAGTTGGAGCGCGGACCACGCGCATAGAACTCCACATTCTCAAAGCCTGAAGCCAGTTGCAGGCCGAGACCCAGACGGCGGGTAGCTCCCGAAGGAGAGAACGTCGTCTTCATGTCAACCGTGGCATCGGGATAGAACGTGTAGCGGATGGTGTACTGGCAGTTTTTGGCATTGCCTTGCACCGTCATGGTGGCGCATCCCGAAGCATCGTCTTTCGTCAAAGCCTTGATGATTTTGGTCGAGGACGAATTGACACATCCTACATTTGCGGTACCGGTGCTCTCTTTGTCGTTGTCGATGTTTCGGCAACTATTGAAGTCGGGCGCAGCTCCCGAAGCTATCGTGCCATTGGCATTGGTGTGCAGAATCTGCTTGCCCGCATAGGTCCACGCCGTCATCTTGCCGCTGTTGTCGAAAGCCATCTGGTAGGCGTTGCCCTCGGAGTCGGTGCCCGAGACGGTGTTGCCGCTGATGGTCAGGGATCCTCCGTTGGACGTGTGAGCGGTCCAGGCTGGGCGCGCGGTCAGGGCAAATTGCTCATCGGCGATATTGTAGCCAGCCTCCGCCCATGCGCAGTCCTCCTTGATGCGTAGATCGACATTGACGAGATATTCGCTCGCCTCGTCGGTCACGGTCTTCAGCGGCAGGGTGATGCGTGCCGTGGCTCCCGGCGCGATCGCGTCGAAGTGGCCGATAGTAGCCTCCTCCACCAGCCGTCCATCCTTGAACACACGGAAGGCGAGGTCGTAGCGGTCGGGAGAAATGGTGGTGAAGGCATACTTGTTGGTGAGGGAGACTGAGCGCGAGGCCGCGTCGAAGTCGGAGAACGCCACATACTGATAGACCTTCTTTACCTCGGTGAGCTTGGAAGTCCAGGCGCGGTCGGGCGTGATGAGGCCGTTGTTGAGGAAGTTGCCCTGGAAGCCAACTCCAAACAGTGCGATGTCATTGTAGTCGTAGCCCGAGGTCCAATTGTGGAAACCATTCTTGGTCTTGTCGGCCACGACGCCAGAGCCACTTTCCACGCGGTAGATGGCCTGGTCCACCCAGTCCCAAATGCAGCCGCCAATGATGCCGGTGCTACTCTCGATGACATCCCAGTAGTCCTTCAGGTTGCCTACGGCTTGTCCCATGGCATGGGCGTATTCGCAGATGAAGTAGGGACGATCCTCGACTCCATTCTTATTGCTTGCCACATAGTCCACCGTGGGATACATATTGGAATAGAGGTCCGAAGTGCTTGCATTGTCCCAGTTGGTCGTACCCTCATAGTGGATGGGTCGGCCGTCGAGGGCCTTCACGGCCGCATAGGCCTTCTCGAAGTTGAGGCCGCTTCCCGACTCGTTGCCCAAAGACCAGAACGTGACGCAGGGGTGGTTGCGGTCGCGCGCCACCATGCGCACGTTGCGGTCCACATACTGAGCGGTCCAGTTTCCGTCTGAGGTGAGTCTCTTGGTTAAGTGTCTCCATCCCCATATCCAGTCATAGTGGCACTCCACGTCGGCCTCATCCATCACATAGAAGCCCAGAACGTCCATCATGGCGTACATCTTCGGCTGGCGCGGATAGTGGGACGTGCGTACCGTGTTGACATTGGCCTGCTTCATCATCGTCAGGTCCTTCATCATTGTCTCCACGTCGATGGCCCGTCCGTATTCGGGATGCGTGTCCTGGGTGTTGACACCCTTGAAGAAGACACGCTGGCCGTTGACATAGACGACGTGCGGATTTTTCGTCAGCGTGATGGTGCGGAAACCATACTTCGTGTTGAACGCCATCTCTTCCGTACCGTCGGCAGCACGCTGGCTCACCGTCACATTATATAAATAAGGAGACTCCGCACTCCAAGGATGCAGGCCCTTGAGTCCCGGAAGGCTCACGGTCAGGGTCTGTCTTCCGTTGTTGTCCTGTTTGCTTTGGTATGCAGCCGTGCCAGTAGCTACCACGTTGCCCTCCTTGTCGCTGAGCGTGACGGCAATCGTCTTGTCTGCACCTGCCACGCGGTCGCGGTTGTCGATGGTGAGCGCGACCTGCATCGTGCCACTGGTAGCATCGGCGGCCATGTTGTCGGTGGTGATGACGTGGTCGGCTACAAAAACCTTGGGTGTGGCTACGAGATAGACGTCGCGGTGGATGCCCGAAAGATGCCACATGTCCTGTCCCTCGAGATAGGATCCGTCACACCAGCGATAGACGCGCACGGAGAGCTGGTGGACGTTGTCTGCCGAGCTGCCCGTCCGGATGCTGCCGTCGGCCTGCTTCTCCAGGGCTGCGGTGATATCAAACTCCGCGTCGGTATTGGATCCCTGTGAGTAGCCGACGTAGTTGCCATCGACCCAAACGGCAGCGGCACTATAGACGCCATCGAAATGGAGGAAGACGCGCTTGTCGCGCCACGACTCGTCGAGCGTGAACTGGCGGCGGTAGAAGCCCGTGGCATTGTTGTCCTTCTCGTTGGTCTCGCGCTGGCTGGCCACGGCCTTTGGCGGATTGTACTCGAAGGGATAGCCGATGTTGGTATAGACTGGGCGTCCGTAGCCCGCCATCTCCCATGAGAGCGGCACGCGGATGGGCTTCCATTGGCTGGCGACATAGTAGGGCGACTGTTCGAAGTCCTTGGCGTAGAACTCGCTGGCTGCGGGTCCGCTTGTTGTGCCCTTGACATAGCAGAACTGCCACTCCTTGCCGTTCTCGCTGCTGTTGAGGCTCCTCACCAGCGAGCGCGTCTCGTCCGTGGGAAGCCAAGGGGCGTCGTAGTGGGTAGCGTCTGCACGGAGCTGCGCTGTGGAGGGATAGGGCAGGAAGGTGGTATGGGCAGCCTCCTTGTGGTCCTCAAACTTCTGTGGGTTGCTGGTCCAGGCGGCGATGTTGTCTGTCTTGCTCATATCGACATAGTCTATCAGGCGCACGCGCTTGCAGACGGCACGGCTGCGGACTTCTCCCTCGGCGCTACCGATCTGGATAGTGGAAGACCCGGAGGAGAACAAGTCAGAGATGGCCGAGCTGGAAGCCTGCTGCAGTATGCCGTTGACATAGAAGCCATCCTTGGTCAGATGGATGGTGAGGAGCTTCGTGTCGTCATCAAGCTCCACGTCCAACTCGGTCTGCGTATTGAATCTCTGGTTGACCCAGCTGGCGCGGAGTCGCTCGCTGAATTTTTGTCCCCTGCTGGAAGTGTAAGGCAGCTTGTAGGTGGGTGGGATATAATAGAAATGGAGGTTGTTGCCCTTCCAGTCCTGTATTTTCTTTCCGAAGGAGATGATATTCTCCAGGGCGGAGGTACAAGCGGACACGTCGAGGACTATCTCCAGGCTCTTCTTCGAGAAGTCGATCTTGAAGTTTTTGCCAGAAGCAGTTCCGTTGGTGGAGAGCATCCACAGTTGGGCGCTGGGAATCTTGGAGACGTCCAGGGCAGAGAAGTCGCTCCCCGCCTTGATAAACTTCGTTTCGCCATCGGTGTGTGCCGCCAGGGTATGGACAGCGGAGAAGGTCCACAGCAGAAGGCACAGTAGGATGTGTTGTGTAGTTTTCATTGTGTGAGACTTATTTGACGATGATTTTAATGCCATTGACGATATACAGGCCAGGGGCAAGAGGCTCTGCAGAACCCTTGCGGCGCACCAGTTGGCCGGCAGCGTTGAAGACGGCGCCATCGGCAGGGCGAGAGACCACGGGGGCGGTTTGCGGGACGGAGGTAACCTCTTGATCCTCTACTGTCCAGCCGAGGTTGCGATCGGCAGCCTGCGGATCGTTGCTTTGGAAATAGCCACGGAAGCCATTGGCTCCCATGTCGGTTTCGAGACAGTACATCCGGTCGCCGTCGCCGAAGACGTAGGCGTTGGCCGGAACGATCGTGGGGCCATAGAAGCCGATGAAGCGGGTGCCATCGACAACGGTCTCGCGAGACCGGTCGCCGCGGTTCCAAGAGGTGATGTCAATACCCTCGATCCGATAGACGTTGTCTTCGCTGACCCGCTCGGGCTTCAGGACGTAGGGCACGCCCGCCTCGATATCCTCGCAGGTGGTGAAAAGGAGCTTGTCGCCCGTGTCGCCCTTGTATTCAGCCACGCGCGTGCCCTCACCCCAAAGTGCGCTGACCTGATCAGCGTGCAGCGGGAACGGCAGGCAGAGCGTGTTCCACTCCTGCTGGACCAAGCTGCGCTGGAGCGTGACATCGGCATGCTGCTTGTAGAATTGAGGACAGACATAGTCAGCCGTCTCGTTGAGGAAGACGGGCTGGCTCTCCTCGCCCGTAGATACTGCCCACTGGCCATCGAGGAAGGTGGCGTCGGGCTCTTCAAACGTGGTGGCCATGGCGCCCGAGCGCACATAGACAAAGGTGGTGGCGTTGGCTTCTCCCACCTGATAGCCGAGGGTGTAGGTGTGCTCCGCGGAGGGCTTGAGAATCCATTTCATGCCCGTGTAGTCGAGGTCGAAACGCCCGGCGTCGGCGACCTCGTCCACCCGTGTGACGTCGAGGCTCACGGGTGCGTCGGAGAGCATGGGAGTGCCGTCCTCGCCGATGCAGAGGTATTGCCCCTGCGCGTTGAAAATATAGACTGACGACACCAACAGAGATAGAAGTATGTTCATGTTAGTTTGTTTTCGGTGATTGATTTTTTGGCTACCATAGACTGGCTTTGTCCCATGCTAAAACTCCCAAAGAGTTGCGTCTTTCCTGTCGTCTTCCTCCTCCTCTTTCTCCTGCGTGAAGGGTGAGAAGGTGTCGGGACGCTTTCCGATGCGTATCGTGGTCGGATTGCCCTTGCCACCAGGCTTGCTGACGGTAATGACGTCCATCATGTTTCCTGACACGTCGAGCGGGATCGTCTGAGACTGGGGTGGGGTATATTTCTTTCTCATATAAGGTGATAACTGTGATGATGCAAATGATTGAAAAAACAGCCTTCTTGAATGAAAAAGTAGCCTTCTTGGGCAAAAGGACGATGCGGAAAAGCTTCCCGATACGAAACGGCGACTAAGTCTGGATAGAAGCCCAAAAACCATGGACGTATGCCATTGCTGGTTTCCGTCCATGGTTCCTCAAGTCTCGTAGGTAGTTGTTTCCGACGGCCTTATGCCGCACGGACTACCAGTTGTCGCTGTTCCAAGGATCGTAAGTGCTTGCACTTTCCTCCTCGTCCGTGAGGACATAATCCCTGTCGGCGTCTGACTGTATTGCTCCGCTGGCGTCGCGTACGCTCCATGTAGAAGGAGTTATACAGTAGTTGTTCTGCGTCTCCACCCTCACCAAGGATGTTGTGGGCTTGATATATTTACGTTTCATTTTTCTTAAGTCCTTTTTTGAAGTTTGTCTGATAGGATTATCTTACCACATGCTTGCGTCCGTTGACGATGTAGATGCCGCTGGGCAGCCCCTCGGTCGTATTGCCGACACGCTGTCCCTGGAGGTTATACACGCCATTGTTCTTGCCGTAGCAGTTGGCAGCCTCTGGGCCTACGATCAGCTCGCCGATAGACGTCAACTCTGCATCCTGCTTCACGCCGTCGAGATAGAATGCGGGCACCTCGTTGTTGTTGGGCTTGAACCAGCAGGAGAAGCCGCGGAGACCGCGCTCCTTCGTGTCAGAGTAATAGACGTTGCCATTGTCGAAGAAGTAGCTTCCCACCAGGTTGTCGTAGCCTGGAATGATTTCTCCCCTTCTGCTGGAGAAGCTCCATTTGCCGGAATCGTCCTGTTTGGCGTCCGGGTCGAAAGTGCGGACGAAGGTGCCGTAGGCCGTGATCGTTCCCACGTTATGGGTCAGCTTCGTCGTCCAGTAGTCGTCCATGTTGCTGAGGTCGTTCTCATTGCTTGCGTTCGTCTTGAACGTGACGCCGGGAATCTCGAAGCGCTGAGCCTGGATCGTTACTTTATAATAGGGATTCTCCGTGCTTCCATTCTTAGCGATGGTGGCGGTGTAGGGACTATTATTGTTGTCCTCCATCGTCTTGGCCGGGAAGATGATGTACGGCTGGTAAGCCTCGAGAGCGATATCCTTGTCGGCTTTTCCGTCGAGGGTTACGGTCTCGAACTGCAGCTCGGTGGCCGTGAGGGCATTGAGCTTGGCAAGGCGCACGGTGCCACCAAAGGCTGCACGAACCTGGCTGACCGTGAGATCTACGGGCAGCACGAAGGAGTTCCAACTGTTCTGCTTGAACGTCTTGGCAAGGCGGAGCACACGGTTCTTGTAGGTAATGCCATTCTTCAGATACTCCAAGTCGCCACGAAGTTCGTCGAGAACGAGGTCCTCATTCTTCGTGTTGCTTACGTAGATCAGACGGAAGTCGTCGAATACGGTCCATTCGTTGAGGTTGGGAGTTTGGCTGCCATCGCCAATGTTGAGACCGAAGGCGATGCTGACACCCTCTGCACCAGCTTGGTCGATCATGGCCTGCGTCACCTGTACGATCACGTTATTGATATATTTGCTTGACTCGTAGAACTCCTTGCCCGCATAGTCCATGTTCAGCTCGCTCACGTGGAGGCGTGCCTGCTCGTCCGCCGGCATGTTGCTGACCTGGTTCAGTGTGGTCGTGCGCTTGGTGCCCTCGACCAAGCCGGAGCCATCATTTTGTCCAATACCAGCAAAGAGAAGGGCTTTCGGGGTGTTGGAGTAGCCCTTGCACTCGATGACGTAGGTGCCAGGCTTCGTTACATTCTGCTTTTGGTAGATGTAGCCGTGCATACCGCGTACGTCCATACAGAAATATTTGGCCATGTGGCGCTTGTAATCCTCACGGTCAACGAAGGTTTGGAGCTGGTCTCCCTTGTACGGGAACTCGTAGTTTTTGTCGAACGTATTGTCGTAGTTCTTGTCGCTACCGCGTGTCAAGGACTCTGTTTTACCATTGGGTACGAACTTGTGGAAGCATTGCTCCAGTCCGATTCTTGCGTAGCCACCTATGGCGACCGCTTTCCAAGCATCGATGTCCATACGGCCACGATCGAATCCGGGGCAAGCCAACTTGAAGGTAAGGTCAAGCGGGTCGGTCAGATTCTCGGACGCTACATCCATCAAATCCTGAATCTCCTTCAAGGAAATGATACGCCATTGGGAGTGCTCGTCCCACAGTCCGCTGTTGATAAGGTTGTCTTTCGTGTCCGCATCACAGTTCTTCTCTGATGCAGCGTCTCCAAGCGCCGAAAGATAGACTTGTTTGCTAGGCCAAAGCGTAGTTTTGCCTGTATAGGTGTAGAGCCTATAAGTGTTATGCTTTGCGTCGGTTGGATCCTTTTCGAGGAACCAACCGTTGTATCCGGTATAATACTGGCCCAAGCTACTTCCTCGGTCAAGAAATACGCCCTCGTCGGTGCTATTACTATTCTCGACCCATTTCATCCAAGAACCCTGCTTGGTTTTTAGGTCTTGGGCAAAGTTGATGGCAGTGCTGCTTCCATTCTGAGCCCAAAAGGCGACGGGGGTGTCCTTTAGCGAAGCGTGCACACCCCAATAGCCTCCCATGCTGAGGAACTTGCCCGTTTTTACGTTGTAGAAGAAAAAGACCTTGCTCGGATCGTTCAGCGATCCGACCTCTTTGTCAGCAACTTTGGCCGCAAGAATCTGTTCTGCAGTCTGACCCTTGAGGGTGGCTGCTCCGACCATTCCGTCGTTTCGCGTCGCTTTGCCCGTTTGAGCAGATGCTACTAGGGGAGCTGCTGCAAGGAGCGCCGTGGCGAAACTACTACCCAGGCAGCGCCACCAAGTGCAGCGCTTGCCTTGTTGTGATGTAGTTGTTCTCATCGTTTTAATGTTCTCTCTTTGGTGTTATTTACTATGTTTATTGATCACTATTTTTTTTCTTAGTGTCTTCTTGCTCAGATGCGTGTCCCTTGTGGTCGCCTTCAGGTGTGGCAAAAGGTGCGCAAAGCGAGGAGAATGGTTGCTTCTCGGGTGCAAATTTACTAAACATTGCAAAAATGGGGGGGGCTTCCGTTAAATAATCTTAACGATGCGTTTTTTCTTGGTTTTCATCCCCTTTTGAAGGGCTTTTGCTTAGCATGACGGGATAGTTCGACCCCTTTTGGAGAGAGACGCGAGCCTTGTAGCGAAATCATTTTTTGAGTCGTCGGTTCTAACGTATTGGACTGGTGGATTTTGTCTAAACAATCAGTCTCTTTTTCCTTCTTTTTGCTTCCGTTTTTGGTGGTCTTGGCCAGGGACCTTGCCGAGGGTTGCTTACGTCCGTCTCTGTAGATAGCTTGCGACTACGTTTGGTCGTAGGTTACGACTGTGTTTGGTCGTAACTTACGCTTGCCTCAGCTCAAAGTTGCGTTGTTGCATTGTTACATTGTTACATTGTTACGTTTTTGATTTTCAGTCGGCCATGGTTTGCGGAGACGCCTGTAGTAGAGGTCGGTTCTTACATTATAACGTTTAACGTTTAACGTTTTCGAAAATGACTTTTAGTTTGAGGCATGAGAAAAACAGTTTCCTTAGTACTGGATAAATTATATATAATACGAATAATACTATATAGTATATATAATATTATAATATAAATATATCTATATATTATAATATATAAATATTATATTTATCATAATGTCTTAAGAAGAGGCTGTTTGTAATTTGTATGAATGGGTCTTGCCGCTTCGTCCCTTCCCTTCTTACCGCTTCCGTCCCTTCTCTTCCTGTCTTCCTGTCCTTTCTCTTCCTATCTTCCTGTCTTCCTCCTTCGCTTGCCGCCTTCGAAAACAAAAACGTTAAACGTTATAACGTTAATGCGTTATCAAAAATCAAAAACGTAACAATGTAACAATGTAACAATGTAACAACGAAACAAAAAATCCTGCGCAGGCCACCTCTTTCCGAGGTGCCTGCGCAGGAATCTCTTTATCTGTGGGCGCGAGCCCTGTGAGGATATTAGTTCTCCGCAGCGTGGAAGAAGATCGTCTGCGGGTCGAGGCGCTTGCCCTGCGGGTCGAGGACGTTGAGGCGGAGCACGCCGCCGTTGTGGTCGAAGTAGCGCACCTCCAGGTAGTGGTAGCCCTTGGCGAGCGCCTGCTGGCAGACCATCTCGTGGGGCGACTGCTCGCGGTCGTTATCGACCACCATGTTGCCGTCTATCTTGAGCCAGCTGCCATCGTCGCTGAGCAGGGCGAAGGTATAAACCCCGTCCTCGGGTATGAGGATGTAGCCCTTGGTAATGAGGCCGATATTGCCCTTGCAGGCCTCCGGGATGACCACGTCGGGCGTGGTGTAGGACCCGTTGAAGGGCGCTGTGGTGATAAGGCGGCAGGTGACGCCCGGGAAGTCGTACCAGTCGGTCTTTACGCCTGGATTCAGGGCGGGCACACTCTGCAGCGCCGGCAGGAGCCCCTGCTTCACGAAGTCGGCCTGCACCATCTCGTCGGCGCGGCCCTCGGGCGTGAAGGTGCGGAGCGTGAAGGGCGTGGTCTGATCGACCGTGATCGGTCCGACGTAGCGCGGCGACTCCGCGTTGGGGAAGGTGCCGTCGGTGGTGTAGCGGATGACGGCCTGCGGGTCCTGGCACTCCACGGTCAGCGTGCCGCGATCCGTGAAGGCGTTGACGTTGTGGAAACCGTCGAGCGAGGGAATGCGGTAGGGCACGCCCAGACGGTTGAGCATCGAGAGCTGCTGGCGCAGGCGACCGTAGAAGTCGTCGTAGTCCTTCTGCGCGGGCTGCGTCCAGGCCAGTTCGGCGAGCGCCAGGATGCGCGGGAAGTACATGTAGAGCATTCGGGATCGTGACGGGATGCCTTCGGCCCAGAGGTTGGCCTGCACGCCGATGATATGCGCCCGCTGGGCGGCCGAGAGGCTGGCCGGGGCAAGATCGTAGTCATAGACCTGGCGCATGGAACTCTTCTCCTCGTTTTGTGAGAAATAGAACGGTGTGGCCGGCGTGTAGATGACATCGTTGCCATGAGCCGTGGCCTCCGGCACCGACTGCGGCGCCCAGTTTCTCCACCACATCACGGTGGAAGTCTTGGAGAGACCGCCCTCGATGATCTCGTCCCATCCGATCATGCGGCGGCCCTTGGCATTGAAGAATCGCTCCATCTCGTGGATGAACCACGACTGCAGTTCCTCCACGCCCTTGAGTCCCTGCTGGGCGATGCGGCGCTGGCAGTCGGCACACTTGCGCCAGTTGTCCTTCTCCACCTCGTCGCCGCCGATGTGGACATACTCATAGGGGAAGAGGGCGATCACCTCGCTCCAGACGTTGCGGCAGAACTCCAGGGCCGCGTCCTTGCCCGGGCAGAGCGGCGAGGTGAAGACCTTGCCCCAGCCCACCTGGTCGAAGCAGCTGAGGCCCTCGTAGTTGGCGATGGCGCTCAGGCAGTGGCCCGGCATGTCGATCTCGGGCACGATACTGATGCCACGGGCGGCAGCATAGCTCACCACCTCGCGGATCTGGTCCTGGGTGTAGAAGCCGCCATAGAGCGAGTCGCCCTCGGCCGTGGTGCGCCAGCGGTCGGCGGGCAGCAGCAGGTCGGGGTTGTCCTCCTTCTTCGCCTGGTAGAGGCAGGAGGCGTCCTGGCCGTTGGGCTTGCGCCAGGCTCCGCGCTCCGTCAAGAGCGGATATTTCTTGATCTCGATACGCCAGCCCTGGTCGTCCGTCAGGTGCCAGTGGAAGCGGTTGAGCTTGTAGAGCGCCATGAGGTCGATGGCCTCCTCCACCTCCTCGACGGAGAAGAAGTGGCGCGAGCAATCGAGATGGAAGCCGCGCCAGCCGAAGCGCGGGGCGTCGCTGATCTGGCAGGTGGCCACCTGCTGTCCCTCCGTGATCTGTCGGAGGGTGGCGATGGCCGACGTGATGGCGCCGTAGTCGTGGCCCTTGACCGTGATGCGCGCCTTCTCTACGTTGAGGCGGTAGGCCCCTTCGCCCTTCACGCCCTTGCGGTCGATCTGTAGCAGGATGTCGCCCTTGCCGCCACGCTGGGTCTTGGGGCGCACCCCCGTGAGGCGCTGGAGGCTGGAGGCGAGGTAGTCGGCGGCTGGCTGGAGCGCCTTGTCGCCGTATGCGATGGTGGTCTGAGGCTGGATGGTAAACTTACCCTTTCCCCAGGTCGCCTGTGCGGGTTTGGGCACGAGGCTGGGTTGAGCCTGGAGCACCGTGCCGCAGAGCAGGAGCAGCAGGGCGCCGAGGAGGAATCTGGTCGCTTTCATGTCTTGTGTTATGATGGTTGATGATGATAAATCTGTCGATGAAACCGTGAATTCTGCCGATGAGGCTACAGGAATCTTTCGATGAAACCGCGGAAACTGTCACGCCTTGTGCTTCTTGCCGATGCGCGACCGGATGGACCGCATCGTCACCTCGGCCACGCCCAGCGCGTTTTGTATCTCGGTCTCGCTCTTGTCCATGTGCTCCATGATGAGGAAGAACTTCTGCTTCGGCGAGAGGCCGTCGTATTCGGCGTCGAGCGAGGCGACATACTCCACGTCCACGAGGCTATAGTAGGAGGCGAAACTCTCGAAGTCGTGCTTCTTCCAGAGCACGGTGGTCTGTCCCGCCATGGCCTCGTTGTAGCGTTGCAGTCCGAGCTTCAGCGAGTCGCGGTGCTTCTCCATCAGCAGGTCGCGCTTGCGGGTGAGCTGTTCTATCTCCTTGGTCTTGTCGCCCGCCATGCGCTTCAGTTCGTTGAGCTGCGTCTCGTAGCTCTTGATGAGGAGCTGATCGACGGCGCGCGCCGCCCGTCCCTTGTAGTTTCTGTACCAGGAGTAGAGCGTGGCGATGATGGTGAGCAGCACCAGGACGACGATCACGATGATGGCTATTGTCACCATGCGCTCGTAGTTGTGGCTGATCCTCATCTGCTCAAACTCCGACTGCACGGCCCTGACGTTGTTCTCCGGCCGTGCGCGGCTCACGCTGTCGGAGAGCTGCAGCAGGCGTTTGGCCGTCATGGTCGCCTCGCGCCATTCTCCCTGCTCCGACCGAAACTCCATGATGGCCTTGAGCACCAGTTCCTCCGAGGGAGTGTCGGGCGCTATGATGAGGGCCTCGTGCCACATCTTCGTGGCCCGCGCCGTGTCGCCGCGCATGGCAGCGAGCGTGCCGAGGCAGGCGTAGGCCGGACTGGTGGGCGTGATCTCGAGCGACTCCTCCAGGTATTTGCGCGCCATGGCCGTGTCGGTCTCCATGAGGAAGGATCCGAGGTTGTTCATGATAAACGGGCGGTTCTTCTCCGCGATGTTCGGCAGCAGTTCCATGCTCTGCCGCAGACACCAGGCCGTGCTGTCCTGCAGTCCGAGCTGGCTGTAGATGAAAGCCATATTATTATAGGTATGGGCGAGCCAGTCGAGACGCTTCGCCTGCTTCGACTCCGCGATCGACTTCTGGCTGAAGCGGAGCGCGGTCCGGAAGTCGCCTGCCTCCTCGTTGACGAGCGTCAGTTGCTCATAGACCTTGTGGCGGAGGACGGCGTCCTGCGTCTGGTCGGCAATGGTGCGGGCCCGCTCCAGACAGAGCACGCCCTCCTTGAAGCTGCCATGGGTGTAGAGGATCGCGCTCTTGTAGAAGAGCGACGCGCTGAGCCGCAGTTTCTCGCTCCCCTTGCCCTCGTAGTAGCGGATGCTATACTCGATGTCGTCGAGCGAGACAAGCGGATGGTTGGTGCGGTAGTCGGCCTGCGTCTTGAGCAGGTAGTAGTAGGCCGAGTCGGCAGGGGTGGTGAGGCGGTTCAGGCGGATGCCGTCGAGCACCGCGCAGGCCGTATCGACGCGCCCGCTGTCGAGCAACTGCTCCACGGAGGCCAGCTGCTGGTTGTCCTTGCCGCTCGGGTTGCAGGCCGTCAGGAGGCCCGCCAGCAGCAGGAGGCTATATAAGAAAGGTAGAAGTCTTGGTTTCATGTCAATTGTTTCTAAGTCGTGGACGGGGGCTTGCTTCGTCTCGAGCCTTTGGCCGCATCCAACTGCAAAGTTACGAAATTATTCCGCACCGACCAAATTTGCGAACCGCAAAAAGCTGAATTGCTTTCCTCCTTCTTCTTGTTGCAAAAGTTGGATTTCGGACTTTTCTCGTGGCATTTCGCCTCTTTCTATCCCCGTTTTTCTGTCGCGATGGTCTTTGTAAGGGCTTGATAGATAGCTTTTTGAAACTGAAACGAATGTGCCACATGGCAAAGTGAGAAATCTGCCCAAAAATTTGCACGGTTCGTTTTCTCGTCGTAATTTCGCCATGTCAATCGAGCTCCCGTCGGGGGCAAAACCTTATTAATGACCAATAGTATGAGAAGAAAAAAGCTGTTTCTGATAGCCGCCCTCGCCATCACGACGGGTGCTACCGCAAGAGATTACATCACCGTCACGACCAACCAGCATGACTCCCATGCGTATGCGCCGGGCGAGGTCAAGGCCATCACGTTCTCTGGCAACACCATGCAGGTGAACAAGCAGGACGGCACCGACAGCTATCGTCTCTCCGACATCGACGAGGTCATCTTCAGTCTTGCCACGGGCGTCTATGGACTGAAGGCCGACGGTGGTCGCCTCACGCTTAACGCCCGCCCGGGTGAGAACATCATCCACGTCAAGGGCTACGACCCCTCGCGCAAGTACTGCATGGGCATCTTCAGCGCCTCGGGCCGCAAGGTCAAGAGCGACGCCGACTGGAAGGGCCAGCCCATCGACCTCACGGCCTTCTCGGGTGGTGTCTATCATGTGAAGATCAACGAGACCACATTCAAGTTTAGCAAATTCAACGCATAATACACTTCGTCTGTTTAACATCACTATATTTGTTTGGTAAATACGCCGCGAGGGCGTTCATTTTCTTCATCGAGAAGGGCAAGCGACATAGCTCTCGTCGCTTGCCCTTTCCATTTTTCTTTTCCCTTTTTCTTTTCCCTTTTCCATTTTTCTTTTTCTTCCTTTCCCCATGAAACCGATGATTTTTGAGGAAAGCGCCATCGGGTAGGGAAGTGAGCCTTTCTGGCCCGTGGAAGCCCGGGTTTTATATCTTTCTTATGTTTATGCAGTTGCTGTAAGGTTGCCTCTGTTATTAGAAAACCGAAAAAGGGGGAGTAAGATAACGCTATTGTCGTGTTTTTCCCCGAAAAAGCGCGAGTGTTTACAATTTTGCGCAATACAGTAAGAGAACCTTTTGCTAAATTCGGCGATAAGTACAGATTTATTTTTAAATTTGCAGCAATAAGAATAAAACCGATATTTAAAGACATGAAGAAATCATTACGCCTGTCAGTTCTCACGATGGCTGCGATGCTGGTAAGCGGTTCGGCATCCGCCGACAACCTCCCCACCCGGTCGCTGATCTATGACGTGCCCGACGGCGAGGCCAACCTCTTTGGCTATCTTGCCTACGATACGAAATACCGTACCTTCGGTTTCGTCAACCTCCAAAGTCAGAATCCTGGCGCCTACTCCCTGACGAAAGACTACGGCAACGTCGTAGGCCAGACGCCCTCGCTCCAGGCCGGCACCTTCGTCGGCGACGAGTACATCGTCTATGAGGCTACGATCTACCAAAACGCCATCATGCCGCGCGCCTTCAGCGCCATCAATCCGCTCACGGGCGAGCTCACCACGAAGCGCGAGATACCCTCCACCGACGAGTATCTCATCCTCAACGAGATGACCTACGATCCAAAGACGAAGCGCCTCTTTGGTATGCACTACAACGCCAACGACCAGCGCGAGACGGCCGTCCCGACCTACTGGAAGACCGATATCTACGAGATCAGCACCGTGACCTATGCGCTGACCAAGGTGGCCACGATCGACATGCCGCTCTACACGATGTCGGCCGACAACGGCTATATATATGGTATCACTCCCGACAAACTGATGAAGAAGACGCAGCTCGTGCGCATCGACCAGAGCAGCATCGATCCCGCCTCCCGCACCTGCACGGTCGAGACCGTCAGTCCCAGTACGGGCACGGGCGTCCGCATCGGCGACTACACCCAGTCGATGGAGTTTGACAAGACCACTCATCGCCTCTGGTGGGTCGCCCAAACCAGCGACGGTGGGGCGAGCCTTGTCGAGATCGATCCCGCCACGGGTCTCAAACTGAGTGCCACGCCGATCCAGAACGATCCGCAGCTCCTTGCCGTTGCCATTCCCTATCAGTATGTGGCCGATGAGGCTCCCTCCTATGTCCACGGCTTCAAGGTCAAGGCCGACCCCAAGGGTGCGCTCCAGGTGCAGATGGAGTGGGACTATCCTATGAAGAACTACCGCCTGGGCGACCTTCAGAGCATTGATGGCGCCCATATCTACCGCGACGGCCAGCTCGTCGGGACCCATACCTATTCGGCCACCGACGACATCAAGCAGTGGACCGACACGCAGGTAGCCGAGGGTGAGCACGTCTATCGCATCGCCGCCTACAACCAGGCTGGCGAGGGCGTATATAAGGAAGCACGCGTCTATGTGGGCGAGGACACGCCGGGCGCACCTCTCAATATCCGTGTCACCACCAGCGGCCCGTTGGCTACCATCACCTGGGACGCTCCCGAGACGGGCGCCCATGCGGGCTACTACAATGCCGCCACACTCAGCTACGACGTCACCCGTCTGCCCGACAACGTGGTCGTAGCCACGGGCACGACCGACCGCAAGGTGGAGGACAAGGTGCCCGCCCATGCTGGCTACAGCTACGTGGTCACGGCCAAGAACAACAAGGGCGTGGGCCTCTCGGCCACCTCCCAGACCATTGCCTTCGGAGGACAGGAGGCCATTCCCTTCGCCTCGGCCCTCGACAGCCAGATAGACTTCGACCGCTGGACCGTCATCAATGCCAATGGCGACGCCCAGACCTGGACCTTCCGTCCCACGGAGCAGGCTCAGGCCAGCTACACGCGCTCCTGCGCCATGTACGATCGTTCCACCGACCTCAAGGCTGACGACTGGCTGGTCTCGCCGCCCCTCACCTTCGATGCTTCGAAGACTTATCAGATCCGCTACACCTACGCCACGGCCAACTGGGTCACGCAGTCGATGGATGCGCTGATGGAGAAGATGCAGGTAGCCTTCGGCCACCAGGCTTCTGCCGACGCGCTGACCACCATCATCGATGATCCGGAGGAGTTCCACACCTCTTCGGGCTTCACCCTCTCGGGCAAGAAGAACTTCAAGGTGGACAAGTCGGGCGAGGGCTTCATCGCCTTCCACGCCATCTCGGAAGCGATGAAATCGCAGATTTATATCAATGACGTCTCCCTGCGCGAGTATTCGGCCACCGACCTGAGCGCCCGCGAACTCAAGGCCTCGGCCACGGCCAACTGCAACGTGAAGCAGTATAGCTCCGTCATCGTGGGCAACGAGGGATCGGCTGCCGTGGACAACTACCAGGTGGAGATTGTCGATGCCAATACGGGCGAGGTGCTCGGCACGCAGAAGGGTCTCCGCGTGGAGAAGGACACCACGGTCAGCGTGGCCGTGGGCTGGACGCCGACCCATGAGGGCAAGATCCATATCGTAGGCCGCGTGGTGCTCGATGGCGATACTTATCCTGCCGACAACGTGGCCCCGCAGACCGCCGAGGTGACGGTAGCTGCGGAGACGGCGGAGCGCTGGCTCACGCTCGACGTGGAGGATGAGGAGACCTATGGCTGGAACATGCCGTTCTATGTCGGATCTCCCTACTCCCAGGTGCAGGCTCTCTTCCTGGAGAGCGATATGAGCATGAAGGATATCGACCTCACGGGCATCCGCTTCTTCTACGACGGCCACATGGACGGCAAGTTTGTCTTCCCCGCCCGCATCTCCATGAAGCGCAGCGACCGCACGAAGCTCTGCCAAGACGACAACCAGTATCGTGGCGACTTTGACACCGAGGAGTTCACACAGGTCTTCGACGGACAGGTAGCCATCGTCGGCAACCAGGAGAATACGCTCCTGGAGATTCCCTTCGACCAGCCCTACCGCTACACGGGCGGCAACCTGCTCATGAAGTTTGAGTCGCTCTGCGGCAGCAACACGCTCCCCGACGCCCTCAACACCCATCCCGTCTGGTCCTACAGTATCGCCACGGAGCAGCCGCGCGCAGCCCGTATGGACGGCGCCGACGAGTGGAGCGAGGATGTGTGGGCCGAGGCCTCCCTGCCCTATGTGGCTGTGGCCTACAAGAGCGCCACGGGCGTGGGAACGATCCAGCTGGGCCACGCAGGCCAGATGGCTGTGGCCTTGGAAGGCGGTCGCCTCCTCTTGCCCGCCACCTGCGACCACGTCGCCCTCTACAGTCAGACGGGTGCCCTCGTCGCCAAGGGACAGAACACCCGCCAGTTGGGCGTGGCGGGTCTCCCTGCCGGCCTCTACCTCCTCCGGGCCACGGTCCAGGGCCAGGTATTGACACAGAAAGTAGTCATTCGATAAAGGCAGCCTGCCGTGGCGGGAGCTCTCCTTCCGCCATGGCAGCGGCCTTCCCCTCCTCAGTCGGCGCAGGCCGCCAGGATGGGCGAATACGAAGAATATTAGGTAACAAGATTTATTCATCATTCAAATTTATTCGTTTATGAAACAAATTTATCTTAGCCTCTTGCTTGCAGGACTTACTGCAGCGCCGGCCTTGGGACAGAAGACTACGGTCAACGCCTTCCCGAAGCCCTTGGCGCCTGTGGCCAATGCAGGTATGAAGGCTCCGCAGTTCCACTTGCCGTCCGCCATCGATGACAAGAAAAAGGGCATCACGATGTATGCTGGCCAGCGTCTGGACCAGAGTAAGCACCGCTCATGGGTGAAGTGGCAGACTGGCGACAGCTTCAACTTCACGAAGATCTACGAGTACATCCACCACGATAAGTACAACGAGGATCAGCAGCGCGGTATCTACATGGGTGCCTACGACTCGTCCAACGATACCTACTACGCCTTCTTCAACATGCACTACACCTTTGGCGACATGCCGATGGCACTGGCCAAGGTCAATATGCTCACGGGCGACACCACCAACGTCTTCCAGTTTGCCGATCTCGCCAAGCCCGATGTGGAGCAGACAGCTTGGTACAACGGACGCTACAAGTATGCCATGGCCTACGACCCCGTCCAAAAGGTGATGTACGCCTTGGGTGCTGACTACGAGAACGGCGATCCCAACTTGGGCTACACGGTTCTCTACGAGGTCAACCTCAACGCTACCACCCTCAACGACCTCTTCACGAAGGTGAAGGACATGGACGGTCTCTATTGGGACTTTTGCTTCGACACACAGGGCAACGCCTGGTTCGCACAGAAGTATGGTGGTTCTGACGGCATTGTCAAGGGTACCAACCTCGTCAAGATGGACGGCGACTTCAACCGCATCAGCGAGGTGAAGATGCAGTCGGAGTGGGGTGAGGACATCAACTCCATCTACTTCTCCACGATGTACTTCGACAACAGCACGGGCGACCTCTACTACCTCCCCTGCAGCGACTATGGTTCAACGTCTCTCTACAAGGTCAATCCCACCACGGGTATTAGCCAGAGCGTTGCTTGGTTCAACCAGGGCAACCACTTCACGGGTCTCTACATCCCGTACCTGACGGCTGATAATGGTGCCGCTCCTGCCCGCGTGTCGGGTCTCGACGCTCAGGCCGACCTCAATGGTGCGATGAAGGACACCATCAAGTGGGTGACGCCGTCCAAGACTTGGGCTGGCGATGATCTCGCCAACCTCCAGACGGTCAAGATCTACCGCAAGAACGCTGGCTACGCCACCACCGAGCTGACCAAGACGGCTGACCTCATCGCCAACTCACAGTTGCTGGCTACTGTTCCCGCCACGGAGAAGGAGACGGCCATGTCGTGGGTGGATGAGAATCCGACCGACGGCATCAACACCTACTATGTCCTCGCCGCCAACGTCAAGGGCAATGGTGTGATCGACAGTATCCGTTGCTACATGGGTATCGACGTTCCGGGCGCCGTGGGCAACATCATGCTGGAGAAGAACGGCACGGGTGTCAACATCTCTTGGGACGCTCCTGAGAAGGGTGCCAACAATGGCTACATCGGAACTGAGGGTCTCAGCTACAAGATCACCCGTCTGCCGGACAGCGTGGTCGTGGCCGAGAACGTGACCGACACAAAATATACCGACAACACGCTCGGCGAGCAGCAGAGCTATTCTTATACCGTCCAGGCCGTCAACGCCAAGGGTGCTGGTGCCATCGCCACCTCCAATCCTATCATGGCTGGCGCGGCCCTGAAGACTCCGGTCTCTCTCGCCTTCGACACGCAGGCGGATGCTGACCGCTGGAGCACGAACAAGATGAACAACAGCATCTACTTCTCCTATGCTGGTGGATGGAGCGACGACTACAAGTGCATGATCGGCTACGGTACCTCTACTGGCACGGTAGAGGGCACGCTGATCTCTCCGCCTCTCTACCTGGAGGAGGGCAAGACCTACCGCTTCACGACCGACTTCCAGGCCGATTACTTCGATGATGCTTACTTCGATCTCTATGTGGGCGTAGGCACCAACAGCGAGTCGCAGGATGGCGCTACTATCATCGCTTCCCGCGAGGGTGAGCAGTATGCAGAGCAGTACCACCGCGAGAAGTACGAGGACTACTTCGTAGCTCCCGCTTCTGGCACCTACTACTACACGCTCAGAGTGAAGACGGTTGACAAGTACAACATCTTCAAACTCTTCGGTCTCAAGGTCGATTATGTCGCCGAGAGCGATATGGCCGCCACGTCTATCGACGGCGTCCTGGAGGCTGTGGCCCAGCAGGCCAACGAGTGCACGGTCAAGGTGCGCAACCTCGGTTCCAAGGACCAGGAGAACTACACCGTCAAGCTGCTCATGGACAATGAGGGCAAGATGGTTGAGGTTGGTTCCGGTACGGGCACCGAGCTCCTCAAGACCGGCGAGACTGCCGACGTGAAGGTTTCCTTCAACCCGCCGTACGACGGCGTCTGGGACTTCTATGGCGTCGTAGTGGCCAATGGCGACGAGGTGCGTGCCAACGACACCACGGCCGTCAAGACCCTCAAGGTGCTCGAGGCTGGCTCACAGGGCTGGACCAATATCGTCACCACTGGCCATAAGGAGGACCTCTCTTCCTTCGGTCTGTTCTGGAACGACTCCGAGAGCGAGTACTCTCAGAGCGTCTATTATCCCGAGGAGATCAAGACCATCAAGGGTGGTGTCATCAAGCGTATCGGCTGGATGTACGACGGTGCTGACAACCTCACCGACCGCAGCAACCCCGTGGACGTGAAGATCTACCTTGCTCACACGGACAAGAAGTCCTTCGCCGGCGAGGGCGACCTCGTGCTGCCCAGCGACCGCGAGTTGGTAGTCGAGGGCCAGATGGTCTTCGAGCCGGGCAAGGATCACCTCATCTCCTTCGCTCTCGACACGCCGTTCGAGTACAACAACGAGCAGAACCTCGCCGTGATCTGCGAGAAGTCGGGCACGACGGGCTACAACATGTGCGCCCTTTGGCACATCTACAACAACGACTGGAGCACAGGATATGTGGAGCGTACGCTCATGAACTCTGGTGGCTATTGGTCTCGCCCCGAGCTGCCTATCCTCTTCCTGGGTATCTATGATCCCACGGGCGTGGAGCGCGTGCAGCTTGTCGGTGCCGACGTGGCCTATGCCAACGGTCTGCTCGCCTTCGACCAGGTGGTCAACGCCGAGGTCTATACCGTGGGTGGCAAGCTCGTCAGCTCTTTCAAGGGCAGCAGCGCCCGCCTCAACCTTGCCAAGGGCATGTATGTGGTTCGCGCCACGGCAGCCGACGGCCAGGTGATGGTCAAGAAGATCAACGTGAAGTAATCTGATTGAATGCGACAAGAGTGGGTTGGAGGCCGACGCTTACGATCTCCTGCCCACTCTTCTTTTCCTATCACAACCAATACAGTCTTTTTTATATTTCTGTAGCGATACAAATATTTACTTTTAAGGTAAAAGGTAATGAGCGTTTTTAAGAAATCAATTTCCCTGATCGCGGTAGCACTGATCTCCGCCGCGGGTTGCGACCTCTGTGCGCAGACTCCCGTGGACGGAGGTTTCGTTTTTCCCGCAGCCCAAGAGGGTGTGGTGCCGAAGGCCGCCTTCCGCGCCTCTGCCTCCACAGACACGATGCGCCTCGGCTACTGCGTCGATGAGCCCCGTCTCCCGGGATTGATGTTGCAGGATGACGGTCTGCCCCACGCCGTGGGAGCAGCCATCGAGCTCGATGCGAACCTGCTCGACAAGTATGTCGGCGACCAGATCGAGGCCGTGGAGTTTGCCATCGACCCCGCGCGCGGCTTCTCCTGCCAGGTCTTCGTCTGCACAGACCTCAAGCAGATGCAGGGATCGTTAGGCGGCGGATCCATCCTCTCCAGCGTCACCCTCAGCTCGGGTCAGTACCATAGCGGCTGGAACCATGTGAAACTCAGCAAGCCCGTGACCATCAAGGAGGGAATGACCCTCTACGTCGGCTATAACATCCAGGGCAACCAGGGTCCCTACGACTTCCTGCTCTTCGACCAGAGCACCTACGCCGTGGGCAAGAAAAACTGGTATGGCGACAACGGCACGTGGTTCAACAACACCGTGGGTATCAACCGCAACCTCTGCGTGCGTGCCGTCATCACGGGCGACACCAAGCCCCAGAACGATATTTCTCTGATGAGTCTTGCGCCCGCCGACGCTAGCGGCTACTCCACTCAGAACATCCCCAAGGACTATATAGCCTATATCCAGAACAACGGCACTGACCCCATCGAGTCGCTCTCCATCATCGTGGAGGCCAAGGGTCTGCGCACGGCCGAATTTCTCACCGACGGCCTCTCTGTCCCCAACAACAAGCCTACGCAGGTCAGGTTGCGCGACATCTCCCTCCCCTTCGAGGGCAACTACAACGGAACATTCACGGTAGCCGAGGTGAATGGCGACTTGGATCCTGACATGAAGGACAACGTCATCACACTCTACAACTATTATAGTATCAAGGAGGGTGCCAAGGCTGAAACCCATCGCCCGCTCTTCGAGGAGTTTACCTCCGAGGGCTACGAGGGTTCCTACATCGCCGACACACTCTACCGCAATGCGCTGGCCGAGTTGGGCGACGTTATCTGGGTGAAGCACCACGACGACTACCAGAAGAACGTCGATCAGTTTAAGTTTGGCAACGAGGCCGACTACGAGGCCCTCTACGGAGGCTATCCCACGTTTGTCCCCGCCGTTTGCTTCGACCGTCGCCGCATCACGGGCTTCGAGGAGCCGGGTCCGGCCTACTTCTCACCCTATCGTGAGGAGACCACCGCCATCCTCGCCCAGCTCGGCGAGACGCTCACCTTCATCGACCTCGACATCCAGCCCACCGTCCAAGCCGCCACGGGCAAACTCGAGGTGCGCATCAAGGGCCATGCTGGCGTCAACGAGATGCCGCTGCAGAACAGTCTCCGCATGACGACATGGCTCGTGGAGGACAGCATTCCCACAACCACGCAGAAGGGCTGCCCCGAACCGCAGTTCATCCAGAATGGCGTCATCCGTGCCGTTCTGAGCGAGGAGGGCATTTGGGGCGATCCCATCGACATCACCAACTACGACTTCGAGCGCAGCTATACCGCCGACCTCGACCCGTCGTGGAATCGCAAGCACCTGCGCGTGGTGTCCTTCGTCAGCAACTGGGACGAGAACAACGTCCGCAGCCGTTCTGTCTATAACACCAACCAGGCTCCCGTGCTCGACCTCACCGCCATCGACGACCTCGCCACCGAGCCGTTGCAGCCGCGGGTGGAGGTGCTGGGATCTACGCTCGCCACGACCAACGGTGCCCGCATCGTCGGCGTCTATGACATGAGCGGACGCGAGGTCTCTGCCACGCAGCTCTCCAAGGGTGTCTATATTGTCAAGGTGACCAATGGTTCCGTCACCGCCACGCAGAAAGTATTCATACCATAATCCAATTCAGAGCAAATGGGCCAGCGGTCGTCCAAGAAATTCCTTCCAGGCCAGCCTGGCCCATTTTTCCCCATTCATATTTATCTTTATTAATAGACTGATGAGAAAGAAAATTTTACTGATTCTTCCATTACTCCTCTTTGCCATCACCCAGCAGCTGCAGGCCGTCACCTGCAACTGGGGCTATTGCAACAGTGTTGTCAACGACCAGTTTGGATCTGTCAACAAGGGCAAGGGAGCCATCTATATCCCGGCCGAGATCTCGAAGATGTACGAGGGCAAGCAGCTCTCCTACGTCCGCGTCGGACTGGCCGCCAAGGCCAAGACCGTTAAGGTCTTCGTCACCAAGGACCTCAATGGCGAGTATATCACCACCCGCACCCAGCGCGACCAGCTGAGTGGTTTCAACGAGATCAAGTTTGCTGAGCCTTGGACCATCGACGGCGAGGGCTTCTATATCGGCTATGAGTTTGAGTCGGACGACTACGCCCTGGGATCCTCCACGATGTACAACGAGAACGGCTGCTGGGCCGACCTCGGCGACGGTTGGAAGAACTATGCGGTCGAGGACCACGCTCTCGCACTCTCCATTCAGGCCAAGATCAGCGGCGACAACCTGCCGAAGGACTACTGGCTCTTCTGCTCCAACGACATCCTTGCTGAGGCTGGCAAGCCTTTCAACATCAACTTCTCCATCCGCAACATGGGCACCGCCATCGGACGCCGCTTCCAGGTGGCCTATAGCATCGATGGTGGCGAGGAGGTGACCGAGGAAATCAAGCAGACGCTCGGCCAGGATATCGAGAAGGACTTCAGTATCGCCCATCCGGGTTACGCCTCGCTGGGCAAGCACAGCGTCCAGATCCGCCTTGTCAGCGTCAATGGCGAGGCCGACGCCTATGAGGGCAACAATGTGGCCAACTCCACCATCCGCGTGATGAACAGCCTCCCTGTGCAGCGTGTCGTCTTCGAGGAGGGCACGGGCACCTGGTGTCCTTATTGCATCCGTGGCATCGAGGGATTCAACTACATGACGGAGAAGTATCCCGACACCTTCATCGGCATTGCCGTCCACAAGGACGACCAGTTTGCCACCAGCTCCTACGACAAGCTCACCTTCACGGGCTATCCCTCTTCCTATGCCATGCGCGACTGTTCGCAGTCCATCAACCCCTCTTCGGCCAACCTCGAGGGTGTCTATAAGGTGATTGCCGCCCAGCAGCCCGTGGCTTCCGTGGGTGTCGTCGCAGGCTACACCGACGCCAGCAAAACGACGTTTACGGTCCGCACCAACCTCAACTTCTTCACCGCCAAGAGCGGACTCAACTACCGTCTCTCCTACGTCCTCCTCGAGAGTGGCATGATCGCCTACCAGCAGGGCTACTACAAGGACACGGAGATGAACCATGTGGCCCGCATGAACTACTCCTTCGACGGCTTCTCCAACAGTGTGCCCAAGAGCGTGGAGGAAGAAGAGGATGTGGAGAGCTTCAGAGATCTTGAAATGCCCACGACGGTCCAGAACAAGGACAATGTCGAGTTGGTCTGCCTTCTCATCGACGGCATCTCGGGCCATATCGTCAATGCTGCCAAGTGTGAGATCGATGCTGAGGCGCCCGTCAGCGCCATCCGCGAGACGCGTCAGCAGCTCGTGCCCGTCTTCACCGTCAGCAACGGACAGTTGAACCTCAACGGCTACCGCGGCACCGTCAGCGTCTATGACGCCAGCGGCAAGCAGGTCTCCGCCGACCATCTCAAGGCTGGCCTCTACATCCTGCGCGCCACAGACGGCAACCAGAGCTTCGTTCAGAAGGTGGTGGTCCGCTAAGTATTATTCACCTATCAAAAGACAACACGAATGAAACCGATCCGTCAATTATTCCTTTCTGCCCTGTCGCTGTTTCTTGTCGCTCCGCCAGTCTTAGCCCAGGACACCCATGCCCCCACGTGGCATTTCCCCCTCCAGGCAGCCGGCACGGCGGCTCAGCGAACCCTCTGGGGCTATATGGGCTCCTGCACCGACTGGCCCACCAGCAGCGCCGACTATGGCTTCATGGCCTTCACGGCAGGCAGCAACCCCACCTTCACCGATCTGCTCGTCGATGCGGTCCATACGATGTCGCCCAATGGTGGCGGTGCGCTTCACGACGGGCTCTACGACGCTGTCCACTACGTGAAGGAGGAGAACATGCTCAAGGTCACTCACTACCAGTTTAGTACTGATGGTAAATGGCACTCCACCATTGTGCCTACCCTGGTCTCCGACCCCACGCTCATCGCTACAGAGACGGCCTCCAGCCGCGCTACGGGCAAGGTCTATGGCCAGTTCTACAACAACGCGCTCAGCGGCTTTGAGTTTGGCGTCATCGACTACGATGCCATGGAGCGCACCACCATCGCCGAGTCGCAGCACAAGTATGTGGCCCTCGGCGTCACCTCCTACGAGGCGGTTTATGGCGTGGCCACCGACGGCAACCTCTACCGCATCGATACCGAGACGGGTGAGGAGCGTCTCGTCGGTCCGACGGGCGTCAGTGTGGCCGAAAGTTCGCGCCAGAGCTACGGCCAGAGCGGTGAAATCGATCAGGACGACGACGTCTTCTACTGGGCCTGCATCGACAAGGACAAGCATGCAGCTCTCTACACCGTCGATCTTGCTTCGGGTGCTGCCACCCTCATCGCAGACATGCCCCACAACGAGCAGATCCTCGGCATGGGCATCCCCGACGCCACGCCTCCAGCTGCCGCTCCTGCAGCTGTCGCCGACTTCCGTATCGCCTTCGACGGTGGCTCCACCTCCGGAACGGTCAGTTTCACGGTTCCGACCAAGACCTATGGTGGCGCTTCGCTCTCGGGGTCGGTCAGCTACACCGTCAAGGCCAACCAGCGTACCATCGCCTCCGGCACGGCCACGCCCGGCCAGCAGGTCAGCGCACCCGTGAGCGTCCGCGAGGGCACGACCTATTTCCGTCTTCAAGTCTCCAACGAGGCCGGTGCTGCCCCCGTGGTGCGCAAGACGCAGTATGTTGGCTTCGACGAGCCCCTGCCTCCCACTTCGGCGCGCCTCTCCATCTCCACCAGCGGACAGGCCACCGTCACCTGGGGTGCGCCCCAGCGTGGTGTCAACGACGGCTATGTGGGCCCGCTCACCTACGATGTGGTGCGCTATCCTGGTACCGTCACCGTGGCCTCCTCTACGGAGAACCGTAGTCTGAGCGAGCAGCTCCCCGACCAGCTTGGCAACTATATCTATGCCATCACAGCCATCAACGGCACGAAGCGCAGTCAACCTGCCAACACCAATGCCGTGCGCTACGGTAGCAGCATTGAACCCACCTATACCGAGACCTTCGACACCCAGGATGCCTTCAATCTCTATAAGGTCATCAATGCCAACAACGACAACTACACCTGGAAATGGCATGAGGTGCTCCAGTGCGCACAGTATGAGGCCAATCTCGGCCGCGCTGCCGACGACTGGCTCGTCTCGCCCCCCATCCACCTCCAGGCCAACCATGTCTATACGCTTTCCTTCAAGGCCCGCAACTCCCTCGTCTATTACAATGAGGTGATCGAGGCCAAGTGGGGCAACCAGGACAATGTCTCAGCCCTTACCAACGAGGTCATTGGCCAGACAACGCTTTCGGGCGCCGTCTTCCAGCCTTATGGCAAGGAGATCACTTCGGCTAAGGATCAGACCATCTATCTCGGCATCCACGCTCTCAGTCCCGCGGGCACGGCCAAGGTACTCATCGATGATATCACCATTGCCGACGAGGGTCATGTGCAGGGTCCAGACTCCGTGCGCAGTCTTCGTGTTGTCCCCGACGCACAGGCACGCCTTCAGTCCACGCTTTCCTTCACTGTCCCGACGAAGACCGTCCAGGGCGGATCGCTCGGTGCCATCACCAAGATAGTCGTAGAGCGTGATGGTACGGCCGTCCATACCTTCACCTCTTGCACGCCTGGTCAGACTCTCTCCTGGGACGATATCACGCCGCAGCAGGGCTTGAATCGCTACACCGTCACGGGCTACACGCAACAGGGGGCGGGCCGTAAGGCCACGGCCTCGGTATGGGTAGGTCTCGATCAGCCTGCCGAGCCTCGCAACCTGACCACAACCGACACGCAGCAGGGTGCCCGCATCTCCTGGACTGCGCCTTCCGCCAAGGGAGGCCACGAGGGTGTCGTTCTCTCCGAGGGTCTCACCTACAATGTCTATGAGTATGACGCCGACGAGATCCTGGAGCCTTGGCAGTCGGTCGAGGAGGGACTCACGGACGCTTCCTACGAGGTCAGCCTGAACAAGAGCGGCCCGCAGACGCTTCGCCATTTTGCTGTCTCGGCCCTTAATGGGGCAGGGGAGGGCAACCGCGCCTTTGCTCCGGCCGTCATCGCTGGCGCACCCTACACGATTCCCTATCGTGCGGGCTTTGCTCCCGCCAGCGACAAGAGTCTGTGGTGGATTCCCGTCGATGCTGGCAACAACCAGTTTGTGCGCAACGGCCAACAGGCTTCTGATGGTGACGCCCACTGCATGATGTTCACGTCCTACAATCCCGACGTGGCAGCCGAACTCTATTCCGGCAAGATCGCCCTTGCAGGCACGCAGGACGCCGAGGTGGTCTTCAGCCACAACGCAACGGCCAATAGCACCGACCGCATCGAAGTCACGGTACGCCAGCCGGGTTCTGCTGAGGAGACCATCGGTGTTGTCGATTACCAGAACATCAGCGCCAGCGGATGGCAGCGCACGGCCTTCTCCATCCCGGCCAAGTATGCCTCCGCTCCCTATATCATCATTGGTTTCCGTGCCACGGCCCCCATCTACCACGCCATCCGTCTCGACGACGTCTGTGTGCGTGGAGTCCTGGCCAATGACCTTTCTGTCGCCATGACCGCTCCGCAGCAGGTGGAGAAGGGTCTTCCCGTCGAGGTGACGCTGGCCGTCGAAAACCACGGTACGAAGGAGGCTTCCCACTATGCCGTCCGTCTCGCTGTGGCCGATGAAGTGCTCTATAGCGAGACTTTCGACACACCGCTTGCCTCGCTTGCCACCCATACCATTCCCGCTCGTGTCGTCCTCCCGGTCTCCATGGAGGGCAGTGAACTGACTCTGACGGCCACGGTCTCCTATGAGGCCGATGAGGACCGCGCCAACAACACCGCCTTGCAGCAAGTGACGGTCGGCGAGTCGCCCGTCCCCGCTCCCTATCAGGTCTCGGGCAGCCAGCAGGGCGACGCTGTCACGATCTCTTGGGTTGCGCCTGCTGCCGCCAGTATCCCGACCAAGGAGACCTTCGATAGCTATCCTGCCTGGACCATCGACAAGATCGGTCCCTGGACCACCTACTCCTCCAACAAGGGCGAGACCGGATGGCTTTGGGGTGCCATGGGTATGCCGTTCGAGCACGAGGGCGAGCCCTACGTCTATATCGTCTTCGTCCCCGACTCCATCCAGGACGGCATCACGGGCTACAACTACTCGCTGAAGCCCCATAGCGGCGATCGCTGCCTCATGGCCCGCTACAGCCGCGCCAAGGACTATTCGCTCATCGACAGCGACGACTGGCTCTTCTCGCCGATGCTCTCGGGCGAGGCACAGACCATCAAGTTCTATGCCAACGATACAGAGCCTGACCCCACCAACCTCCGCTACTATGCCACCTTTGAGGTGCTCTACTCCACCACCGGACTCAAGCCCGAGGATTTCACGCGGGTCAATAGTTTCAAGCAGGAGGACAGCCACTGGGGCGAATATGCCTTCGATGTGCCTGCGGGTGCACAGTATTTTGCCATCCGCAACACCACCGAGGGTGCGCCCTTCGACGGCCTCCTCATCGACGACATCAGCTATCTTGCAGGCTACGGCCTCTTGGAGGGCTTCAATGTCTATCGCGATCGTGAGTTGATCGAGAGTCTGCCCGCCGACGCCACGTCCTTCAGCGAGGCCCAGATGCCGTGGGGTCGCCATCAGTATGCTGTCACGGCAGTCTTCGCTGGCGGCGAGTCGGCCTTGGCCACGAGTAGCGACCTTATCTTCACGGGCATCACGACGGTTCAGTCTGGTTCTGTAACAGTCGACAGGCAGCCGGTCTATAACCTTCAAGGCCAGCGCGTTGGCGTTCGTTCCGACCTCCACCGTTTCCCCAAGGGCGTCTATGTCGTGGGAGGCAAGAAGGTAGTGGTAAGATAAGTCTCAGATAGACTTTCGAACCCCTCTCGCCGTTCCTATCCTATAACAAGGTCCGCCAGTCTGCTTCCCTTTTGGAGGCTCGCTGGCGGATCTTTTCTTTACTTCTGCCGCATCATCCACGGATGTGCGCTTTCCTTCCCTTCTTCCTTCTTGTCTCTGTGATCAGAAATCGAAAACGTCATTTCGTCATTACGACGTCGCTCAATCCCAGCTGCCCGCTTCCGCCAATGGATGAGTCGAGATAGGGGAGAGGGTTCTAAAGTCCTTCATGATGACTCGCCAATTTGTTGGTTCATCCGGAAAATGGAGTGATAGGGTTGTTTGCGTTGTTTCGATGCAGCCTGCTAAGTGGGGAAAACAACACGAACAACAAGTACAACGTATCACAACATTTCGCCTTGAGCAATCCTGCCGAGAGGTAAACAACATGATACCTCCAGGTTCATGCAAGAGTCTCCCACCTAATGACGAAATGACGTAATGACGAAATGACGTTTTCACTTTTCCACTTCTCCTCAGAATTTTCTAAAAAGAGAGCATGTAAAGAAAATTAGTGTCATCTATGGAGGTTTATATAGTTAA
>ERZ1106943.530-NODE-530-length-49796-cov-11.936169_pt1 | contig 49796 bp, 44 predicted proteins | sample MGYA00403671_ERZ1106943 | MGnify/ENA primary metagenome ERZ1106943 (study PRJEB35170, sample SAMEA104062427) | human gut metagenome | biome: human gut; feature: human-associated habitat; material: faeces | place: Denmark | collected 2012-06-14 ...
TGTTCCAGCATTACGGCTGCAACATGCAGTTTGGCGGCGATGACCAGTGGAGCAATATGCTGGGCGGCACCGAGCTTATCCGCCGCAAGCTGGGCAAGGATGCTTATGCTATGACCATCACCCTGCTGACCGACTCTCAGGGTAAGAAGATGGGCAAGACCGCCGGCAACGCCGTCTGGCTCGACCCCAACAAGACCAGCCCCTTCGAGTTCTACCAGTACTGGCGCAACGTCGGCGATTCGGATGTCATGAAGTGCATCCGTATGCTGACCTTCCTGCCGCTGGAGCAGATCGACGAGATGAGCACCTGGAAGGACCAGCGCCTCAACGAGGCCAAGGAGATCCTCGCCTTCGAGCTGACCAAGATGGTCCACGGCGAAGAAGAGGCCGCCAAGGCCCAGAATGCGGCCCGCGCCCTGTTCAGCGGTGCTGCCGGTGATGCTGAGCATATGCCCAACACTCAGCTGACCGAGGCTGACCTGACCGACGGCTCCATCGGCATCCTGACCCTGATGGTCAAGGCTGGTCTGGCTGCTTCCAACGGTGAGGCCCGCCGTCTCGTCGTGCAGGGCGGTGTTCTGGTGGACGGCGAGAAGGTCGCTGCTCCCACGGTCAGCTTCACTGCTGAGCAGCTGTCCAAGGGCATCGTCATCAAGAAAGGCAAGAAGGTCTACCACAAGGTGAGCCTGTAAATCTTCTGATAAAATAAAAAGACCCGGCTGGTTTCTCTCCGCAGAGGGGAGACCCGCCGGGTCTTTTGCTGCAACAGCACCCATGCCTGTTTTATCAGACACGGGTGCTGTTTATATCGTTGTTACAGCTCGTAAGCCTTTTTCAGGGCCTCATAGGCTGCGTCCTCGTTCTCCGAACGGACCAGAAGGGAAATGTCCAAATCGCTGGTGGTGATGAGCAGAACTTCGATGCCTGCCATCGCCAGAGCATTCAGGGCGCGGGCTGCGACGCCGCAGCTGGTGACCATCTCCTCACCGAAGAGATTCAGCTTGGAGTAGCCCACACTGATGAGGGGAGAAGCCTTGGCGTCCTTGTCCAGATTTGCCGCAGAGATGGCCTTCATGACCAGCGGCAGGTCACTGCTGGATGCCGTGAAGCTGAAGTCCATGCTGGTGCCGTGGGGAGCGCTCTGGCTGATCATATCCACCACGACGCCAGTGTCGGCGAAGATCTGCAGATAACGTGCCATCGTGTTGCCCTTGAACTCGGCATCCTGCACACTGATCATCATCAGGCTCGGCTCAATATTGATTTTGGATACACCGTACATAGTAAACACTCCATTCTGCCCATCGGGCGTTCTGATACAAGCTTTATGCAAGCTCCAAAAATTCGCTGTTGATGTAGGTCTGTGCCGTCTGGCGGATGTAATCGTACCCAAAAGAAGGATACGCGGCGCGGACGCCATGGGCCTGTGCAAGCTCCGGCGTGTAATCCCGGAACAGATACGTGCGGACATTAGACTTTCCGGCGTCATAGTGGGTCACTGTCACATGGAGCTTCGGGCCGCGCACTGCGCAATGGACGCTGCCGTCCGGCTCGGTGGTCTGCTCCAGATCCAACGTCAGAATCGCGCCGATGAGCTGGTCAGGCTTGCTTTGGGTGCTCAGGAAATTTCCCAGCGAATAGGCCACAAATACGTTCCGTCCATCGGCTGCGGTACGCCATTCGGCGTCCTGCAGGACGTGCGGGTGGGTTCCGATGATCACATCCGCGCCCCAGTCGGCCAGAGACTGAGCTAAGGTGCGCTGCGCCTGTGTGATGTTGTGGCTGTCCTCGACGCCCCAGTGTACGCCGACTACCACAAAATCGGCCTCCTGCCGGGCCGCCCGCACCTGCTGCTCCATGACATCCTGCTGGCTGGTGTAGATGATGTTTGCGGTCATCTTGCTGTTCCGGGGGATGCCGTTGGTGTGCTCGGTGTAGGAAAGGTACGCGATCTTTACGCCGTCTACTGTCTGGATGGGGATGCGGCCATAGTCCGCCTCGCCCTTCCACAGGCCGGTGGTGATCACATCCTCGGGCATCATCTCCCAGAATCGGAGGGTGGCGGCAATGCCCGCAGCTCCCTTATCGTAGGTGTGATTGTTCGAGAGGCTGAACACCCGGAAGCCCGCCCGGTAAAGCGCTTCGGCGCACTCGCCGGGGGTCGAGAAGCAGGGATAGGTAGAGGGTGCAAGCTCTTTGCTGCAGAGTGTCTCCTGATTGATCCAGTTGATGTCCTGCTGTGCATAGAAATCGAGCAGATTCATATAGCAGTAATCAAAGCTGTATCCTTCGCCCTCTGCAGCCCGCCGGGCGGCCTGCGAATAGATGGGTGCATGGATGAGGTTGTCCCCTGTAGCCGAGAAGCGCAATGTCGTGACGACAGGCTGCGGCTCAGGCACAGCAAGCTCCTCCGAAACAGCAGGGGACTCCACCTCCGCTGCCGGAGGAACTGCATCCACGCTGCGGCGGGGCCAGAAGCGCAGAGAGAGCAGCACCGATACAGCCACCAGCAGGACCCCCAGTGTGTACAGGGTGACTTCCTTATGCGAGGTGTGCTTTTGGGCGGAACGCCGACGGCGGGGAGGGGCTGCGTGCTTTGCGTGCTTGGCCATAGGCTCGTCTCCTGACGCACGATACCGTGCCTTATGATGCCATGTGCAGAAAAGCTTACATCTCTGCGATCATGTTACTCATATTGTACAGGCCGGGCTCCTTTTTTGCAAGATAAACGGCGGCATTTATTGCGCCATTTGCAAAAATATTGCGGGAATATGCCGTATGGCGGAGGGTGATGACTTCGTCCGGGCCGCAGAACAGTACCTCATGGTCGCCCACGATGCTGCCGCCGCGCACGGCGCTGATGCCGATCTCCTTGGGGTCGCGCTTCTGGCGGACAGCGGAACGGTCATAGACGTAATGGTATGCGCCGTCGTTCTCTTCGTTGATGGCGTCAGCCAGCATCAGAGCCGTGCCGCTGGGAGCGTCCAGTTTGTTGTGATGGTGCTGCTCAACGATCTCGATGTCGTAGTTTGCGCCCAGAATGGCCGATGCACGCTTGCACAGCTCGGACAGGACGTTGATGCCCATGGACATATTGGCGCTCTTGAACACCGGGATGCTGCGGGAGAGCTGGACGATCTTCAGCTGCAGTTCCTCGGAAAGGCCGGTGGTGCAGACCACGATGGGCAGCTTGTGAGCCTCACAGTAGGGCAGAGCCTTCTCGACCGCTGCCGGAGCGCTGAAGTCGATGACGACGTCGCCCTTGCCGTCCAGCTTGTCCAGACTATCGTACACGGGAATGCCGTTCATCTCGCCGTCCTTCATGTCGATGCCGGCCACGACGCGGCAATCCTCACGCTGGGCGATCATCTCGCACAGCACATGGCCCATCCGGCCGCCGATGCCCTGAATGATAATATCCGTCATTGTTATGATCCTCTTTTTTATCATACGGCAAATGCCCGGAGATCTGTCTCGCCGGGCATTTGCACATAAAATCGTTTATTCCTTGATAAGACCTGCAGCCTGCAGAGCCTGCTCGATCTGCTCCTTGTGTGCGTCGCCGGGCTCCACGAGGGGCAGCCGGCACTCACCAGCCTCCCAGCCCAGCACATTCATGGCGTACTTGACCGGGATGGGGTTGACCTCGCAGAAGAGCGCATCGCACAGGGGCAGCATCTCCAGCTGCAGCTCGCGGGCCTTGGCGGTATCACCGTCGAACCATGCCTTGCAGCAGTTGTGAACAAGCTCAGGTTTGACATTGGAGACGACGCTGATGACGCCCTTGCCGCCCAGGGACAGCAGGGGGACCACCTGGTCATCGTTGCCGGAGTAGATGTTCAGCTCGTCGCCACAGAGGGCCGCGATCTTTGCCACCTGACCGATATTGCCGGAGGCTTCCTTGATGCCGTTGATGAGCGGGTGCTTGCTCAGCTCCCTGGCGGTCTCGGGGGCGATGTTCAGGCCGGTGCGGGAAGGCACGTTATACAGGATGACCGGAATGCCGCCGGCCTCTGCCATTGCGGTGAAGTGGGCGACAAGGCCAGCCTGAGAGGTCTTGTTGTAGTAGGGGGTCACCAGCAGCAGAGCGTCTGCGCCGCAGGCGGCAGACTTTGCAGCCAGAACACAGCCGTGGTCGGTGTCGTTGGAACCGGCACCGGCGATGACAGGCACACGATGGTTCACGAGGTCTACGGTATACTTGATGGCGGCCAGCTGCTCCTCGTCGGTCATGGTAGAGCACTCGCCGGTGGTGCCGCAGATGACGATGGCGTCGGTGCCGCGGGCGATCTGATCCTCAACGATGCGGCCCAGCTCATCGAAATTGATGCTGCCGTCCTCGTACATCGGGGTAATGATGGCAACACCCGCACCAGTAAAAACAGGATTCTTCATAGCAAAAAACTCCTTTGCAGCGCGTTGAAGTTCAAAAAGTGCGCAGATCAGTCAAAATAGCCCTTGGCTGCCAGCAGCTCAGCCAGCAGCACTGCGCCGCCGGCAGCGCCGCGCAGGGTGTTGTGGCTCATGCAGGCGAACTTGTAATCAAACAGGGTGTCCTCACGCAGACGACCGATGCAGACGGCCATGCCGTGCTCGGTGTTGCGGTCCAGCTTGGGCTGGGGACGGTCGTTTTCCTCGAAGTAGTGGAGGAACTGCTTGGGTGCGCTGGGCAGGTCCAGCTCCTGTGCGGGGCCGCGGAACTCGGCCCAGGCCTTGAGAATCTCTTCCTTGCTCGGCTTCTTATCAAAGCTCACGAAGACAGCGGCGGTGTGGCCGTCAGAGACAGGCACACGGAAGCACTGGGCAGTGATGACAGGCTTCTCGGCGTTGACGATGTGGTCGCCCTCGATGTGGCCCCACAGCTTGAGAGGCTCACGCTCGCTCTTTTCTTCCTCGCCGCCGATGTAGGGGATGACGTTGTCGATGATCTCAGGCATCCGGTCAAAGGTCTTGCCGGCACCGGAAATGGCCTGATAGGTGCAGACCAGAGCCTTGCTGACGCCGAAATCCTTCATCAGGGGGTGCAGGGCAGGGACATAGCTCTGCAGGCTGCAGTTGGACTTGACGGCGATGAAGCCGCGCTTGGTACCCAGGCGCTTGCGCTGAGCGGGGATGATGTCGATGTGGTCGGCGTTGATCTCAGGCACGACCATCGGCACGTCCGGAGTGAAGCGGTTTGCGCTGTTGTTGGAGACGACGGGGCATTCTGCCTTGGCGTAAGCCTCTTCCAGAGCCTTGATCTCGTCCTTCGGCATATTGACGGCGCAGAAGATAAAGTCCACCTGAGAGGCGACCTCCTCCACCCTGGATGCATCCAGCACCACCATCTTCTTGACACTCTCCGGCATCGGGGTGGTCATGGCCCAGCGAGAACCGACAGCCTCCTCATAGGTCTTGCCGGCGCTCCGGCCGGAAGCGGCCAGAGTCGTCAGCTTGAACCAGGGATGATTTTCGAGCAGAGTAACAAAACGCTGGCCTACCATACCGGTGGCACCGACAACGCCCACTTTATATTGTTTATCCATTTCCAGCACCTTTCCTTTCAAAAAAAGCCAATTCGCATAAGACTCCGCTTGCAAAGCAGACGTCTATGCAATATAATAGATACCGCTATACAGATTTTATGATAACATTGATACGGCATTCGTGTCAATCATCGGAAAGGCAAATGCTAACTATGTTAAAAAAAGATTTTTGGTATGATTTACCCAAAGAACTCATTGCACAGGAGCCTGCATCCCCCCGTGATGCGGCCCGCCTGATGGTCCTGAGTCAGAAAGACGACAGCATCCAGCACCGTATCTTCCACGACCTGCCCGAATACCTCGAGCCGGGCGACCTGCTGGTGGTCAACAACTCCAAGGTCCTGCCCGCCCGCATCGTGGGCATCAAGCAGCCCACGGGTGCTGTCTGCGAGCTGCTGCTCCTGCGGCAGGTGAAGGGCGACCAGTGGGAGTGCCTTGCAAAGCCCGGCAAGCGGATGCAGCCCGGTACCAAGGTCAGCTTTGGCGACGGCAGCCTGACGGCCATCGTGGACGAGACGCTGGAAGACGGCAATAAGTTCGTCACCTTCTACTACAACACTGAGACCCTCTACGAGAAGCTGGACGAGTTCGGCAAGATGCCTCTGCCACCCTATATCACCAAGCAGCTGGACGACCAGAGCCAGTATCAGACCGTCTATGCCAAGGAGCTGGGCAGCGCTGCCGCTCCCACGGCTGGCCTCCACTTCACGCCAGAGCTGATGGATACCATCCGCGCCAAGGGCGTCAACATCACCGAGGTGACGCTCCATGTCGGCCTCGGTACCTTCCGCCCCGTGCAGGAAGACGAGATCTCCGACCACAAGATGCACAGCGAGTGGTACTCCGTCAGCGAGGAGACTGCAAAGCTCATCCATGACACCAAGGCCGCAGGCCATCGTGTCATCGCCGTAGGCACCACCAGCTGCCGCACGCTGGAAGCCGTCGCCGCCAAGTACGGCGAGATCAAAGCCTGCAGCGGCAACACCGACATCTTCCTCTATCCCGGTGTCAAGTTCAACTGCATCGACGGCCTTATCACCAACTTCCATCTGCCCGAAAGCACCCTCATCATGCTGGTGTCGGCACTGTATGGCTACGAAAAGACGATGGCCGCCTACAAGGTGGCTGTCGAGCAGAAATATCGCTTCTTCAGCTTTGGCGATGCGATGCTGATCTTGTAACTATTATAGCGCTTCGCCGCTGTAATATCCCGACTCTGTATCCGCAGCGAGAGCATACGCCCCCTGCGGCAGAATGCACGGCTGTTTTCCGTGCGCAGAAAGGAAAAATATTATGCCTTCTTTGACGACCTACAAGCTGCTCAAGCAGGAGCACAACGCCCGGCGGGGCGAGTTCAAGACCGTACACGGCACGGTGCAGACCCCCGCATTCCAGAATGTTGCCACCGCCGGCGCCATCAAGGGCGGCCTGTCTGCCCATGACCTGAAGGACATCGGTGCGCAGGTCATGCTCTGCAACACCTACCATCTGCATCTGCGTCCCGGCGACAAGCTGGTGGCAGAGATGGGCGGTCTGCACAAGTTTACCCGCTGGAACGGCCCCATCCTCACCGACAGCGGCGGATTTCAGGTGTTCAGCCTCGCAAAGCTGCGCAAGATCACCGAGGAGGGCGTGACCTTTGCCTCTCACCTCGACGGCCACCGCATCTTCATGGGTCCTGAGGAAAGTATGCAGATCCAGGCAAATCTCGGTTCCACCATCGCCATGGCCTTTGACGAGTGTGTCGAGAACCCCGCCCAGCACGATTACTCCAAAGCCAGCTGCGAGCGCACCACCCGCTGGCTCAAGCGCTGCAAGGATGAGATGGCCCGCCTGAAGCATGAAGGCATCTCCGTCAACCCCGACCAGCTGCTCTTCGGCATCAATCAGGGCTGCACCTTCGCCGACCTGCGCGTGGAGCACATGAAGCAGATCGCCGACCTGGACCTGGACGGCTACGCCATCGGCGGCCTCGCTGTGGGTGAGCCCACTGAGGTGATGTACGAGATGATCAGCGCGGTCGAGCCCTATATGCCCAAGGATAAGATCCGTTACCTGATGGGCGTAGGCACTCCCGGCAACATCATCGAGGCCGTCTCCCGCGGCGTGGACCTCTTCGATTGTGTCATGCCCAGCCGCAATGCCCGCCACGGCCACCTGAACACCTGGGGCGGCATCATCAACATCAAGAACGCCAAGTACGAGCGTGACGAGCGCCCCATCGACCCCGCCTGCGGCTGCCCAGCCTGCCGGAACTACTCCCGCGCCTATATCCGCCACCTGTTCAAGGCAGAGGAACTGCTGGGTATGCGTCTGGCCGTCATGCACAACCTCTGGTTCTACAATCACCTGATGGAGCGCATCCGCGATGAGCTGGATGCAGGCACCTTTACCGCCTTCCATGACCGCTATGTCAAGCTGCTCGACACACGAATTTGAGATTTAGCCTTGAAACATGCCGGATAAGCGCGTATAATAAGGTCATATGAATTTGAGAGGAGATTTTGCCCCATGCAATTTCTGACTACGACCGAAAGCTACATCAGCCTTTTCTTTACTCTGGCTCTGATGCTGGTGATGCTCTACTTCATGATCTACCGTCCCCAGAAGAAGCAGGAGAAGAAGGACGCTGCAATGCGCTCTTCTCTGGAGATCGGCGATCAGGTCACCACCATCGGCGGCGTCATCGGCCGTGTGGTTGCCATCAAGGACGACACCTTCGTGCTGGAGACTGGCGCTGACCGTGTGAAGATCCGCTTCACCAAGAACGCTATCAGCTCTGTCGAGAAGCTGAACATGGACAACGCCCCCAAGAAGTAATAATTTTCCGGATTCGTGCTTTGAACGCGTCTTCCTGCATACAGTAGGTGCAGGGAGGCGCGTTTTTATGTCTGATACCAAGAAGTTCCCGGCGATAGGGCTGCTGGTCGTTTTTGGAGTGGGCAGTGCGGCAGCAGCCGTGAGCCTGGCAGGGTTCGGCTGGCTGATGGTCAAACAGGGCCTGACGCAGGAAGCCGCTGCTCCGCTGGCCACGGCGGCAGTCTGTCTCGGCAGCTTTCTCAGCGGCCTGCTGATGGCCATTCTGCAAAAGGGCAAAGGGCTCGTCTGGGGTGCAGCGGAAGGAGTTCTCTTTGCAGGGCTGCTTTTTATTCTGGGTACACTGTACCAGAGCGAGTGGGAAACGATACAGTTCGTCCGGGCAGGGCTTGTCCTTCTGATGGGGGTTCTGGGCGGGGTCCTCGGAATGCTGCGCACGGAGCGAAAGCGGCGCTGAATGCTCAGTCCACGCTACAGCGGCCATACACAACAAAAGCAGGAGGGAAAAAGCACGATGTGGGTCTATCAGGAAACGAAAACAAATGCAGCGGCGCTTGTGCCGACGCTGCCGGAAGATACAGCGGGCGAGTCTCTGGCAGAAAAAGAAGCCATGACGCCTGTCTCCGAGCCGTTGGCGGAGATTCCGCCTCAGAAAGCTCCCCGGCGGAAGCCATTCCAAGCCAGCCGGGACTGCATCCTTCTGGCGGCGGCCTATCTCTTCGGCACGCTGATGGCGGGCGTCCTGCAGGCGCTGTGCGACGCTGAAGAGATGGAGACGCTTGCCTATTATCTGGACTGCTGGCGCGGAGTGTTCGCGGCGTCCAGTAGTACAGCACAGGCGGTGGGACTGTTTGGGACAGAGCTGGCTGTCGTCCTCGGGGCGGCGGCAGTGTTCCTCCTGCTGGGGCTTTCGGCAGTGGGGCCGCTGCCTATCTTTCTGTTTGCGATGTTATACGGGACAGGCTCCGGCCTGCTCTCGGCGCAGCTTCTGAATAACCTCGGGGCAAAACAGCTCGTTCTCTTTTTGCTCACCGCCAGCCTGCCGACGGCACTGGCGGCGGGTGCGCTCTGTTTGTTCGGTGCCTCGGCTCTGCAGGTCAGCAGCCGAATCCATGCGTTCTCTTTCGGTAGAGGGGATAAGGGAAGCCATCCGGCAGGAGCACGGCTCCTGGTGGGGCAATTCGCCTTACTGGCGGTCTGTCTCTGCCCGCTCTGCGGTGCGGCCACCGGCCTTGTATGTCTTGCAAATCGTCTGATGCAGGCCGGATAAGCGCCCGGCTTTCTTGCGGCCTCGGGCCGGATGTGGTATGATAAAGAAAATGATTTTCATGAAATGAAAACAGGGAGTCCAGAATGAAAGAACCGAAGCTGAAAACCGTATACGTCTGCTCCAACTGTGGAGAGACAAGCCCCCGCTGGATGGGCCGCTGCCCCAGCTGCGGCAGTTGGAACACCATGAATGAGGATGTGGTCGCCGAAGCGCCCAAGGCCGGGCTTTCCGGCGGCAAAGCCGCTGCGCCTGTCCGGCAGGAGGGCGTCACCTCGCTGACGGCAAGGCGTCTGGCCGACATCAGCACGACCGAGGAAAAGAGCCGCATCCTGACGGGCATTTCCGAGCTTGACCGCGTATTGGGCGGCGGCATCGTGTTGGGCGGCGTCGTACTGCTGAGCGGTGAGCCGGGCGTGGGCAAATCTACGATGCTTTTGCAGCTCTGCGGTGCCATCTCCAACCAGCACACGGTGCTGTATATCACGGGCGAAGAGTCCGTCCGTCAGGTCAAGCTGCGTGCGGCCCGCCTGAAAGTCCCGCAGGACAACATCTATCTGGCGGCAGAAAATGATGTGGACGAGATCTGCGGCCTCATCGAGAAGGAAAAGCCGGAACTGGTCGTCATCGACTCCATCCAGACCATGCGGTGTATGGACATCTCGTCTTCGTCCGGCACGGTCAGTCAGGTGAAAGAGAGTGCGGCCCGCCTGCTGGCTGTCGCTAAAAAGCAGGAGATCCCGATGTTCATCGTGGGCCATGTCAACAAAGACGGTGCTATCGCAGGCCCGAAGGTCATGGAGCACATCGTGGATACGGTTCTTTACTTTGAGGGAGACAAAATGCTGCCATACCGCATCCTGCGGGCGGCTAAGAACCGCTATGGCTCCACCAACGAGCTTGGTATGTTTGATATGACGGGGCAGGGCCTTGAGGAAATCGAAAATCCGTCCCAGATGCTTCTGGAAGGCCGTCCGCTGGGCGTTTCCGGGAACTGCGTCGCCTGTACCATGGAAGGCAGCCGCCCCATTCTGAGCGAGATACAGGCCCTTGCGACCAAGACGAATTTCCCGGCACCCCGGCGGGCCTGCAGCGGCTACGACTACAACCGCATGAACCTGCTCATCGCCGTGCTGGAAAAGCGTGCAGGCTATTTCTTCGGCAATCTGGATGTGTATATCAACATCGTCAGCGGCATCACCCTGCGGGATACCGCCTGCGACCTTGCCGTCTGCCTGAGCATGGTATCTTCGCTTCTGGACTGCCCTGTGAGCGATAAGCTCATCGCCATTGGTGAAGTCGGCCTCGGCGGCGAGATACGCAGCGTGCCGAATCTGGAGCAGCGCCTGCGGGAAGCGGAGCGTATCGGCTTTGAGCGTGCCGTCGTACCAAAGCACAGCCTTGCACATCTGAACGCCGCCGATTATCCCGGCATGAAGCTTGTCGGTGCCGCCTATATCTCGGACGCCATCCATGCCCTGAAATCTGACCGTCTGTGACCATAAAAAGAGGAAACCATGTCGATTTATCTGGACGAGAAAAATCCCGAAAAACATAAGCCTTTTGATGATGCCTCGCCGGACATCGTCGCGTATGTGCGCTATCTGGAAGTCATCGCAGGCAAAAGCCCCAACACAGCCTTCAGCTATTACTGCGACCTGCGCAATTTCAGCCGCTTTATGAAGCGTCGGCGCGGCCTTGTGACCGACGATACCGAGATAAAGGACATCGACCCCAAGGGGCTCGATACGGCTTTCTGGGGCAGTGTGACCAAGGAAGACGTTTATGAGTATCTGTACTTTCTGAACAGCGAGTGCGGCAACAAAAAGTCTTCGACGGCCCGGCGGCTGGCAAGTCTGCACGGCTTTTATGATTATCTGGTCAATCAGGTAGACTTGCTCAAAGAGAATCCGACAGCGTCCATCAAGCCGCCCAAGCAGGATAAAGTCCTTCCCAAGTACCTGACGGCAGAGCAGTCCATGGATCTTCTGGAAAGCACCCAGACCCAGAGCGATTTTCCCGAGAGGGATTACTGTATGGTCGTGCTGTTTCTGAACTGTGGGATGCGTCTTTCGGAGCTTGTCGGCATGGACCTCGGCGACATCGACATGGAACAGCGGCAGATCCGTCTGTTCGGCAAAGGCCATAAAGAGCGGATGGTCTACCTGAATGATGCCTGCATGGAGGCGTTGCAGATCTATCTGAACAAGCGCAACACGATGGAAGGCCTGAACCCCAAGGAAAGAGCGGTCTTTATCACCCGGCGGCGCAAGGAGCGAATCTCAAACCGCAGGGTAGAGCAGCTGGTGACAGGAGCAATGAAAGCAGCGGGTCTGCGTGGTTTTTCCACCCATAAGCTCCGCCATACTGCCGCGACGCTGATGTATCAGACTGGCAACGTGGATATTCTGACCCTCAAACAGCTTCTGGGCCACAGCAGCGTCGGCACGACACAAATTTATACACACCTGCAGGAATTTCAGGTGCGTGCAGCGATTGAGCAGAATCCGCTGGGTGAAGTCAAGAAGGCGAACTTGGATACAACATCGAAGGAGACAGGGGAGAGCAAGGGGGAATTTGCCGATCCTTCATCGGATGAGCCTGAAAATGATGCACCGGACGGCCCGATGGAGGCCTTTGAGGGTGCCGCACAGGAAGGTTTCCGGGTGGATGTTTCGAGCCTTGCCGATATGGAGAACGCCGACAAATGATGACATGGGTACAAACGCAGAAGCTTCGGCGTGATGAGGCCGCGCTGATGACAGAATGGCAGACACGCCGGGCGCAGTCTGCCTGTTTTAACGCCGACGGCGTTGTGGACTATGAGCGCTGGTCAGCACTTCCGGACGGAAAACATATCGTTGTACTGTTAAAAGAAACGAATGGGCTGCACGGAAGCCTCGTGGAGTTTCTTTATCATGGGGGCAGCAAAACCTACTACAGGACGTGGAATAATGTCGCACGCTGGGCAAATATGATTTTGAACGGCACATACTGGGAATTTGTGCCAAAATCTTTGCTGGACGATATGGTGCGGAATATCGCTGTGGTAAACCTGAAAAAGTGTCCAGGCGGTGCCATCGCAAGCTCAAAAGCGGTACGGCAGGCCGCCCGGCAGGATGCGGACCTGTTAAAGTGTCAGATACAGCTTTATGAGCCGGATATTATCCTGACCGGCGGCTGGGGGCTGGTATCGAACATTTTACATGATGAGATATTTGCAGATGATGCTGAATGGATCAGACCCCATGAAGAGACTGCATTGTGGTATTACAAAAGCAGTTTGGTCTGCACAGGTAAAGAAACGCTTGTTGTAAGTATGCCGCACCCGAATCGAGCGGCAAAGAACTGGACATTAGAGTTAGAAAAGGTTTTACGAGCAACCGGACGATTGTAAAACAAAAAAGCTGACCAAACATACAAAGCAATGCATTCAAATAACACAACTGTACAAAACGCGAAAAAACGGCCCAGCCAGCCCAAAAGGCTCAGAAACCGCCGGAAAGGCCTGAAACCCGGAAAAGAGGGCTTTTTCACTCCCCTATATTTCGTATAACCTGCATTATACGAAATATTATAAAAATTAAAAACAGAGGCCCCCTTCTCCTGCGTTCCGTCATCGGTGCAGGTTTTGGGAGCCTCTGCTGTTCTTTTATATCATTTATATCATTTCGTTTGGGACGCATGGATCGCCTGCCAAGCAGGCATCATAAAATACAGCTGGACAAGACCACTTTCATGCGAGCGTCCATTGCATCAGACTTTACAGTGGTGTATCCAGCGGCTGTGTTCCGAAGTACGCGCAGATCGCTTCATAGTAAGCGCGCGCCACTGTCTTACAGCCTTCTTCGCTTCCAAACTGTGCAACGTCCTCTTCGCTGGTCACAAAGCACTGTTCTGCCAGAACCGCCGGACAGTTTACATCTTCCAACAAGGTAAAGCTTCGCTCGTCCCTTACTTCGGTATGGGTACTCTCTACAAGCTGCTTTACCTCGCCCTGATAATAAATGTACCGGATGCCGCCGTGGCCGCGAAGCTTTGCGCCTGCGGCCTGCATTCCCTGTGCCAGTTGCTGCGCGAAGTAATAGCTCTCCTGATGCCATGTACGGCCCGGAACGGACGGATAACACTCAAAGCCCGACGCGGCAGAACCCTCCGGTGCGGAGTTGCCGTGGATGGACAGCAGCAGCTGCGGGCTCTGGGCATTGATGGCTTCCGCCCGCTGGCTGGGCTTTGCGGTGGCATCATAGCTTTCACGGGAACGCAGTGGGATGTAATTAGGGTCGGCCTCCAGCAGCGCAAGCAGAGCTTCAGAGGTCTGGGCCGTCATCTCTTTTTCTTCGACGACTCCCCTTGCGCCCGGGTCGCTTCCGCCGTGGCCGGCATCAATGCAGACCCGGTAAGGCGGGTCGCCCACCACAGGCCGGAAAGGCTCTTCCCCGCTCTCATTTCGCTCGGAGGCGAACAGCGCTGCTTTCCAAAGGAAAAATGCTGCACTGAAGCAGACGACGCACACCAAAAGGCCGATGACCGTCGCAGTGGACGGGCCGCCCTGTCTTCTCCGGCGTGCGTGTCTTGGATTTGAACGTCCTGCCATCGGTTTACTTCAGCTCGACAACGGTCACGCCGCTCTCGCCCTCGCCGTAACGGCCCAGACGGAAGCTCTTGACCATTCGGTTTCCCCGCAGATGCTTATGGATGGCCGTGCGCAGTGCGCCGGTACCATTGCCGTGGATGAGATATACCACAGTCTGGCCGTTCAAAATCGCACGGTCGATGAAGGAATCCACCTCCGGCAGCGCCTCGTCTACGGTAAGACCCAGCAGGTTGCACTCCATTTTTGCGGTGCGCTGCACGCGCTCTACCCTGCCATTGGGCCGGTTAGCATCGCCGGTCAGGCGGGAGTAACGCTGCTGTGCCTTGGTCTGAGGCTTCGTCTCCTTGACCAGCTTTTCCGGCTGCTTGAGGCCCTTGAGCGGCACTTTGGTTTTGATAATGCCGGCACGCACCAGCACATCACCGTTTTTATCCGGCAGAGAGAGCACGGTAGCCAGCTGGTTCAGCTCTGCAATGCAGACCTCCTGCCCTACCTTGACTTCCTTCAGCGGAACGAACTCCTTGACCGGGTTGTGTACCACTTCAGTCCCCATAAAGAGCTTTTCGGACTCTTTCTTGGCGATCTCACGGGCGCGCTGGGCCTTCTGCTGGGTGCTCATCCGCTCGTCTTTCTGGATCTGGCGCAGCTCATCCGTCAGAGCGTAAGCCTTGCTCTCGACCTCCTGCGCCAGTGCGCGGGCCTTGGCGCGGGCAGCTTCCAGCTCATTCTCGCCCTGCTGGATAAGCTCATCGCGCTTCTGACGGGCTGCATCCAGCTGGTGGGCGGCCTCGTTTTTCAGGCCTTCCACCTCGTCCTGACTGGCTTTGAGCTGGAGCTTCAAATCATCCAGCTGGCCCAGAACGGCGTCCAGTCGCTTGTCTTCTGCGGACAGATGCTGCTGTGCCGCCTCAATGACCCGCTCCGGGATGCCGAGCTTTTCGCTGATAAGGAAAGCGTTGGACTTGCCCGGAACGCCGACGCTGAGCTTATAGGTGGGGCGCAGCGTCTCCAAATCGAACTCGCAGCTGGCGTTGACGACGCCCTTTGTCTCGAGGGCGAACACCTTCAATTCTGCATAGTGCGTTGTGGCCATCAGGAGCACACCGCGGCGGCGCAGCTCTTCGATGATGGCAACAGCCAGTGCCGCACCCTCCGCCGGGTCGGTACCGGCGCCAAGCTCGTCCAGAAGCACCAGCGTGTGGGGCATGGCAAGCTCAAGGATGCCGGTGATCTTCTTCATATGACCGGAGAAGGTGGACAGGCTCTGCTCGATGCTCTGCTCATCGCCGATGTCCACGAGGAATTCGTCGAAGACACAGATCTCACTGCGCTCATCCGCCGGGATGAGGAAGCCGCACTGTGCCATCGCGCAAAGCAAGCCGGCCGTTTTCAGAGTGACGGTCTTACCGCCGGTGTTGGGGCCGGTGATGATGAGCGAATCATATTCCCTGCCCAGCGAAATATCGACAGGAACGCACTTCTTTGCGTCGATGAGCGGATGACGTGCCCGGATGAGCGAGAACGACGTATCCGTCCGGACAGTGGGTTTGAACGCCTTCATATCCAGTGCAAGGCGGGCTTTTGCAAGCAGGACGTCGATTTCCAGCATGGCCTTATAGCTGTACTGGAACTGCGGCTCAATGGCTGCGACCTGACCGGTAAATGCTACCAGGATACGCTCGATCTCCTGAGCTTCCTGTGCGCGGTATTGAAGGATGCGTGCATTTGCCTCCACGACAGCCTGAGGCTCGACGAAGACGGTCGCACCGGTAGACGAGACGTCATGGATGATACCGCTCACCTCTCCGCGATACTCGCTTTTGACAGGAACGACATACCGGCCATTTCGGATGGAGACGACGCTCTCCTGTAAGTACTTGGAGGTGTCCATATTCCGGACCATGCTTTCCAGACGGTCACGGATGCTGTTTTCAGTCGCACGGATCTTCTTGCGCAGGTCGTTCAGGGTGTGCGATGCCGTATCTGCCATTGCATCCGGTGCAAGGATGGCACTCGAAATTTGCTGCTCAAGGCCCGGCTGAGGAGCCAGCGCATAGAATAAGTCGTCCGTCGGAAGTGCATCGTGTTCCGAAGAGCCATACCAGCTGACGAGGTTCTGAAAGTTGCGAAGCGCACCGGCCACCATCAGCAGTTCACCCATTGAAAGGACACCGCCCTTGACGGCGCGGGCGGCCAGCTGACTGACGCCCTCTACTCCACCGAAGCGGGGTGAGCCGTTCTTGATGAGCAGTGAATTGATGGCATCGGTCTGTTCCAGCGCATACCGCACTTCATCGGGGTCGCACTGAGGCTCGATGGCAAGGAGCTTTTCGCGGGACTCTTTGCACACACAGCCCTCCGCCGCCCGGGCAATGATCTTGTCCAGTTCCAGCGTTTTCAAATAACTTGTTTCCATAGTAATTCCTTATATCAAATCGATTTCAAATGGTTATGGCAGGACGGATCTCAAAAAGGCGTAGCTTTTCAACGGCTTGTCCAGATGGGTCAGCGCATATTGCTCTGCTGCTGTAGAGAGCTTCGCCAGACTGCCGACGGAAATACGGAAGCCGAATATCTTTTTGTCTTCTACCAGACAGATATGCCGCAGCGCAAACAGCGCCCCGGCGTCCAGATTGCACTTCTTCCCCGCCTTTTGGGCGCAGGATTCGCAGAGCAGACAGCCCTCCGCCGGGTCGAGATAAAAGGCCGGGCCGTCGTAAGTGCCGCAGTCGCGGCAGTAGACCAGCTGCGGCAGAAAACCGCACTCACTCATGGTACGCAGCTCAAATACAGCCTTGATGACCCGGAGGTCGGCCTTTTTCTCGCTTATCATGTAAAAGCAATTCAGGAGAAGCCTCAATTCTTTTGCGGCTTCGTTTCCTGTGGGCGAAAGCGCCGAGGCCATTTCCGCCATATACATGGCAAGGCTCATCCCTTCGATGGAAGACGAGATGCCGTGGAAGACGTTTTTGACATCCGCCTCTCGCACTGTATACATATTCCGTCCGGGGACAAGCACGAACTCCGAGTAACAAAAAAGCCCGCAGGCGCTGAACAGTTTGCTTTTCAGCCGCAGGCTGCTCTGCGCAGAGGCCGAGATGACTCCCAGCCCCGGCGTCAGAAGCGTGATGATCCGGTCTGATTCTTTATACCGGGTCTCTTTCAGGACAAGGCCCGGGGTCACAATGGTATCCATCTGTTTTTTCTCCTGCCGGGGCGGTGAGCCGCTGCTGAGCGAGCTGCCGCCTGTAGTCCAGATAACACAGAATATCACCGGTGCAGGCAAACGTCTGCCAGCTGAGTTCCACATCCATCGGACAACGCTCCCTTCTTTAAGGTATAGTGTCACCTCTATGGTACTGCGCTATCCCCGGGAAATCTGTCCTGTTATGAGACTCAGCGGTTGGGCTGCTGCTTGAAGCCGAAATTGTTGAGCATGAACTCGTTATCGCGCCAGTCGGCTTTGACCTTCACCCAGCACTGTAAGTTGACGTGGCAGCCGAGGAATTCCTCGCAGTCGGTGCGGGCTGCACTGGCGATCTTCTTCAGCATCGCGCCGCCCTTGCCGATGACCATGCCCTTGTGGCTCTCCCGCTCACAGTAGATGTTCACGTCGATGTCCACGAGGTCGGTGCCGGGGCGCTCCTTGAAGCGCTCGACCACGACCGCAATGCCGTGCGGGATCTCGTCCCGCATATAGAGCAGAGCCTTTTCACGGATAACTTCCGCTACAAGCTCCTTCTCAGGCATATCGGTGTAGGCATCATCGTCAAAATAATGCGGGCCTTCCACGGCATAGCGGCTCAGGGCATCGAACAGTTCCTCGCAGTGGTCATTATCGCGGACACTGACGGTATAGACATCATCAAAGACGCCCAAGGCCTTCAGCTCCGCCTTGCGGGCCTCGAGGTCCGCCGGGTCTTTGACGAGGTCGGTCTTGTTGATGACCGCGATGGCCGGGCCGCCCTTTTTCAGAGCCTCGACCAGAACCATCTCCGATTCATTCAGCGCGCCGTAGGGCTCGAACAGCATCATGGACACATCGACGTCAGCAATGGAGTCGCTGGCCGTCTTGTCCATCCGCTTGCCCAGCTTATTGTGGGGCTTATGCACGCCGGGAGTGTCCAGCAGAACGTACTGCAGAGGCCCCCGGGTGATGACGCCAGTAATGCGGGTACGGGTGGTCTGGGGCTTGGAGGTGACGATAGCCACCTTCTCCCCCACCAGCAGATTCGTCAGGCTGGACTTGCCCACGTTCGGGCGGCCAATGACCGCCACGAACACAGAGGATGTATCATAATGGCCCTGGATCGGTGTTTCGTTTTTCAAAATAGAACTCCTGTCTTTTTATTCCGTGTAGCTCACCGTACGGGGCAGACCCAGCTGGATGAGGACAGCTTCTTCCTTCTCACGCATCCGCATGGCTTCCAGACCACCGTTCTCGTGGTCATAGCCCAGCAGATGGAGCATGGAGTGGACCGTCAGGAAAGCGACCTCTCTCTGCAGCGGATGGCCGTAGAGAGTCGCCTGCTCCTGTGCGCGCTCCATGCTGATGACGATGTCGCCCAGCATCTTGCAGCCGTTGTTCTCGTCCACGTCATAGACGCCGTTCTCACCCAGAGGGAAGCTCAGCACATCCGTGGGCATCGGCTTGTTGCGGTACTGGTTGTTCAGCTCAGCAATGGCTGCGTTGTCCACGAAGGTCACGCTGATCTCCGCCGGGTCGTCAAAATGCTCATATTCCAGCACAGCGTTGCAGGCGCGGCGGATGAGGATGCGAAGGCCCGAGGGGACCTTGATCGCTTTCTGCGAGTTGGTGATCAAAACTTTATTGGACATAAATCGTCCGCTCCTTTCGTTTCTACATTCTATTGAACGAATGCCCCGGTTTCTGTGGTATGCCGCCGGGGTTGTTTTTTCATAGGGTTCAGTGTTTAGCCGGGTGGGCAGCGGCCTCGTAGGCTTTGATGATCTCCTGCACCAGACGGTGACGCACCACGTCTTTTTCGGTGAAGTAGCACTGCGCGATGCCGTTCACGCCCTTGAGGACCTGAAGTGCATCCACAAGGCCGCTGCGGGTGCGGTCGGGAAGGTCGATCTGAGTGACGTCGCCGGTAACGACCACTTTAGAGCCGACGCCCATGCGGGTGAGGAACATCTTCATCTGCTCCGGGGTGGTGTTCTGCGCTTCGTCGAGGATGATGAAGGAATCGTCCAGCGTCCGGCCGCGCATATAGGCCAGCGGTGCAACCTCGATAATCTGCTTTTCCACGAGACGCTCATAGGTCTCTGCGCCCAGCATATCGAACAGGCCGTCGTACAGAGGCCGCAGATAGGGGTCTACCTTCTGCTGCAGGTCACCCGGCAGAAAGCCCAGCTTCTCGCCTGCCTCCACCGCCGGGCGGGTCAGCACGATGCGGGAGACATCTTTGGCCTTGAACGCCTTGACAGCCATTGCCACAGCAAGGTAGGTCTTGCCGGTACCCGCCGGGCCGACACCAAAGGTGATGGCGTTGTTCCGGATGGAGTTGAGGTACTCTTTCTGGCCCAGGGTCTTGGGACGGATGGGCCGGCCTTTGACCGTCACCGTCACGAAGTCTTCGGTCAGCTCCCGGACGCGCTTTTCCTCGCCGTCATGCGCAAGGCTCAGGCAGTAGCGCACCGTCTGGTCTTCCAGCGGCGTATGGTTCTCGATAAGGAGAAGCATCCCCTCCACAGCACGGGCCGCAGCTGCAACATTGGCCGGTTCGCCCGAAATGCGCAACATCGTACCGCGGCACACCGCCGTCACCGAAAATTCTTTCTCCAGCATACGGATGTTCCGGTCACAGTTCCCGAATACAGCGGCTGCGATCTCTACGCTGTCTAATTCAATGCTCTTTTCTGCCATGCGGCTCCTCCTGAATGTCACTAGATTCTACCTCTATTGTACCACCAAAACAGCGCGAAGAAAACTATGAAAATTGCACAAAATTTTTCAACCGCATATGGCGGTTTGGCAGAGCATTCGAAACCTGCTCTATCAGCCTTTTCAAAGTCGTCTTTAGGACAGCTGCTTCGTTTGCATTGCTTTCCCCGGAGGCTTGTGCTATATTGTTTTTAGGAAGTGGCTTAGGGGCTTCACCGCCCTGCTCGGTTTTGAGTACCGAGGTAAGGCCGCTTTCTTCTTTTGTCGAAGCTCTTTCAGTTTCCAGCTCAATGAACTTCACACCTTCCAGTTTGACGCCCTGTCCCTCGTATGCTATACTGCCTATAGAGCCATAGCGCTGTAATCCAACAGGCACCTTGAAGCCTAGCGATTGCATCAGCGCTGTGGTTCTTTTTTGTCTGCGGAAACATACAACACCTCACTTCGAAAGGCATTTTCCCAGCCAAACAAAAATCCCCGAAAAGCCAGGCGTGAAGCCACTTTTCGGGGATTTTTGTTGTTTTATATTCTGTTACTCCTGCATATAAGCCAGTGCCTTATCGAACAGCGGCAGATATTGGCTTTCGATACGGTCAAAAATCGCTCTTGCAGTCGCCTCATCATAAACATGACTGGTCAAATTGCGGTCGTTCAGCAGCTCCAGCCACACTTTCGAATCCTCTATCATGCCGAAAGCAAAAGCCTGCTTGATGACCTCTTTCGGGCTGTTGATATTGGTATATCCCTGGTCGAGCAGATATTCCCTCATGGTTTTCCATGCAAGTTCCGTGCAAAACTCAAAGCGCTGGATGGCACCATCCCGCACAGAATCCAGCGGGTATTTCTTATAATCATCCAATGCCTCACGCAGCCGCTTCACAGCTTCCTTAAGATAGTTATATTTTTCATGCAGCTTATCCATCAGCTCTACACCATCCTTTTCAATGTTTGCAACAAAGGCGGGATTCATCCCGTCCTGCATATGGACAATATCAAATTTCAGCAGCGTGGGCAGGTCTTCGCATTCCATCCAAAATTCTGCTCGGTTGTCTGGCGGCATCCCGTACACGGCCAGATCCATGTCGCTGTTGGGGCGGTTGTCCCCTCTGGCCCGTGAGCCAAACAGCACGAGCCGCTTTGCCCCGAATCGCCGGGCCAGTGCAGCCAGCCGCAAATACAATTCATCCATATTCCCTGCTCCTTTTATACCTGATATGGTCCAGCTGATAATGCAAGCTTTAATTACTGAAGTCCTGAGGCTCATCTGAATTGCGGTGAGAAGGCAATCATTCTACTTTAGAGGGAGCCTTTTGGGAAACTGCCTCTTTTTTACGTTGTCAGCTTTTCTGCTATACGCTCGAGTAGTTCCCAGTCCTTCGGCTCTAAGTCGGCCAACATGACAACCAATCGCTTACGAAATTCTTTGTCGTCATTACGTGCAATCTCTGCAGCAAAGTCCATAATCTTATCGCTGGCGGCAGTTGGCGCTGCGAACATTTCACCTTCTCCGGTGCGCAGCCATGATTCATTGACGCCAAATTCGCGGCAGATGTCACTAATTGTACGTTCACTGGGAGATTTGGCACCAGAACAAAGTTCGGATGCAAACGGCTGTGAAATGTGCAACCTGTTTGCAAAGTCGACTCTTTTTAATCCAAGCTCTTCAAGAATTTTTTTAATACGTTCGTTCATCGGTTTTCGCCCCCCCTTACAATCTGCATTGTATCACGCAGGTAAAGCCATGTCAACAAAAGAGTATAGCTCGGCTATGATTTTGTTCTTATCGATGCCACTTGGCTATTCCGTAGTTACTTACAGATAAAGCCAAACAAAAATCCCCGAAAAGCCAGGCGTGAAGCCACTTTTCGGGGATTTTACTTTGGAGCTACTGATCCGATTCGAACGGACGACCTGCTCATTACGAGAGCGTCAACATCTTCGTTTTTATAACGTATCTAAGTTAAAACAGAAACCACTTGCGCCACCTCTTGCGCCACCGCACTCGCCCAGCAAGTGGCGCAGTTTTTGCATATTTGCCGGTCGCTTTCCGCCGTGCCGCACAAAAGTGGGTGCTCGAACACCTTGGCGAGGAGCAGTGCGACGCCATCTTTGGCACCGGCAGTGAGGACGCAAAGGATGTGCAGGCTACGGTCTACATCCCGGGTCCGCTCGCCGAAAAGATGGCAGCACGGATAGATGCAGAGCAGTGCAGCCGAAACGAGCTCATCCTGCAGGCGCTGCGGGAATATCTCAAATAAGCAAACCCCTGGCGCTCCAAACGGAACACCGGGGGTTTATTTTATCCAATAATTTTATCAATGCCTTTCAGGCCGTATGTAGTGCTTGCCATGATGGCTTCCTCTTAACTCATGCTTAAATCAACATTTTCGATTTCTGCACGGACTTCGAGTGCATGGAGATAATTTCCCATAGCCGCTTTTTGCTCTCTCAAAAGAGCCAAAGAACAGGACGGCGTAAAATTCAAAGTTCCGGCCTCGTACTGGATAGTCATGCGGTGCAGCTTTTCATAGCGGATTTTGGTCTGGTAATACTCCGCGCGAAAACGCTCCTTATAATCGCTGCTGAACATCATTTCGACAGTGCTTCTCAAATCCATGTATTATGCCTCCTTACTGCTTTTCCAGCGCTGCCTTTGCCCGATCAAAGAAAAACTGAATCACGGCGCCGATGGTCTCATCGGTGATGGCCCAGCTGATGAGTCTGCCCCACTTGCTGGCGCCGAGTGCCATGCGGAGCATCTTGACGACCCACGCCTTGCGCTCTGCGCCGCGTTTCGTCCCCTGAATCTCCTGCTCTGCCCGCTCGATAAGGTCCAGCACCAGCGGCTTTACCGCGGCACCGTATCCCAGGCGAATGCAGCCAATGGCGTAAAAGATAACGCCCCCCAGCATCAGCACTGCCGCCACCGGGGCGGGCAGGATGCTCAGAAGTTTACTCACTGCTGTCTCCATGTTTAGTCGCTCCTTTCATGAGATATTGGATGATGTTCTGGCGGCAGGTCTCCATGCAGTCATGGTTGTTTCCCGAGAGCTGTGCTTCCAACAGGTTCTGCACGCCGTCCAGGATCAGCAGGACAAGGTCATCGAGATTATTGAATCGCCGCATATCCCTGCCCAGTGCATCCTGCACGCCCATCATCCTGGTCTTCAGTAGCTCCACGTCATCCTTCAGGTTTTTTATCTCCTCGTTCTGGGCCTTGTCGGGAGCTTCGGCAAGACCTTTGTATTTTTTCCAGAGGTCAACCATCTTGTCCAGTGATGCCAGGAACCCGAAGAGGCCTATCATCGCTGCACCGACGACTTTCAACGACTCATACAGCTCCATTATACCTCCCGGAGCCGGGTCAGCCCCTTTGCCTTGATGATTTTCGGGTAGTTTACGGTCGTGACGTCGAGGTCCACCGGCCCATTGATGCCCTGCACACGGCCCTCGCTGCTGTGCTGGTGGGCACAATAATGGAAGTCCACCTTGGGCGTCTTGCCGGTGTAGTCGGCCAGCCAGATGTCCCACCGCCCAGCCAGACGCTCCATCTCGAGGTTGCGGTTGGCGTAGCTCGTGTAGGTGTAGAGCTGGGCGAAGAACCCCATCTTCTCGATCTGCTCGAGGTGATAGGCCGCGAGGTTGGTCAGGTCTTTCGGCTTGTGAATAGTCAGCATGGCGTCTTCCATGTCCACCGCCACCGGCATGGTCAGCTCTTTGCCCCGCAGCGCCTTCCGCAGTACCGCCAACTCCTTCTCAGCCTCTGCCTCGCTCATGGCCTTCGTGAAATAGTAGACGCCAATATTTAGCCCCGCTGCCTTGGCGTTGGCGTAGTTGGTCTCGAAAGTCGGGTCGATGTACGCCTTGCTGGGGTTGTAGCTACCACTGTTCCCGCAGGCCCGGAGCATGACGCCCTTGTAGCCAGCCCCTTTGATAGCCTGCCAGCCCTCCATTTTGATTTTTCCCTGCCACCGGCTCACGTCGATGAACCGGTAGGGCGGGTCGCCCTCCCAGCCGGTGACGGCCTCTGCCTTGGGGGCTTGGGGTGCAGGCTCAGGTTCGCCGGTGTCCCGCTCGTTCCCCGGGCCAAAGATGGCCCGCACCAGCTTTTCCAGCAGTTCCAGCAGCTTACCCATCGTAGTCCTCCCCCGTGATCTCCTTGTACTGCTCTTCACTGATCTCGCCCTCAGTCACTCGTTTGGCCAGCTCCCGCTTGACTCCAGCGCGGCGAGAGCCGGGCATTTCTGCCCATGACTTGGTCCCGGCAACCAGCCGGTTTGCCCAGATTTTATCCATATGCTACCTCCTTACTTATTGTTGATAGCGGCGTCCAGCTCGCACAGCGAGTCCTCGATAGTCGCCAGCCGCTCCTGTGATACCATGTCCTGCTCACACAGGGCGTCTTCGATCCCCGCCACGAGGCCGGGCAGCTCCCTGAGCTTCTGCTCTTCTTCCAGCTTCTTGTGGAGCTCTTTCAGGCTCTTTTCAGTCTTGTGCAGACTCATCCGATGACACCTCCGATCATGGTGACACTGCCGCTGACGCCGCTTTCGCCCCGGGCAGCGGTGACTTTGTAGTTGAATGCAAAGCCCCGGGCGGCGGTCTTGTTGGCAAAGGCGTGGTGTACAAAGGCCCGGCTCTCGCCGCGCTGGATGTCGGTGTAGTTCTCCCACGCAGGGCTGTCGTCCAGTCCGTTATTGGTCATCTCCACGCTGAGGCTCATGTCTGCCGGGAAACTGCCCTCCAGTGTCAGCGCAGCCACGGTGATGGTGTCGTCCGCCGTCAGGGGATGAGACAGCGAGAGGACGGCGCTTGTCACATTTTTGGTAAAGGTAGCGGTCCACTCTGTCGTGGTCTTTCCGTCGTCCACTTCCAAAGTCAGGGTGTTTTCCCCGTTGAGGATCTGCTGGAACAGGGCTTTCTGGCTCAGACACTGCACTGTGAGTTTGGTTCCGGTAATCACGTTCTCACGGACGGCCAGCTCCACGCCGTTCACCTTTTCGGTGATGGTCATGGGGTCTCCGTCGCCGTCGGTCACGGTGTATCCCACCGTAAAGGGGGCGTTTTTCTCTCCAAGCTCTGCCCCGGTGGCTCCTGCATCGGAAGTCACTTCAGGCGGCTGGTTTTCCGTGGGGAAGCCATCTTTGTCGATGTACAGCGTCTCCGGCAGGGTGAAGCAGGGCAGGTAGCCGTAACTACTGCCGTAAGTTCCATTGGAAATCGAAAGACTGGAACCGCTTGCGGAAGATATGTATAAGCTGCTTGCGTAGTAATAGCTCGTCGGAAAATGCGATTCGTCAGTATACGTAATGCTCGTATCTGGACTTCTCGTCCAGATACCGCTTCCGTAGCGGTTTCGAATGTTGCTGATCCTGCTGATCGCGGCTGAGGAAAGCGCAGAGCCATCGGAGAAGCTTGAGCCCCCGACTTCCGCTGCCGAAATGGAAAAAAAGCTTGACTCGTATGTTTCGCTGCTAAGTGCTGTTCCGCCACTAACGCCAATACCGGGATGGCTATAATAGTAAGCATATTGACCGGCATATTTTGTACTGCCAATCAAGTTCCGTACTTCGTTGGAAAACTTATTCACATAGGTGTTTTTGTACCAGGTGTCCTCGTCGTTACTATTGACTCTGTAATCATCTTTCTTAGACGTAGTATGTGTCCCGCTCGTCGCCGGACTCTCCCGGCAAAACATCGTCCGTCCCTTGCCGTTCAGACCGCTCTCGTAGTTGTGGGCCAGCGCGTAAAACTTTACCTTGCTGCCGCCTTCCATCAGGTAGACATATCCGTCGCCGATGGCCAGGTCTTTGATCTGCATCTATCCTCACCTCCTCAAAACTCAACCCTCGACGTTGCCTTATTCCATATCCCAGTCAGCTCTACGCCGTCGAGCGTGTCAAAAGCCGAAATAAAGCTGATGCCGGTCACGTCAACACCCTGAATCATCTCCAGCATTTTGATACGCACGCCGGTGGCCGCAGCATCCGCCGCCGCGCCGGAGATGGTGAGGGTAGGATCCACCCTCACGCCGCTCCCCGCCACCGGCCCGGCCACCGCAGCGCCGCCCGCTTCGCCCAGCAGGGTCACCTGCACCCGGATGTCGCCGGAGGGCTTCGCCCGGGCGTAAAAGCAGACAAAGCCGTCCCGCGCCTCGCAGTAGGCCGGGCATCCCGCTTCCTGCGCCGCCGCGCCGTAGCTGCCCGGGTAGGAGCCGAGAGCCACGTAGCCGGTCTTCGCTTCCGGCACCGGGGCGGCCTGCATCAGGGGCCACGTTCCTTCCGCTTCCTCCCAGCCCTCCGGCGTCAGGGTCACAAGCCGGCTTCCCCGGTATCCGGCCCCGTCGCCCGCAAGGCCCGGGTACAGCACCTCACCGGCGCTGTTATAGATAGGTTCACTCATTCTTTTACCTCCGCTTTTGCCGTGATGACGATGTTTCCGGTCACGGCCTCGATGTTCACGCAGCTCTCTTCGGCGTTCCACGCACTTCCGGTCACGTCCTCGCTGCCCATCTTCACGCTCACTTCGGTCAGGGTGTACCCGCTCTCGGCGGTCAGGGCGGCTTTGTAGGCCCGGCCCTTGGCCACCACGACGGCGGTCTGGTCGGTGGTCACATGGCTCAGCCGGTTCACCACGCTGCACCACACCAGCGCCTGGCTCACCGTCACGCTGCATTCGGCCTTTGCGCCGCCTGCCGTGGCGCTGATGAGCGCGCTGCCCTCGGCCACGCCCCGCACGATGCCGCCGTTCACGGTGGCCACGTCCTCCCGGCTGCTCTGCCACACCACGGTGCGGTCGTCGGCGTTCTCGGGCCGCACGGCAGCTGTCAGGCGGGCCGTGCCGTCCACGCTCAGTTCAAGGGTGCTGCGGTCCAGCGTCACGCTGCTCACCGGCACCCTCGCCGCCTTTACGGTCACGGTGCAGCTGGCCGTCTTGCCGCCCACGCTGGCCCGGATGATGGCCGCTCCGGCGGCGCGGGCCGTCACCACGCCGCCGTCCACCACGGCAGCTTCTTCGTTGGAGCTGGTCCATACGATGCTGCTCTGGGGGATGCTGGTGGGCAGCACCGTGGCCGTCAGGGTCGCGGCCTTGCCCTCCGTCAGCTCCAGCGTCCCGGCGCTCAGCATCAGGCTGGCGGCTCTCAGGCCGTCCTCGGCCACCGTTACGCTGCACGCCGCCTTCACGCCGCCCGCAATGGCTGCGATCTCCGTTGTTCCGGCGCAGATGGCCACCACCTCGCCTCCGGTCACGCTGGCGGTCTCCGGGTCGGCGCTGTACCACACCACAGCCTTATCAGCGTTCTCCGGGCTGACTGTGGCCGTCAGGGCCGCAGTCTCCCCCGGCTTCAGTGTCAGGGTGGTCTGACTCAGGGTCACGGTCTCCACTGGCACCTCGGCCTCCTGCACCCGGACGGCACAGCAGGCGTATTTCCCGCCGCTGACCGCGAGGACGGCCGCAGCGCCCGGCTTTTTGGCCGTCACGGTGCCGTCGCTCACCTCGGCCACGGTCTCGTCGCTGCTCATCCACGCCACGTCGCCCTCCGGGTCGGCGGCTGCGTCCAGCACCGCCGTCTCACCCGCCGTCAGGGTCAGAGCATCGGTGCTCAGGCTCACCCGCTCCACCGCCGGCTTCACCAGCACGGCGCACTCTGCGCTGCACCCGTCTGCCCGGGCCGTAATCCGTGTCCCGCCGGGGGTCTTTGCCGTGATGACGCCGTCCTCCACAGCGGCCACCCCCTCGTCGCTGCTCTCCCACAGCACGGTCTGCTCCGTTGCATTCTCGGGGCTGATCCGGACTCCCAGCGCCGTCCGCTCTCCCGCATACAGGGTCAGGCTGTCCCGGGTCAGCGTCACCGCTCCCACCGGTACCTCGGCCCATACCCCGCTCAGCTGGTCCAGCAGGGTGTCGGCGGTCCTGGTCTGGTAGGCAGCTTCCCGCAGCAGCTTCATCAGCAGACGGCGCTCCTCCTTTTTCGGGGCAAGGTTCGCCGCCCGGTTCGCCGCCTGAGTGGCAGCGGTGCAGGCGTCCAGCGTCTCGTTTGCCGCGCCCCGGGCGCTGGCAGCGCTCGCTGCCGCAGCCGTGATGTCCGCCTGTGTCTTTGCAGCCGCAAGGGCCGCAGCGCTCTCGGCGTCCTCGGCGCTCATCCGCTCCTTCTGGGTGGCCGCAGCGCCTTTCTGGGCGGCATCCATCGCCGCCTGCGCCGTCTTGGCCGCGTCCTTTGCGGCTGCACCCTCGTTCATGGCCGTGTTCACGGCCTGCTGCACCAGCGCCACAAACTGGGCGTATACGCTGGGGTCGATGTCCTCCACCGTACCCGACAGCCCAATGGTCTCGTAGCAGTCGTATTTCGCCGGGCAGCTCATGGCGGTGTAGCCGTCCGCGCTCTGGGCCAGCAGCATCCACAGCCCCTGCCGGGCAGCGGTAAAGCGGTGGTCGATGGTCACTTCCCGGCTCTCGTCCAGCAGCACCGGCTGGGGCAGTGCGCCGCCGTCCTGCTCGATGTGCAGGGTCACGGCCATCCCATCCCACTCCTCCGGCAGCGCGAAGCTCAGGCTCTCCACGCCCGCCGTTCCCACGCCGCCCAGGTGCAGCACCCCCGGCTCGGCCCGCCAGCCCATCCCGCCGAATCGGTCTTTGATGATCCTTACTTTCACTCTGAGGCTCCTTCCTTTGAGAAAGGCTCCCCTCGCTAGGGGAGCTGCTTTGCGGCGCCGCCGTCAGGCGGACTGCAAAGCTGAGAGGTTTCCTTCCGGTCCGCTGCCGTTTCTAAAGACCTCTTCTTCTCCAGCCTACCACGCCCCCTGATTCAAAACTACTGCGGACTTTCCCAAAGCGGACATACAAAAAGAACGAGCACCCCGGCTCACAGCCAGAGTGCTCGTTCTTTTCTTAAAACTGATTCAGAATATCGTGGTGTCCGATGTCCAGCAGCAGTATGATGGTGTCTCCGTCGTATTGCCATATGACCCGAACATCCATATTGACACTGAACTCAAACAAATCTGTTGTTCCCTGTATCCGCTTTGTTCGCAGTGACGGGTATAGCGGATCTTGCATCAGCAGTTCCAGCTTCTTTTTCAGCTGTGTCCGTTCTGCTGCCGACAGCCGTCTCACGTTCTTGACGAACCGCTTGGTAAATGTGATCTTGTACGCCATCAGCTCACTCCATCCAACATCTCAAACAGCTCGTCAACGGTATCAAAGACCGGCTGTTCACCGGCTGCGATCTTCGCCTTTGTTTCATTGATCTCGCTGCGCAGCTCGTCCAGATACTTCTTGGGATACACGGCCACCGGCATGATCTGGATGGTTCCGTCTTTTTCCACGATTTCCAGCTTATCGCCCTCGTGCAGGCCCAGCCGTGCCACGATGTCCTTCGGGATAGTGATCTGAGACTTGGTCCTCAGCTCTGTCAGCATATCTGTCAGCTCCTTTGCATCGTTGGATTTTCCAACTTTCTTACCATCAGTATACGCCAACTGCGCCGGAATATCAAGTCATTTTTACTTCACCTCATCCCACCAGTTCTTCTCGTCCTTTGCCTTCTCGGCCTTCTTGTCCGCATCCTTCACCCACTGCACAAAGTTCTTTTCCTCGTACAGCGGGCTTCCCTCTGCGTCCTCGAGGGCCAGCAGCTTCTTTTCCAGCCTCTCCCGGTCGCCGTCGCTGCCCGCCAGATACTCTTCCTTCACGGCTTCGGTTATTTTGCTCTTGATGCTGCCCTTGTCCTTGCCTGCGGTCAGCAGCCGGTTTATTTCGGCCTGCACGTCCTTCGCCCGGCCATTTTCCACTTCGTCCAGCAGCGCGTCGTATACGCTGCCGTCCTTGCTGCCCGCCAGCAGCTCGTCCGCCTTGCCGTCCACCGCCTTGTTCACAAGGTCGATGAGCTGCGCCCGCCGGACTGCATCTGCCTTGCCCTTGGCCCTGTCTGTCGCGGGGGCGACGTCCAGCCCCTCCCGCAGCTTCTCAAATACGGCCTTTCGGGCCTTTTCCTCGACCCGGGCCTTCCCGGCGTTCCGGGCCTCGGCCGCCGCCAGCACGTCGGCGTCGTACTGCTTCAGCCGCCTTGCCAGCTCGCTGTCCACCTTGTCCGTCTTGTTCATCTGTTCCAGCTTCTTCATCGCCGCAGCAGCCTCCTCGCTGTCCCCGCTCTGGATGGCGTTGTACAGCCGGTCGTACTGCCCGGTGGCCGAAGAGGGTGCAGAGCTAAAGCTAAACCCTTCGCCGCTGCCGATGGCCTGTGCATCCTCCCAGTAGCCTTCAAACGCCTGCATCACCTTCCGGATGTTCGCCGCCGGGACGCCGTACAGCTCAAGGCCGCACTGGATGTCCTTCAGCACCGCCTTGTTCAGCTTCTGGTGGTGCGCCGCCAGCTCTTCCTCGCTCATCTCGCCAGTGTCCGTCCGCAGCAGCTTGGCGGTCTTGGTAAAGGCGGCAAACAGATCGTTCACCGCGCTGATGTTGGTGGCGCTTACCACGTCGTAGTCCGCGCCGCTTGCAGCGTTCGAGATAACGCTGTAGATCTCCGCTCCGTACAAAAAGTTTCCGGCTGCGCTTTCGGTGTACAGGTCGAAAAACCGCTTGCCCACGCTGGCCGCCGTGATGTCGCCGTTCTCGTCCTGCTCTCTGTCCCACCGGTGGAGCAAGAAGTCCGCGCCGATCTTCATCAGGGCAAATACCGCCGTCTGCACCACCTGGCTTGCCGCCGCCCGGCGCAGGCTCTGCCCGGCCCGCTGTACCTCGGCCTTGTTCTCGGCGCTCTGGTCGGCAGCGTACCGCGCCTTCTGGGCCTTGTAGTCGCCTACTGCGTCGGCCAGGATGCCGTAGTTCTGGAAGCGCTGGGTGGTAAACATGGTCAGCGTCTTCACAAACTCGTTGTCGCTGCGCTGGATGCCCGCCCGCTGCATGGTAGTGTAGTTGGGCTGGGTCTCCTCGATGACCCGCTGGTACATCTTGTTTACAGCTTCCCAGTAGGCTTCGCTGCCCTTCTCCGCAGCGTCCTCGCCGAACTCCGCTGCGTGGCGCTCCACATACCGCTTCGCGCCCTCCCACAGCGCGGCCACCGTGATCTCGTCCATGCCGGTGATCCAGCCGGTCACGGCAGGCATGGCCTCCGAGGCCTTCGCCACAAGGTTTTTGTGCGCGCCGATGGAGCTCATCTCGCCCCGCTTCGTTCCCCGCAGGCGGTATTGCAGCAGGGCGTCGCCGTGCTGGCGGATCTCCGCTTCCACCGCAGCCCGCTGCTTGCCCGAGAAATTCTTTACGAAGGGCAGCACCGCCGCCATGGTGTCCGCTCCCAGCACAGCGCCCGCCGTGGGCAGACTGGCTGCCTGCGCGATGGCCACGCCCGGGTTCACGGTCAGGATGGCCCCGGCGTAGTTGCCCCGCATCCGGTCCAGCGCCCGGCTCATGGTGCTGCTGCGGTGCCGCTGCCTGGTTTGCAGGTCGGTCAGCAGGTCATTGATGTAGCTTACCGTCTCCCTGCCCCACTTCTCGCCGATGATCTTGTCCTTCAGCACGCCGATGCCCTCTTCCGTCTCCACGGTGCTGTTCAGCACCCGCTGCACGTCCCGGATGGGGGCTGCAAGGCCCGCATAGGCTGCCGTGTCCCGCAGGCTCCGCTTCACCACGTTCTGACACTCTTCCAGCAAAATGGGCTTGTCGCTCTTCACGCGCTCCTTCAAAAATCCCCGGCCTTCGATGGTGGCATCCATCTTCACGCCCTCGATCTCCGTCGCCAGCGTGCTCCGGTCTACCGCGATGGGGTAGTAGTTCTTCACGGTGGCCCGGTCGTAGCCCAGCAGCTTCATGCTGGTCTCGTTGATGAGGTTCGTGGTGTACCGCCCGAAAAAGTCCTCCATGTCCTTGCACCAATTTCGGTCATAGTCCGTCATGGCATCCTGTACCGTCTGCAAAATGGTGTCGGCCATGGGGACGCCGTCGGCGTCCACCAGCGTCCCCAGCATCACGGTCTGGCTGCGCTGGTAGGCCCTCTCGATGTTGCCCTTGGCGTACTGGACAGCGTCCGGCAGGGTCAGACCGCCGGTCATCAGGTGGTGGCGGCTGTCCTCGTTGCGCAGCAGCATGTACAGGCTGCACAGCTGTGCGTGGTTCAGCGGCACGGCATTGCCCTTGCTGTCCTTCAATCCGATGTCCACCAGCTCCGCGCCGGGGCCTGCAAATGCTTCCACCTCTTTCAGGTGTTCCTTTCCGGTCACGTTGGCAAACAGGCTTTCGCCTTCTACCAGGATCTCCGTCTGCCGCCGCTGGCCGTCGTTCAGCATCTGCCCCAGCTTCTCCATCTGGCCGTTTTTGGTGTAGCCGCCCAGACGCCGGAACATTCTCGTGCCGCCCAGCATGTCCAGCTGGTAGCGGTTCATCGCGCCCTTCGCCTTCTCAAATTTCTCCCCGAAACCGTTGCCCTCAGAGTTCAGCACCTCGTGGGCGGCCTTCATGGCCATGCTGTCCACTTCTTCGGCCCTCGCAAGGCTCAGGGTCTTATTCTCGGTCCGGATCATGTGCAGGGTGCTGGCCGTGATGGCCTTCAGCATCCGCAGCTGGTCTACCGTCATGGGCAGATAGGTGCGGTTCTCCGTCTCCCGGATGCGCTGGCGCAGCCGGTCCCGCAGCTGTTCGGCCTTGTCGCCGTCCGGCAGAGCCCTGGCTTCTTCCAGCTGCTTGTTCAGCCGGTCCAGCTTTGCCTGCTTGCTGGCGTTCATGTCGTCCCGCAGCATCTGGATGAGGTTTTCCACGCCGCTGTTCTCCCAGTCGGCATGGATGCCGGCGTCCATCTCTCCGCTGCGCCGGATGCTGTCCTGCAGGGCGGTCAGCTTGGCCACGGCGTTGTTGTTCAGCACCGTCATGTCCGCCAGCTTCGCCACCTCAGCGGCCTGCACGATGAGGCTCTTCTTCACATATTTCCCGGGCTTCGGCCGCAGCACCATCTGGTTGAGCTGGGCGGCGTTGTTCCGGATGCTCCGCTTCAGTTCGTCCGCCTTCCGTCCTTCCCGGGCTTTCTGCACCCGCTTTTCGGCCAGTGCCTTGGCCACGGCTACGTCCTCGTCCCGCTGCTGCCGGGCCGTTTCAATGGCAATGGCATTCCTCTGGGCCTGCTTTTCCTGCCACGCTTCGGCCTTGCGCTGGTTCTCGGCCTCCCACTCCATGATCTCGTTTTCCTGTATCAGCAGCTGACGCTCCGCCCGGTCGGCCCGCCGCTGCTCTCCGGCCACCTGCCGGGAAAGGTCGTCGATCTGGGAGCGCAGCTGTCGGCGCTCCAGCTTTATCTCGTCCAGCATCTCCTGCCGGGCCTGCTTCATCCGGTTCTTTTCGGCCTTCCATTCCCGCTCGTAGGCTTCCCGCAGAGCAGTCATCTTCTCGTCGAGACCCGCTGCTGTGCTCACCTGTGCGCCCAGCGTTTCCAGATTCTCGTTGAGCTGTCGTTCTGCCCGGCTCACGCTCTTGACCTCGGCGCTTTGGCTGCGGCTGTTTTCCCGCATCCGGTCGGCAAAAGCCTTCCGCTGGACCTGCTGCACGCTTTTCAGCCCCTTCGTCACCTCAGCCGCCCGCTCCTCGCTTCCGGCGGCCATGGCGGCCACCTCCCGGTTGTGTTTCAGGATGCCCTCGAAGACCGCCTCGGCGTCGGTCATCTCCGGGTGGCTCATGATGTCGCCGATCATCCGGCCCGCCAGTTCCACCTTGGCGTCCTCGTATTCGGCAGCGTCCGCGAACCGACTCATCATCTTGGGCTTGATGGTGTCGTGTACGTTCATCAGCACGTCGAGCCATTCCGTGCTCTCCATGCTGGCTGCGCCCGCCACGCCCGCTTCCTGTGCCGCCGAGCGGAAGAGCGCCGCAGCGCTCTCCTTCACGCCGCCCACGGCCCGGGTGTCGTTCACGATGGCCTCGTACTGTTCCGCCGGGTTGCCGTCCCGGTATCCCTCCGCCTGCCGCAGCTTCACGCCGTGGCGCCGGGCCTCGGCCACCGCCTCTGTCCAGCTTCCGTACCGCTTCACAAGCTCGGCCTTGGCCTTGCCGTTCTTGTCTACCGTGTAGGTCAGGTCATGCAGGTCGGGATACTCATTCCAGAGTTCCGTGTTCCGGTAGGTTGCCTCATCCAGCACCTCGCCTGCCAGCGTCTCGGCCAGTCCCTGCGCCTTGGCCATGTCCGCGCCCTCCGAGCGCAGATACTCCACCAGCGCCCGCGTCTCGTTTGCCAGCTTCGTCCGATCGGCCCGGCTGCCGTTGGTCTTCGTCCATCGGATGGCGAGGCTCTCGAGAGCAGCATCCGAGAGCCGGGTGTTCTTCGTCAGACCGAAGAACTGGTTCAGGGTATCAAAGGCCGCTGCCTTCTCCGCCAGTACCCGGCTTGCCTGCCGCTGCTGGTTCTGCTTGGCCTCCCGGTCGGCCTGTTCGGCCTTCTGGAAACGTACATTCGGCAGCTTGTTCAAAATCTCGGTGCGCTTGGTATCGTCTCCGGCTTTGTACTGATATACCGGCACACCCTGCTCCTTCAGACTGTTCACCAGCGTCTCGCTGGCGTTGTCCGGCAGGACAGCTGCCTTTACCTCATCAAAGCCCACGGCCCGCTGAGGTTTGGCTTCAAAGTATCCGGTAGGGATAGCGGCCACATCTTTGTACAGCTGCCGTATCATCTGGGCTGTGTCCTTACCAATGATGTAGCCTTCTTTTGCAAAGGCCTTGCCGATCGCTGCGGCTGTCTGGCTTCCCTGTGCAGCTCGCAGCAGAATGTCACCCAGTATTTCCCGCTCTTCAAAGCTGTTGTCCGTGTGGGCTTCTGTCTCGCTGCGCAGCTTGTCAACGACCTTTTCAATCTGGCCGTCTGCCTTTTCCAACAGGGCCTTATATTCTTCTTCCGGCATCTGTTGTAAACGGTTCTTGTCTGCCCGTACCTCATCAAGGCTTTTATACTCTGCGGTCGTAGTTGACATCAGCGTTGCAGCTGACACACCCCACACATCCTGCCCTCGGGCATTCTGTGCATTCATAGCCGCCACAAGGTTTTCCAGTGTATAGGGATTATGCAGTTCCGTAAAACTTCGTCTCTTTCCGCCGGGTGTGAAACGGTCTTTGCTGTTTCGGATGCCTTTCTGTCCCAGCACACTTCCAAGCTGTTCCTTTACCCAGTTTTTCACCGCTGCTTCAGGAGCCGCCTGCCGGATGGCTTCTCTAGTAGCTTCCACATCCAGCTCTACTTTTCCATTGCTGGTATCAGTCATCATCTTATACGCGTGTTCGAGCAGGCCATACAGGCGTCCACGGTTCTCATTGCGCAGTTTATTGATACGCATCTGCCATCGCCGATTCTGACCTTCCAGCGAGCCGTGTGTATACTTTTCTTCCAGTGCATCCGCTGCTTTGTCGGCCAGCTTGTCCATCAGGTCAAAGTCTCCTCCCTCGAAGACTTTCTTGAGTTCGTCCGCCCCGGCATATTCGATGATTTTTTCCAGTGAATCATTTCCGAGGCTATCGAACTGTTCCTTCTCCGTCCTGTATATGGGTTCTACCTTCTCGCCCTGAGCTTTCAGATATGCCAGCTGCACCGCAGTATCCCGCTGGAGCTTCTGCGCTAACTCCTCACGATTTTCGCTGCTCACCTCATCTACACCAATACGCTGCAGCGACGAGCTGTTTGCAAACTTTCCCTCAAAATCGCTCTGGCTGGCTTCATATACAGTATCTTCAAAATCAGCTGCCGCTTTGCTGTTTACCTCGTACTCCACGTTCGGTCTGGTCGGAGTCCAGGCATCCGAGCCATACACCCGGTTTGCACGGTTGGCCTGCGGGTCAATGGCATCCGGGCCAAACACCAGCGAGATGGGACCATACTTACTATGGCCGTCCTGTGCCTTCACCACCGCGATAGAAGGCGACGGCATCCCGCCCAGGTCCAGCGCTTCCCGCAGATTTTCTTCGGTCAGGTTGTGTACCGCCACCAGCTCTTTTTCGCTGTTCACTTCCACAGGGCTTGCCATCTGGAAACGGATGTTTTTCTTTACAGGGGCATTGTTCTGTGTTATAATTTTATTAGCAGGAAAGCTCGGGCGTTCACCGCCCTCCTCGGTTTTGAGTACCGTGTCAGCGCTTTCCTGCTTTTGTTTTATCCGTCCTGCATCATCCAATACTAACAGGCTTCCATCAGAACCGCACACTTCGTGGACATAAAACTTATTTCCTTGCTTTGTACTGCGGTATTCATTTACAACGACCGCCTCATAGATTTTTGTTCCAGCTGCCACGACCGGTGCTGCAAATGTATATGTGTTATACCCCCGGCCTTTCCAATTCTCTACAAAGCCAATCTGTTCGCCATAGCGAATAACGTCAGGAATCGCCGCTGCCGCAATTTGTTTCGCCGGGCCATTGCCGTGCTGTACGGTTGCTTTTGCTCCCTTGCGAGTCAGCTCGATCACACCAAATCCATCACGTTCTACTTTTCCGCCGACCGATTCAAAGAAGCGCACGATGTTTTCAGCGTTTTCTTTGCTGGTTGCACCGTATGCAATTTCTTTCCCTGTAATTTCAATCACCGGACTCATCTGTTCCAGCCGTAAAAGATTTCGATTCAGTTGTTTTTCAAGAGTTTCTTCTCCTTCTTGTAGCTGGAACCTCACGCCCCGTCCTTCCGCCGCGCTCTCGGTCTTGAGAGCTGCGGCGTTTTCTTTTGCCGCCCGCAGGTTGTCCATGGCCTTTTCTGCGTGAGCAAAATACTCGTCCTGTAAGGTGCGCTTTTCGGCCTCGGCCAGGCGCTTCGCTTTCAGGGCGGCGCGGTTGTCCGGGTCGATGGTCAGCACTTCCTTCGCCCGGCTGATGAGCCCATCCAGCATCTGCCGCACCTGCTCCATCACCTTGTGGATGGCGCCGCTCTTGCCTGCGTTCTTCTCTGCCTGCCCGCGCTGGAACGTCACCCAGCGCTTGAAGCTCTCCTCGCTGTCAAAGATGCCCCGCCATGCGTCGGCCACCAGCTCTTCCGCTGCCTGCTCGTAGGTCAGACTCTGGGCGCTGTAGTCCTCGAGCTTTGCCCGGACCATTTCGTCGAGGCTTTCGTAGCCGCTGCTCTTCGCCAGATATTCCAGCGCGTGCTCCTGCAAAGTCCGTGCGCCCTCGGCGTCCAGCGCGTTGTACCAGTGGTAGTCCTCGTGCAGCACCGTGCCGAAGATGTCCTGCGCACTGTCGCCGAAGAAGATCCGGGCCGTCTCGGTGTCCACATAGGCCCTGATGCTCCGGTCGTTCTGCAGCACATCCCTCAGCACAGCATCCGTGCCGGTGGCCGCCGCGTTCAGGCTGATGATCTGGCTGGCCGGGTCGCTCTCCTGCCGCATCGTACCCTTGGCGTATACCTCGCCCCTGCCGCTGGTGCTCTCGCTGCCAAGCGCGCCGCCCAGTTCGGTCATCTTTTCGGCATACAGCATCCGTTCGCCCTTGCCCTGGGTGTAGGCGATCTCAAGGGCCGTCCGGCCGGCGTCGGTGCTCAGGATATAATTGATGTCCGCCGCCGTGCCGCTCATGCTGCCCGCCAGCTCCAGCGCCTGCGCAAAGGTGGCAGCGCCGCTCCGGCCCAGCCGGTACAGCGGCGACGCTGCGGCCGCATACCGGTCGGCGTCCACCCTGTCCGGCATATTTTTGCTGATGGTCTCGGCTGCCTTGTCCGTCACCCGCCAGCCTTCCAGCGCCCGCTGCACCTCGGCCTCCCGCTGTGTTTTCGGCGCTTCCGGCCGGAGTCCCAGAGTCTCCCGCAGCGGAGCGTTCTCGTAGCTGTCGGTTTCAGCTGCGGCGGCAGTCGCTTCACGCACGTTGCCCGGTGCAGCCATTTCCGGCACGACATCGGCGGTTTCTGCGGGAGCATCCTGTACTGTCTGCGGCACATCCACAGCTTCGCCGGGCAGCTCTGCTCTCTGTGCAGCAGGCACTGCTTCGCTTTTTACGTTCTGCTGTGCGGCGACCTCCCGCAGCGTCCGGCGGGTCGCGGCCGCAGTGTCGGGCAGCGTCACGCCGTAAGCCTGCTCAAAAGCCGCACGGTTTTCCCGGTTCTCGGCGTTCGGCGTAAACAGTCCGATGGTCTTGCCCGTCAGGCTGTCGCTCGCCGCCACTTCGGCAAACTGCCGCACCGCCGGGTTTTTCGACTGCGCAGCAGCCTCGTTTACGCTGCTGTTTACTCCTTCCGTCTGCGCCCGCTGCATACTTTCAGTGGAGCTCCGCTCTCGCGCGGCGTCAGCCGACGGGAACGGTGAGAGGTTTTCTTCCCGCCCGCTGATGTTTTCAGTGGCCGCAGGTGCAGCCTGGCTGAGAGGTTCTCCCCCTGCCAGCGCTCTATCAGTAGATCTATCCGCAGCCTGGCTGAGAGGTTCTCCCCCCGCCAGCGCTCTATCAGTAGATCTATCCGCAGCCGGCTGAGAGGGCTCCGCCGCCCGGGCCTCCCACTCCTTCTGCCGGGCAGCGGCCCGCTTCATCCGGTCCATCTGGTCATAATGCTCTGTCTGCCCCAGCAGGCTTGCGTCTCCTCCGTTCAGCTTTGCCAGCCCCGTGCCGACAGCGCCGCCCAACGCACCGGACGCGCCGCCGGAAAGTCCGCTTTCCAGCGCGGTGAGGAAGGTGTCTTTGCTGAAGAGGTTCTTTGCTGCCTCGCTGTCCCCCAGCGCAGCGTCGATGGCCATGTCCGCATAGGTCTCCGCAAAGGCCTGCATCGAGTTGTCGATTCCGCCCGAGATGGCCGCAGCCACCGCCGGGTAGCGCTTCGCCAGCTCCGAGCTGCCCGCCAGCCCCTGCACCCAGTCTGCGATCTGCCCCGCCAGCGTGTCCTTCGCGTAGTCCGAGCCCATGGTCTTTGCAAGGTCAGCCGCGCCCACCGAGTTGATGGCCCATCCCGCGCCGAACTTGGCGAGGCCGCCGCCCAATGCCTTACCGGCGCTCTCACCCTTCTCCGCGCTCTGGCCCATGGCCTCTGCTGCGCCCTGGGCGCTCAGGACGGGCAGCACTGCCGCTGGGTTCACGCCCGCCACAGCCAGGTTCTCCGCTGCGCTGGTCACGGCCCCCGCCACGGCCCGCTGGGTCGGGCTCAGGCCGCTCTGGGCCGCAGCCGTCAGCTTCTGCCCGCGGTCGTAGAGCTGGTAGCCCACGCTCTGGTTCTTGTCGATGCCGTCGCTCACTTCCAGCCCCGCCAGCCGCTGGCGCATCTCCCGGATCTCCTTGGAGTTGTACCCCATCGAGATGAGCTCCCGGTTCCGGCTCTCCGGCCAGGTGGGGTTATAATCCATGTCCACGTCGGTCAAAAGGTCGAAAAGGCTCTGGGCGTGTTCGTCGCCCTTTACCTCCTGCTCCACCTGTTTCCAGTTCTTCAAGGTGGCGTCGATGTTCTTTCCCGCCTGTACGCCGTACTCCGCGCCCAGCACCGGGGCAGCGGCCACCGTGTCCGTGATGCCGCCGATGGTGTTCGCCGCCCGGCGCGCATCCCGCTGCCATGCAGGGATGGCGTCCAGCGCAGCGTTCATCTTCCGGGCCTCGTCGATCTGTGCCTGTGTCCAGCCGCCCTTTTGGATCAGGTCGGCGTCCGTGTACGCGCCGTGGGTGTTGTCCACCCGGCGCACCGCGTCGGCCAGATTCTTGTTGTCCCCGGTGTCCAGCCACTGGTTGATCCGGTCGAACTCGTCCGGTACGCTGTCCTTGGCAAAGCTGGCTCTCAGCTCCTGCGCCCGGCCGGTGCCGTAGGCCATGGCCCCGCTGCCCACGTTCTCCAGCACGTTCCCGCTCTTCGCAGGTACGCCCCACTTCTGCCTCATGTCCAGCGCCCGGGCTGCCGCTTCCGGCATCTGCCGCGCAGGGCCGCTGCCGCTGTCCTCTGTAGCAGCGCCCGCCATTTTACGCCCCGTAGAACTTCCAGCGTCCAGCGGAAACTTGCCCGACACGCCAGTGGCTCCCACTCTGAGGGAGCTGGCGCGCAGCGCCTGAGAGGGCTCGTTCCTCGCATCCACCTCCCCCATGTCGCTGGCGTGCCGCTCGGTGTACTGCTGCAAGGCATCTGCATAGATGTTGCTTTTGGGCGGTACTGTGCTCGACGCAGTGGACGGATTCGGTGTCTTGGTGCGGATAGCTCTCACCTTTTCCGCCGTCCACCCAGAGCTTTCTGCCGCCTTCGACGGGTTGCTTTCTCTCATCGCCTTAACTTTTTCTGCTGTCCACGCCATCAGCCCTTCACCCCCGCTTTCTCAAGCGCTCTTGCGATTTCGTTATCACTGTACCCGTTCTGGCTCATATTGTTCATGATAGCCCACGCGCTATAACCTTTCTTCGCATAGTTCTTTGCCAGCATTGCCGCCATATCTACGTCGCCGCTCTGGCTTGCACTCTGGTCGTTCGCAGTATCTGCATTGAGCCACCCATTATCCGTTAAGGTCTTCTTGTAAAAATCGTACAGCGGCTCATTTCCCTTCATAGAGGAAAATGTCTTTGCCATACTTTGCAGCTCGCTGTTCGTCCAGCTGCTCCCGCTGCCTTTCGTTCCTCCGCTCCTCCTGCCCGAAGAGCCGCCCGAGCTGCCTGCGCTCTTTTTCGCCAGCGTCGTTGCAAGCTGCCGTCCTGCGATCGTCCTGTAATCTCCCACAGAGTTCGGATCCAGGCCGTACAGTTCCAGCACCGCCCGTGCAGCCTCGTCGCTGCCGCCGCCTGCCAGCCCGGCTGCGGTCGTGAGCGCACCCGCCTTGTCTGCGCGGGTGATGGGTGCGCCGCTGTAATTGTCGAAGATTCCAGTGTCCAGACCATACCGGCCCAGCACAGCGTTCGCGGCATCGCCCGCCCCCTGCTGGTACAGGTTGAACGCCTGCTCGTAGGCATTCAGTGCATCGCTCTGGCCAGTGCGCTCTTTGTTGTACTCCCACTGTTCCCGGGCAAACTCGTTCTCCCACTGCTGCTGGGTGTAGCCCTTGTAGGTGTCGTAGGCCGTCAGCCCGGCTCTGCCCACACTCTTCGCCATCTCCCACAGGTTCGAGAGGAAATCGCTCTTCTCCTGCGCCGCCTGGTCTGCCCGGCTCTTCTTGTAGTCCCGCCAGTCCTGCGCATTGGCCACAGCCCCCTGATGCTCCGCCGCCTCGAGGCTGTCCTGATTCTGCAGCGCACTCAGCAGCCCCGAGAGGCCGTTCTGCTTCAGCTGGTACATGGTCAGGGCCTTGTCCCGCAGTCCGGCCAGCCCGTCGTCCACGTTGGCCATGGCTTTCTGGTATCCCTGCTGGGCCACACTGTTTGCGTAGCTCGAGCCGTACCCGCCGCTCAGCGCGGCAGCGCCCGCAGCGGCGTTCTCAGCCGCCGCCCTGGCATTCGCCTGCGCGCCCGCGCGGTACTGCCGGTAGAGGTCGCTGTCCGTGCCTACATCGTAGCCCGCATTGCTGGCCGCGCCCATGCTGTCCAGCGCCTCGTTGATCCGGTCGGTGTAGTTGCTCTGGTACGCCCCCGGCATCGCGTTCTCCGCGTCCTTCTGCGCCGCCTGCGCGTCCTTGTATCTCTTAAAAACTCCCATTTCTCAAATCCTTTCTCCTTTCACAGCAAAAACGGCAGCAGGCTTGCGGCAACGCTCAGGATGGTTCCAATGAGGCCCGTCCCCCGGCTCTTCTTCGCCTGGCTTTCGCTGGCCGCCTGATTGTACGCGCTCTGATAGTAGTTGCGCTGGTTCTCCCAGTTCTGGTAGTTGGTCTGGTACTTCTCGTAGTCCTGTGCCTCGGCCTGCTGGTAGCCGCTCAGCTGGTTCTGCAGGTCGCTCTTTTTCTGGGTGTACTGGTTCAGCGCCTGGCTGTACAGGCTGTTGGTGGCGCTGCTCAGGCCCGCCATGGCGTTCTGGTAGGCGCTCTGGCCCGCCTGGGTGCCGTAGCTGGAGCCGTATCCGCCCGAGATGGCGCTGGCGTTGGCCTGGGCGTTCTCGTTGGCCAGCTTCGCCTGCCGGGTGTAGCTGTTCTTATACTGCTCGTAGGCCGCATCCCGGGTGGGGTCGTAACTAAAATCCTTCATCCCGTCCAGCTTGCCCATCACGCCGTCGATTTTGTCCTTGTACTGGCTGGTGTAGTCGCCCGGCTTCTTCGCCTCCCACGCATCCAGCTGCACTCTCGCATCGCTCACTCTGCTCATGTTCTCTGTCCTCCTGTCAATGTGTTATTTCAGCTTCTCCTGCAGATCCCCCGCAAGGTTCTCCGTGTCAATGTTGCTCAAAATGTATTCCAGCTGCTCCTGCATCTGGTACAGATAATTCCTCAGCTCCCGGGCGCTGTCCGCGTCCAGTTTTTCCAGCCTCGGCATGGAGATCTTCGAAAGTCCCACGATACTAGCCACGTCTCGGCACACCTCCGTTCACTCTTCCGCCCTCGCTGCTGCTCAGCGTCATGGCGATGCTCCGCACCGCGATCTGTCCTTTTCCGGTCAGACGCAGCCGCATGGTGTCGTGCCGGGTCGGGACGAAGGGCAGATTCACCCGCACACGCTTCTCTGCGGTATCCACCCGGCCCACCTCCTGCCACTCGCCGCCGTCGAAGCTGGCCCACAGCGTCACCACGGTCCGCTCCATGGCGTCCAGCCGCACCGTCACCCGGCTGCAATACTTGTCGTCCGGGTCTCCGAGTCCGATGTCGCCGGTCACGGCCTCGTATTCCACCGTGTCCTCTTCGCCGCCGGCTTCCCGGCTCCCGTCTGCGGCCCAGATGGCTTCTTTGTCCCAGAGGTAGAGCTGCCGCCCGGTGCTGCACATGGCCCAGCCGGTGGCGTCCTCCTCGTGCCAGAGTCCTTTCTCGGTGTCGTACACCAGCAGTCTCTGCCCGCCGGGGCTCTCGGTGTGCAGGTAGTACCGCCCCACCAGCCCGCCGGCGGCCGCCCTTGTCACCCGGCTCATGGCCGTCTCGTCCAGCGAGGCCGACACCTTGGTGGGCAGGCTGCCGTCCCACGCCATGACGCCGTCCATCGAGAGGTAGTACAGTGTCTCATTGATGACGCAGAGGCTCTGGTGGGCGCCCTTGGCCACGCCCGAGCACTGGATGCTGCTCATCTGGTAGTCGCTGGGCTTTGTGCCGTAGAGCTTGTGCAGGCCGTTCTCCTTGAAGAAAAGCACGTATCCCATGCAGGTAGCCGCGCCGGTAAAAGCTCCGTCGCTGCCCACGGTCACGGCGTAGCTGTCTGCCGCCGTGCCGCGGTAGGAGAACCAGTTGGTGGCGTCGCCCAGCTTGCAGGCATAGATGACGTTCTCGGTGCTCGAGCAGCCCCAGACACGGTTGTTGTGCTCTGTCAGCCAGTCAAGATCCGGCACCCGCCGCTGGGCCGTCACGTCCGGGAAAGGCCCGTCGAAGGTCTGGGTGGTCTTGCCGTCCATGGCCGTCCACACCACGCTCTGGCCCGTCACCACACAGGTGCCGTAGTACAAAACGCTCTCAATGTCCGGCGCGATGGAGAGGATCACCGAGTCCCCGGCCACGTCGTCCACCACCACGTCCCCGCCGAAATCGGCGGAATAGGCGTTCTTCACCACGCCGGGGATGCCCGTCAGGGTCACAGTGTCCCCAGCCTTGAAGGCTTTGCCCAGCCCCTCGCAGGTCACACGGCAGCAGTTCAGCAGGATGTTCTGCCACCCGCCCGCCGTGCTGTAGAGCTTCAGGGCGTCGCGGTAGCTCCACGGGGCATCCTCGGCCTGCTTGAGCCAGACGTCGCCGTTCTCGGGGCTTTCCGGTTCGGTCGCGCCGAATTTGTTCGGCGTGTACACCACGCCCGCAGCGTCGCAGGGGGTCACAGTCAGGCTTCTGCCGTCCTGCTGCCAGCTGGAGCCCAGCGCGCTCAGTGTCCCCGCTGCGGTGTCAAAGGACATCTTGTCCGGCCAGATGAGCACCTTGGTCCCCATGCCCACCATCTTCTTCTCGCCGTCCGTCAGGGCATTCTCCAGCTCCACGGCGTCGCCGCCGTCGTCCGGGGCATACCGCAGGGTCGTGCCTTCCACGGTCAAAAGACCGTTCAGGTGGTACATCCCGTTCATCCCGGTTGCTTGACGCACCTTCCGCCGGGGCTTGCGGGTCTCGAGAGCCGGGTATCCCCGCGAAGAAAAGTTTTTCTCCTCGCTCAGCTCTGCCTCGCTGCAGGCATACCCCTCGTTCAGCCCGCCAAATACCCGCAGCAGCTGCCTCTGGTTCGTTATCTGGTTTAAGCTCACGTCATCAGCCTCCCGCTGCCCACCGGCATATAATTCCGCCTCACCCACGCCGCAAACTCCTGCACATAGCTCGTGTAGAGCTGCAATTCGTTCGCCGCCCGGGCCGTCTCGCCGAGGGCGAGGTCCATCTGCGCCGCCAGCCAGTGGGGGTAGAGCGCTTCCGCTGCGCTGTCTGCCAGCAGCGGCGTGTCGTATTCCAGCCCTTCCGCCCACAAAATATCCGCGCCGCGCCCCTCGAAGTCGCTGCCGGTGTCGCTGCGCTCCACCACGCTCCGCCGCAGGCCGCTGTCAGCCTGCCGCAGCCACAGCTGCTTCATCTCGTCCGAAAAGCTGTTGTTCGGCCTCAGCTCGTCGGCCATCTTTATCGCTTCGCCTGCTGTCATAAAACCTCCAAAACAAAATCCCCCGGCGCAGCAAGCGCCTGCAAGCTGTACCGGGGGAAATATCAAATGGTCATCATCTGCGTACCGGCCGCCGCCTGCATGGCCTGGCTCTTCCGGGCCGCCTCGGCGTCCTGCTTGATGCTGTGCTCCAGCACCTCGGCCACAGCCTTCGGCACCTTCACGTCGATGCCGCGCTGGATGAGGTAGCTGTCGCCGTTGACGCCCACGAACACCGGCGCCGCGTAGCGGTCGTCGTCCTTAAACAGGTGGATGGTCACCATGCCGTCGTCCTTCTCTTCGGCCTTTGCCTCGGCCATCGTCTCGGTCTTCTCCACAGTCTCCACCGCGTTCTCCACGGCCTGGGCCGCAGCAGTCTCTTTCTTAGTCGCCATAAATAGATCCTTCTCCTTTCGTTTTGCCGTTCCTGTTCAGCTAAAGCCTGAAATCCTCGGCGAAGCCGTAAAACGGAGAAACGAGAAAAAAGCGTTTAGCGCAGCGGCTAGCTTTTTCCCGTTTCGACTTCTCCTTCGGGGTCTGAAAGGGGCGAGCAGCCCCTTTCCCGTGCCTCCCGCGCTTCGGAAGTAGCGGGTGCTTTTCTGGTTCTCTTTTGGCACGCAAAAGAGAACTTAGCCCCGCGCCGCCGGCGCGTCAGTTTGCCTTTGCCTTCGCGCTGTACTTCGGGCTGACGCTCTCGATGCGTACCATGTACTGCTCGCACAGCCGCTCTGCGGTCTTGATGGCCTTCCAACCCACGGACGCGCGCTGGTTCAGCGGGTCTTCGCCCGCGCCCAGCTGCTTGACGATGTGCTGCAGGCCGCCGCCCTCCACCTCGGTCACGGCGTAGGCGTGAGCCGCCAGCACCAGCGTACCGAACACGGCCAGACTGGTGGGGCAGCCGTCGCCGGTCCAGATCTTCGCCTCGCTGGTCTCGATGAAGCGCACACCGGCCAGCTTGCCGATCTCGCCGTTGTAGATGTTCTCGGGGGAAGCGTACTTGTGGACATCGATCCACTCCGGGTTGCGGCGCAGGTCATAGGCCACATAGGGGTGGACGATGGCCACATAGCTCTCGCCGATGGCGTCGGCGTTCTGGGCCTTCAGGGCGGTGGCCGCCTGGTCGATGAGGTCGGGCGTCAGCACACTGGCAGTGGTCAGATTGGCGCGGCTGGTCACGGCGGTGTCGCCCGCCGGCGCGTAGATGACGTTGGTGCCGCCCGCCAGCACCTCGCGGGTCACGGTATCCAGCGTGCGGCCCGCCTGAGATGCCAGTACCTTGGTCGCCTGGGTGATGTTGTTGTCGATGGCGGTCAGCTGCAGCACGTCGGTGATGGCTGCCCAGCCGCCGTACTGCTTCACGGTGGCGGTCATGGGGGTGACGGTCAGGGCCTGAGCATTGGGAGTCACGCCTTCGGTCAGAGGCTCGGTGGCCTTGGGCAGGCTCTCGTACTTGCGAAACTCGATGGTCTTTCCGTTGTTGGCCGGGATGGGGTACTTGTCGCCGAACTGGTCATGCACCAGCAGCGGCTCCGCCTGATCCAGCAGACGCTTCTCGTAGTAGGTCTTCATTTCGGCGCTCATGCCGGTCGCGCCGGTGTGGTTTGCAGGCTGCGCAAACAGCTGCAGATTCATGTGGATTTTCATTTGTGTGCTCCTTTCGTGTCTTGCTTTATTGAGAGGCTTCCGCTTTCCGGATCTTCCCTCAAGAACGGTGAGAGGTTTTCTTTCGGTCAGCAGTGCCTTTCGGTTAAAAAGTGATGATCTGTCCCCGCATGGCGCGGCGTTCCAGCTCTTCGCACTGCTGGGGCGTCAGCTTGGAGACGTCCGTCTTCAGCACCGCCGCGCCGCCGGGGTTGGTGCCGTTCTCGGCAGGCCGTGCGCCCCGCTGGCGGATCCGGGCTTCCACGCCCTTCTCTACGGTCTTGGCCGTCTGGGTGGTGCGCCGGGCCATGATGTCGTCAAAGTAGCGGGCCTTGTAAGCGTCCTCCATCTTCACGCCCAGCTTGAGCATCTGGGCAAAGTCCGGGTCGGCCAGCGCCGTCTTGATGTCAAAGCCAGGGTCCTCGGCCCGGATGCGCTCCGCAGCGGCGGCCCACTCCTGCTGGATGGCCTGCATCTTGGCGGCCTCCGCCCGCTGCTGCTCTGCGGCGCGGTGCTTGGCGTTCTCGCTTTCCAGCGCGTCCATCTCCTTGGCCAGCTGGACGCTGATGCCCTTCTTCATGGCCATGTCTTCGTAGTAGGCGTCATCCTTCACCACGCCGCCCTCCACGGCCGCAGCCAGTGCCTCGTAGTCGCCGGGAGCAGTGCCGTACTTCTGGCCCAGAGCGTTCAGGATACGCCCTACCGGCCCCTGCTCGTTCAGGATGCTGTCGTAGGCTTTCTGGGTGGCCTGCACGATCATCTCGCCAAACTCCCGGTTGTACTCGCCCCGCATCAGTTCGCCGAAGGCTTTCCGGTGTGCCTCCGGGTCGGTGCCGCTCTTGTTTGCCGCGCCGTCCTGTTTCTCGCCTTCAGCAGCATCTTCCTCCGCGCCCGGCTCTTCCGCCGGGCTCAGCATCTCATCCACCTCGGCGGCAGCAGCCTCCCGGCCTTTGCCCCGGGCGGGAGCAGACGCCGCCTTTTCTGCCGCCGCGGGGGCGGCGCCATCACCGCCAGCAGCCGCTGCACCGTCACCGCCGCCCTCCGCAAACAGCTGCAAGTCCACCGCCGGGCTGCACTTGCATCTTTTCTTGAAGTTCACATTCTCCGGGTACTGTTCGGCCAGCAGGTCCAGACCGTCGGCCACAAGTTCGAACTTGTCCCGCATGAGGACGCTGTCGCCCGCCTCCACATTCAACACCGGGCCTTCCTCGCCCTGATAGATGCAGCTCGAGGTGTGTTCGTCCTCCGCGGCGCTGTACGCCAGCGTCTGCATCAGGCAGCTCACCGCAGCACATACGATGTCCTGTCCCGCCGGGGCATACCCCGCGTGGCCCTCGGCCCTCATCGTCAGCTTCCCGCCCTCCGGGTCTGCCACATAAATAATTTTGATCATGTAGAACCTCCTCACTTATTCGGGTTGTTGATGTTCATCGCCCTCTCGGCAGCCTTCGTGGCCAGCGGGTTGGTCCCGCCGCCCACCTGTCCACCCAGAGAGTTGGTCACTGTCTTCGCGCTGGCCTCTCCGCCGCCTCCGCCGCCGGTCATGGCAGCGGCTGCAGCACCGGCCTGTTCGCTCAGGTTCGAGCCGTTCTGCTGGTCGATGACTGCCGCCATCTGCTGGATCTGTGCCATCGCCTGCTGCAGCTGCTGGTACAGGGTGCCGTTCTGGGCCACCCTCTGGCGCACCTTCTCGATGCCCTCGAAGTCCATCATGTCCAGACACGCCAGTGCAGCGTCGGCGTTGGCCGGGGCAAAGAATCCCAGCTGATAGCACTCCTTCGCCGTCTCGTTCTGGGAGAGGCGGCTGAAGGTGCTCTTCTTGGCCGCGCTCACCGTGATGTCGAACACCGGCTCATGGGCGCCCAGCTCCACGCCGCCCACGCTCTCCACCGGCTGCGGCCGCAGCATCTGGCCGGAAAATTCCCGGTACTCCGTGCCGCCCTGCTGGCCGGTGATCCGGTAGACGCGGCTCTCGTCGTAGAACTGCCGCATCAGGTCGATGATGAAGTAGCATTCTTTTGCAAAGGAGCGGTAAGAGCTCTTCAGCATGTCCCGGCTCAGTTTCGAGCCTGCTTCCTGTAATGCTGCGATGGCCGAGGCCGCCGTCAGGCCGCTGGTCGCGCCGCCCTGGTTCACGTCCCGGTTGCCGCTGATCTCCTTCAGCTCGGCCACGCGGTTCTGCTGGTAGGCGATGGTGTTGGAGGGCAGCGGAGCCGTCTCCAGCTCCATAAAGCCCCGCTCGTCCAGCCGCCCCGTGATATGTACCACGTCCTTCGCCGTGTCCAGCAGCTCGTCCTCGTTCACGCCCGCCGTGTCCGAGATAAGGTAGCGTTTCTTGGCCGCTGCCAGCGTGTTCTCGTCCATGGCCTGCGTCATCCGGTCGATGGTGTCCTGCGTGTCCTTCATCACGTCGATGTACCCGAAGCCCGCCGGGCTGTTCTCTTCCACGAAGAGCGGGTCGAACACAAAGGGATATTTTCCGTGGTCGTAGAAGCCCGTCTCGGCCATCGCCGGGTCGTTCTCGCTGGCGTAGAGCACCACGCCGTTGCAGAACTTGCAGTAATGCACTACGGTCTGACCGCCGGGCTTCTCCCGCTTGTAATACCAGTCCACCACCACGCTCTTTTCGCTGGTGTCGATGTTCTGGTCGCTGACGTACTGCCCCACGGTGATGCCGCTGCTGCCCGCCTTGCCCTCCAGCTGAGGCCACCGGGCCGTCAGACGGTCGTTGTCAGCCAGCGCCAGGCTGAAAAAGTTGGCCGAGTCCTGGATGTCCTCCACGCCCGGCTCCCAGTACAGCATCAGCAGATCCATGCTCCGGATGGCGATGTCCCCGAGTCCGTCCCGCAGCGCCGGGTCCCAGAAGATGCCCTTGACGCCGGTACCCTGCTTGAGCTTGCGCCACCAGGTGTCGCTGTACACGCTCTCGTAATCGGCCTGTTCCAGCAGCACCGGCAGGATCTCGGAGAGGAGCTTTGCCGTCTCCTCGTCGTCCTGCGCTCTCGGCAGCACGTTCGGCTCCGGGTAGTTGTCCATGGCGTCGGCGTGTTTGTTGGCGATGGAGTTGAACAGCCACCCCGTGCTGGGGGCGCGCTTGCCCTCCATCACCCGGTTGCCGTACTGCTTCCAGTGGCCCAGCTTGTACCATTCTTCGTTGTCGATGATCCGCTTGTCGAGGCTGGCCTTGGCCGACTTGTACTTCTCCAGCACAGCCATCGCCTCGCTGATCTCCTTCTCGCCGATCGCCGGTTCACCATCCAGCACCCCGGTCAGGCTCTCGCCGCCGGGGCTTTCATCTGCTGTCAGGTCAAGCTCTTTTTTACCAAATTCCATCCCATTTTCCTTTCCGCGTTCCTGTTCAAATCGGAGAAGCACAAAAAAATGCGTTTAGCGAAGCGGCTAGCATTTTTGTGCTTCGACCTCTCCTTTGGGGTTACTAGGGGCGAGCAGCCCCTAGTTCGTGCCTCCCGCGCCTCGAAA
>ERZ1106943.534-NODE-534-length-49579-cov-8.954870_pt1 | contig 49579 bp, 55 predicted proteins | sample MGYA00403671_ERZ1106943 | MGnify/ENA primary metagenome ERZ1106943 (study PRJEB35170, sample SAMEA104062427) | human gut metagenome | biome: human gut; feature: human-associated habitat; material: faeces | place: Denmark | collected 2012-06-14 ...
CCATTCTCCGATATTATTACTCTTTTTCCGCATTTTTTAATATAGTTCGTAATTCTACCTCCTTCATTATCTTTTTGGCAATCTCTATTTGTTTTTTGTAGTCCTTGGTGGACTTTTTCAAAAAGCTGTTCAGCAGATAGATTTCGGTTGCCTTTACGAAATTATCGCTGTCAATGGCGAAAAGCACGGTTCGGTACTCGTTATATCCTACTGACACGCGCATTTCGTAAAATTCGGTCCCTTCCAGTTTCTTCACGTACTTGGTCGGGAGGACCTGCACGGTCTCGGTTATCTGGATCGTCCATAAGTATTTTTCGCGGATTCGGGTGTCGAGGTCGTCGAAAAACCGCTTGAACTCCTCCGAGTAGTAAACCGTTCTTACTTTTCTATCTGCCATTTCTTTCATATTTCATGCCACAAATATAACTAATTAGTTATAATTATACAAATAAATTCCCGAAAAATTGAGGGCCGGCGAGAATAATTCCTGCCGGCCCTGCGGTGTGCATGTAATTATGCCCGGTAGAGCATTATATCGGTGTATTTTGCGTCGCAGTTCATGGACACGTTGAACTCCCGGCGGGTAGCGCCGACAAGCGGGTTCCCGCTGATGCTGTTCGACTGCATCCAGTCGATCAGTTCGACGATATTGGATTTGTTCGAGGTAAAATAGATGTAGGGGCGACCGTCAATCACGCGGAGCACGTCGAGGTAGTCCCGAAGTTTCCAATAGCATTTATACATACCGGCGTCGGTGGAAAGGTAAGGAGGATCGACAAAGAACACGACGCCCGTAGCATTTTTATAGAGGTCGAACAATTCCCGGTAGTCGTATTTCACAATTTCCAGTCCGTCGAGGTAGTTGTCGCAGGAATAGGGGGACTGCTTCATGTTATTGTAGAGAGTACATTTACGGAGCATTTCGAGGTCGGTGGCATAGTTTGCGGAAAATAGGACCGACGAGGATATGGTGATGTAGTCCACAAATCCGGTCTGCTCGTGTTCTTCGAGCAGGGCGACGATCTGGGCCTTTGCATCTGCCGGGACCTTTGCCATGCGGGGGATGCTGGCGACGATTTCGCGGATTTCGGCGAGGATCGCGTTCGTCCGTTCGACGTTCTCGATGCGGAGGTGGTAGTCGTCGAAGTCGTTGTAGATAACGCGGGCATCCGGTCGCTCGTGTGCCGTGATGTGGGAGAGTAAGCCGGAGCCACCGAACAGATCGACGAAGGTCGTGGCCGATGAAAATTCACGCAACGCTTCGCGGAATTGGTTCACAAAGCGGCGCTTTTGCCCCATGAAGGGAAGGGGTGCGGAGTTGTAGATTTTTGCGGGCATTAATAGAAAATTTTGGTCCGCAAAAATCACCGTTTTGACGGTGTATCACAACTATTTGGGGGGGGGTGTCGCTGCACGTTCCGTGCAGTCTTTTCCGAGGCGGGCGATAAGATTGTAGACCTTCCGTTCGCTCACGGCATATCGTTCGGCGAGGATCGCAACGATGTACGTAACCTTTTCGGCCCGGGCCTTCATGGCGCGGTAGTCATTGTATAGGTCCAAATGTTTGTGGTCGTCCGGGTGGATGCCGAGGCTGTCGAGGCGGTCGAGGATTTCTCGATTAAAAGATAGGATTTCGAAGATTTTCATTACTTTTGCGGTACTCTGACTTGCTACATTTTTTACACGCTCACAACGATAAGCAGGAGGTTTGCCCCCGGTTTGCGCTGTGAGCGTGCGTTTGTGTAGTAGGTCAGAGCACTGCAAAAACGGCCGGGGGCTTTTTATTTCAGCGTGATAGCCGCCGAATATCCGTTCCAGCCACCGAACACGCCGGCTGCTGGAAGCACTTCGATCTCGATCAGTTCCATGTCGGCCAGGAGGGGACACGTGCCGGGCAATCCTTGGCCTCCTATGTCCGCCGAGAATTTTTCGAGCACTTTGTTCAGCATATTGATCGTCGCAAGATATTGTCCTACGACGTTGCATTTCGTCGCGGTCATTTCCTTTGCCTTCTCCAGCGTATAGAGAATGAAGGTATGGGGGCCGGCCATTCCGTCGCAGTTCCCGGATAGTTTTGCCAGAGGCATGGAAATAATGATTTGGGGACCTTCGAGGGACGGACTATTGAGCACGGTGGTCCCTTGGTTTTCGTCTGCTACGATATGCGGCGCCGGGACGGGAAGTCCGACGTTGATCGTTTGGCAATACTCAATTATCCGCTTTAATTTTCCTAACATGGTCTGTGGTGAATTTATAATTCAACAAAAGGGCTAAAACGTCTATGATATTGGCCTCCGCGGTTCCGGCCATACCTCCGAAAATGGGCTTTTCTGCGAGGTCGAATTGTACGCCCAGCCAGCCCAGGGAGTTCCCGCCATCTTCGTTTTTACTGAATAGGGGTTCGAAGGACACCTCGCGGCCGCTTACGTAGAATGTGCCGTGTTGGATGTTGTCGATGCAGGCAGCATACCAGAATAGGAAAAGTTGTTTTTTCCAGCCCGGCAGGAAACGGATAAGGCGTGCCCGGCGTTCCGTTTCTTCCATTTTGAACGGTTCGACTTTACGGCCGCACGGCTGCATCGGTCCCGGTTGGCGGTATAGGCGGGCGATCATGTTGTCTATGTGGCATTCGTCCTTGGTCGATGTGTAGAGTGCCAGATCGGCGTCCGTGGCGATCAGTTCCCCGAAAGATAAATCCAACAACCCGGTGTCGGGGCCGACGAGGCGGACCGGTCCGATGTCCAGTACCGGCAGGTGGTTTGTTATCGTGTCGAATACGGGCTTCAGCCCGTCTCCGTCGGTGGTGAAAAGGAATCCGAGGAGTTCTTCGGCCAGGAGCACGACCTTCTCCGCGCGTCGGTGTGCTTCGGCCGGGTGTAGTCGTTCCCATGCTATGCTGCGGGCTGTGCGTTTTATCCCTGCGAGGTAGTAGAGTACCCGGACACGGAACCCGGCCTGCGATATTTTTGCGCATTGGAGGGCGTATAGCTGCTGCATCACGTAGTACACCTGGGGGCTGGTCATTTCGGAGTATGACGACGGGATGTCCGCCGAGAAGTTCGCCTCGGGAATTTCGATCCGGTTCATGGTCAAGTCATGAAATATTTTTTATCGCGGGAGTTTTGCGGCACAAGGTCCGCTTCACGTACCGGTTGGCGGCGTTTCGTTACGGCTTTTTGGAGTTCTTTTTTTGCGTCGATAGCTTCGGACTCTACGGATTGCAGCAGCGCCCGGGTTGCTGCGTCGTCCATATTCCCGCCGCGGCTGCCTTGGAATGAGGCCGAGAAACGGCGGACGATCATTGTCGGCAGCACTTTGATTGACATGCGCTTTACGGCGGTTATTACGGCATACAGCGGGACGCAACGCTTTGCGGCCGCCAGTTGTTCGGCCAACTCCTCGGGTATGGGGTCCGTTTTCATTTTCTCGAACTCCTCGTCTCCGACTATGGGCCGGATGATGCGGTCCTGTACCTCCAGCATGAAGGGGACGAGGATGTAGAACATGCGGTGGGAATCTTCGAGGGGGAAAACCTCCTGGAAGGTGTCGAGGTCCTTTACGAAGCACGCCGCGAGTTTCGTCCGCAAAGGGGATTTTTGCCACTCGGAGACGATATTTTCTTCCAGAAAAATGTAAAGGTCGTCGAGGGCGCGATAGTATTTGTCGAGCAGGGCGTCGTCGTCCCGGTCGTATTGCCATTGCCAGGGCATTTTCTCGCTGCCCTCGTTGATTTTCACTTTGCGGCCCCCGTCCTCGTGTGATAGAGTGTTCTGCTGGTAGAATCGCACCATTGCCAACTGCGCTACGGGGGCTTGTATGGCTTTCAGTAGTCGTTGGTCGAGGGTGTCATTTTGAGTACCGAAGTCGGTGGAGTTGTAATATTTTTCGGCGCGGTCGAATACCTCCGGGCCGATCAGTCGCCGAACGACGCCGGCGGCGGACTTGATCTCGGACTCGATAGCCGAGAAGTCGTTGCTTCGGAAATAGGTCCCGACGAGGCGTTGCAGTTCGGCGGCCCCTTCGTTGTTCTTGTTGAAAATCATATTCTAATTGTTTCGGGTTCGGTCCTCTGGGGCGACTTGCTCCTCGGCCATGAGGTTCTGGTGATAGAATCCGAGTTGCAGGTCGGTGTCTGGGAAATTGAATTTTATAGCCTGGTTGATCGGGTCCAGAATCACCATTTCGGGGATCGCAACGTCGGATAGCTTGTAAATCTGGTGTGCGTAGAGCATTTCGGAGCCGGAGGCGAGTTTCCCGTTTACCATGATGTTCGTAAGCGAGGGGTGGAGTTGCATCCCGGAGGTGATCGCCGAGTTCGCTGCATCCCCGATTTTCAACTGCGACTCGACGAAATCTTTTATTTTCTGGTCCACGGCTTCGATTTTCCAGGTGCAGAGGTTGTGATCGGCGTCGTAGAAGTCTATGCTCTCGAAAAATTTTCCGGCGTTCTTTTTGCCGGACAATACCTCGGTTATGGTGTCCAATATCTCGGCTTTGACCTTTTCGAGGCGCGTTTCGATTTCTGCGGGTTGATCTTGGGGGTAAAGTTCCTCTAATCTTTGTTTTTTCTTCTCCCAGTACCCGGCCGGGGAATGGATGTGATAGGCGAGGTTCAGACCGTTGTCGGTAACATATTTGAAGATCATCGGAATATCGGAGCCTCGCAATATCCATCGAATCGCGCCGAGAAATGCCGGTGTCGAATAGAAATTGCGGCCGAAGGAGTAGGAATAGTTGTAGGATGCAGACACGGGGTACTTACCAGGATCGAGGGGGTCGTACACGGGGAAGGTCTGAATACCCGAAGTGAGGCAGCCGTTTTCGAAATCTCCGACAAAGATGTGCTTCACGTCCTCCAGACAGCGTGTGTCGGTCCATTCGAGGCGGGCGTTCGTTGATTTCACGAATTGCAGTTTTGCGATGCGGGCTTTCCGGCCGAGGTGATCGACAGCTCGGGCGCCGAGTCGCTGGGCGCGTTCCATAAAGTGCAGGGCAAAGAAGCCCTGCATGTGCAAGTGGTCTACGAGGGCTTTCTCGATGAATTTCTTCGCTTGCCAGGATGCGAGCCATGCGGAAATCTCCGGGTCGTCGTCATACTCCCGGGCGATTATGCCGTCTCGAAACACGTAGCGGTAGAGAAAGGCCCCTTGGCCGTAAAGTAGCCCCTTCTGGCGTTGGAGAATACCAGGTGCGAGGTTGTTGTCCTGGACCAGATCGCGGATCATGACGGGCATGTCGTTTCCAGGTCCATAGGGGACAATACGCTTCCCCATGACGTTCTGGTATGCGTATTCCCAGTTCGGATTCCGTGCGATGTTGAAAATTGTCGTATCGCCAGTTGTCCGAACGCTTGTGGAGAGAGAGTAGGCCGTCTGCCCTATTTGCAGGGCGAAGGCTGTGTCTGAAATTCGGTGTATTTTCGTTGTCATGCTTCGACTTTTTGGCCGTTGAAACTCAAAAGCAAAGGTTGATAAAATCGGCGGGCCTCCCCCGTGTCGGTATTGACATATTCCTCGATGATCTCCGCGTTTCGGTGGTGGGCTTCCTGCGTTCGGGCGCGGAGTCGGGCGTGTCTGACCTCGACGATGCCTTCGCTTTTCTGCGCCGTTTCGTTGTAGGACATGAAGGAGAAGCCGAACGATATATTCCGTTTGGAGAGTTCCCGCATTTGTCGTATTGCCTCGAATAAATCCATGATGCAAAAATAGCTGTGGCGCTGGGTGGAATAAAGGACAAAAAAAGCGACTGAAACCTTGGACCAGCGATATTTTTTCGTACTTTTGTTCCCGTACATAGGGTTGAGTCGTGGGCTTAAAACCGACGAATTTAATCCGCTTTTGGGGAGAAATGGCGTTAATTTCTCCCCTTTCTTGTGCCCTGGAGACGGCGAAAAGTCCGTTTTTGCTTCTGAAAATACCGATTTCTCCCTGTTTTTGGTGTTATATTTTCTTTTATTAACTGAAAATCAATGTTTTGAAATCTGAAACGGGAAAAAGCGTTTCTTTATCTCGAATCGAAGCCCGCCCCGCCCTCTTTGTCGTTTGCGATTGCAAGCGTCCGAAAAGGTGATATATGAGGGAGGCGCCCGTTCCGGGGGTGGGGTTCCGGGGAGGGGCACACAAGAAAAGAGGGCGGCTCGGGCCGTCCTCCTCTGTTGTAATTGATGTTGCTATCAGCGCACGGATACGTCGCCGACGGCTCCGTCTGGCAAGTCGCTCGTGATGCCCCGTTTGACTATATCCACCCAGGTCTTACGCATAAGCGCGTATTTGAAAGCATCGGTAAAGTTCGTAGATTCTACGAGGCGTTTGGGGTCGGACGATTTCTCTGCGCTCTTATCCTTGCCGACTCGCTTCATGGCGTCCACGGTGGTCTTGGCAAGTTCGAGGGCGGCTTTCAGATGCCGACAATGTATAGCGTCGATTTGCAATTCGGGGAGGAGGGGGTTGTGCCCGCTCATCAGTTCACGCATGAAAATATATTCGTCAGCCATTGGAATATTACCTTGTCCCAGGGACATAAGCTGCACGCGCCAGCCGGTTTTTGCTCCCGTGGCGTCCTTCTCGATTGCCTCTTTCATTTGCAGGGCCATTGACTGTTTGCTGCGGCCGTAGTTGTTCCCGCTGCGGTCGTAGTAGAACTTTATCACCTTCTGTTTGTGCAGGCGGAAGTAGTCGAGGAATTTGTCGGCGATCTCCCTTACCCATTCGGGCGGGAGGCTGTAAAATTCTTTGAGGCATCGGAATATACGGCCGTCGTCCTGGCAGACTATCATCGAGAGCATATTGCCGAAGTCCATCGCCATATCTATCGAACGGTTCGGGTCGAGGTGTCGGAGGAGCCGGCAGTCCTCGGTATCGTGGAACCCGAGTGCATTTTCCACGGCGGTATTGTTGCCGTCGTAGTAAAAGTGCCGTTCCCCGAGGTTACAATAGAACTGCTGGCCCCGGTCGATGCGGGGCGGCATCGACAATATCGCGGCCTCTACGTCTGCAAGTTGCGAGGCCAAAGCATCGGCGAACCATTCGGGGGAGAGGATGTCGATGTTCACGTAGGAGGAAACAAGCATGAACATATTCTGGGCCTTCTCGTGCTTCCGGAGGTCCTGCCACCGTTGTCGCCATCTGTTCGCGGTTTTGTATTTGTTCAGATATTCCTGGCGATCCGTGTCGGATTGTGTGCGGTGAAACTTTTCCTTTGCCGCGATATATTCTTGCAGGGCGTCGTTGGCGATGAGTGCCGTTTTCAATACGAGGAGGAGGAAGGGCGCGTCCATGTTCTTCGCACCTTTGAATATCCAGTCGTATTCGCCCTTATTGCCGGTGTTCGGCATGTCCGTTGTGAAGGTTTCCCCCAGGTATAGCGGGGAGTGGCCGAACTGAATCCGGTAGCCGCGGCGGGCTTTAAGCAGGTTGCCGATCTTGGTTTCGGGGAAATATTTCACCTCGTCACCCAGAATATGCACATAGGAGCGGCCGGCCAGGGATGCCGGGCGGTCGAGTGATCCGAACGTGATGTTCAGACCCGTGAAAAACAGGATCGTTCGTTTGTGAGAAATAATTTTGTTGTAGGGTTTCCAGAAATGAGGCTTCAGCCATTGCGGCAGGTCGGCGCACTCTTTTTCGGTGAACGTCGGGGGTTGCTTTTCTACGACATAATGGACGCCCTCGCGGAACCCTTTGCGTTCCAAGGCTTCGAATACCATAGGGAGGACGTTGGCTGTGAGGTTGGCGAAGGTGTCGGCGACCCATGCCACGGGGGCGCCTGGCATGTCGTATGCCATTTCGATCAACCGCTCCACCTGGATTTCGGTCGTTTTGGCCGAGCCGCGGCCGGCTACGATGCGGAGTTTACGCGGCATAATCATCGCGCAAAACTGCGAGAACCAGTTCATGAACTGGAGGTCGGCATACGGTTTTTTCTCCGGTTTAATTTTCGCACGATTTCCCATTCTCGAACATTTCGATTATATCCACGTCCTCGATCAGAGCCTCTTGGCGAAGTCGCCGTTTTTCGACTTCGGGGATGTGTAGTTGTTGAATTTGGTCGTTTACCTCCTGGCGGTTCACGGGTGGAAGGCCCAGCACCTCGGGAGTGAGCGAGAACATGCGGATTTGTCGGAGGTACATGGCCGCAGGAAGTTTCTGGATTTCCGGTTCGTCGAGTTTGCGGATTTTCGCGGCTTTGGCTATTATCTCGCTGACTGCCTCGTAGTCTTTGGGGGTCTGGGCGGCTGCGAGAGCTGCGTGGGCGATGTTGTCGAGCATTTCGGCATACTTATTCCGCATCGCCTCCTTGGTCGTATTCCGGTTGGAGTAGAAAAGTTGGTCGGCCTGGTCGTAGTAGTCCACGGCCCGGTCGTAGGAGTAGCCGAACTGCTGTGTCAGCAGTTTTATAGTTGCCCGCTTCCCGAACTGGCGGTCCAGGGAGTTGATGATCGAGAGCAGGTCAATAAATAATTTTTCGTTGTTGGAGAGTTCAGCCGTTCGGCCGGCCGCGACGTATTCGGACACCCTATCGAATGACTTTTGATCGTCGAAGCCTCCGAATATATCGAGTTTTGAGGTTTGAAACGATTTTTCCCGGCGTATTTTTTCCAGGTGAAGGATAGACGGGAGGTCCCCGAGTTTGGCATTGTCGAGAACTTTCGTACTTATCACGGCCTGCGCTTGCAGGCGGCCGCGGGTGATTGCCAGGGAAACAATGCTGTCCGGGTCTTTATATTCGGCCGTGAATTGGTCGATGTCGAAGCCCATAGAAATAGCAATGTCGCGGGGATTCCATTCCAGGGCGCCGTAGCGTTGCAGTTCTTGTACCGATTCCGTTGTTAGGTCGTCTCCTATAATATTTCGTTTGTAACTTAAATTTGCCATTACTCAAAAGATTTTATCCCGTCGAAAAACTCCCGGTAAAACTCGTAGATACCGTGGTCGATAGTGATGCAGCCGTTTTCGGTTCGTGGGTTGGTGTTGATGTTGGCGGATGTTTCGACTGCGAAGGCGAATTTCGGCCCGATGCCGGCATATATTTTCGAATGATTTTTGAACACGGCGATTCTCCCCCCCCCGCAATTTCTGGCGAACACGTCTTTTAGAAGTTGGTATTCAACCCGGTAGGAGTTCGGGAATATTTCACCTACATAGCCGTCGAGGTGTTCGATGCGGCCGGCTCGCAACCACTCCTCGAACTGTAATATGTCCTCGGCGGCCATGCACCAGGTGGAGAACAAACAGTAGGAAAGCGGTTGTTGCCGGAGTATTGCCTTCAGATACGAAAGGGAGTCCACATCGCCACCGGTGATGAAGTGGTAGGCGTGGCCCTCCTGGAACTCGAACCTTTCGCACGCATCCAGCAGCGAGGTTTCAGAGAAGGCCCGGCGGTATAGGTATTTTGTCGAAAGTTCGTAGCATTGAGTCTTTCGGCGGTGTGTTTTTCGAGGCGTCTCCTCTTTGGCCGGTTCGGCGAAGTCCGTCATGGCGAGGATGTCGAACAATTTATCGGGCATAGGTTTCAATTAGGTTGTCTACCTCTTTCAAAAGTTCTTCCTTCTGCTGACGACGCTGTTCCCGCTGGGTGAGCAGGTGGGGTTTTGTGCCCTTTCTTATTTCGTCGTTGATCCGCCAGATCGCCAGTCGCAGGCGGCGTTGTTCGGCCAGTAGGACTACGATGTTCAGCCCGCGTAATTTCCGTAATTGCCGGAGGTGGTCGAAAATCCGGTGTTTCCCCAGAATTGCATGGTGTTCGCGGTAGTAGTCGAGTTCGGCGAAGATGTCGCGGTTCTCCTGGAAATTCTCGATAGCGGTCCGGGCGGTCTGGTAGCACTCGTCGAGGGTTGTGCAGTCGAATAAGTGGTCATGGGCCTGGATGTAACGCTCGTGGGCCGTGATTTTATCGGCCGCCAGAATTTTCAACTCCTGCGGGCAATTCGAATCACGGAGAAACGGGAAGTCGTCGCGGAACCGGCGGCGGGGTGCGGGGGCTTGTTCTTGCTCTTTCTCGATGCCGGCCAAGGCGCACAACTTTGCAATCAGCAGGGGCCGATATTTCGCCGGGTTCATTTTCACGAGCACCGGGAGTCGGGTGTTGCTGCTGAATTGTGAAAAGAGCAGGAGGCCCGATTGAACCTCGGCTCCTGCTCTCAACCATGCGCGAACGGCAGCAGTCGAGTTATTTTCCGCCATAGAGCAACGCGAGTCGTTCTTTGATCGGTGTAAACCCTTCTGCTGACGTGCAGATAAATTTCTTCCGGACCAGCGCTTCGGCTACTTTCGCCATGCAGGGGGTCGATTGATCCACGTAGGCTACGGTATTACCGAATGACATACCAATTTCCTCGGCTATTTCCCCGACGTGTGCAATGGGGTTGTATTTCTCGAAGAACTCCTGTGCGGTGAAGCCGGTATCGTCGTTGAGAGACTCCAGCGTTTTGAGCACGGCGGTTGCTTCGAGTAGTACCGGGAGTTGAGTATCGAGGGCCTTGCTGCTGTCGAAAAATTTCCGTACCCTGTATGCTGCAAGGTCGGCGATGTTCACGCAATGCGTCGGGAAGCAGTTGGCCGGCACGAGGACGAAGGTGTCCGGTATTTCCTCCTCGGCCAGCAGTCCGGTAATGAGTTCGGAGAAGGGCGCCGAGCCGACCTCGCGGGGGAGGATGACGGCCGGGGCGGCTTTCTGTTTCCAGGCTTTCGTAAGGAGAGGAAGGGCTTCGGCTGTTCCGCAAACGACGATCACTACGTCTTTACACATAGTGAGGACGGGGACGATTTCTGTTTTGGCGGTGGCTACCTCTGCGGCGGCCTGTGCTTCGGCGGAGTCCTCGGTTTCGGGAACCTCGGCGGTCGGGGTTTCTTTCTTTGCGTCAGCGGTGGGGACATTGCCACCGGTGGAGGCCCCGGCAGCGGGCGTGTTGCCTGCTGCCTTGGGGGCCTCGTTCTGTGTGGTTTTGGCTTTGTTCATTTCCGTAGCTTTACAAAGTTTCGGGAGCCGGATCGGGAACCGTATCGACTACGGGCGGCAGTTCGCCGGTGTAGCGAAGGATTCGGAACTCGTCGCGGACCTCCTGCTGGAGGGTGATAGTCTTTTTCGTCCCGTCCTTGGATTCGGTCGATTCGACCTTCATCGAAAGCGGGTTACAGGGGTCGCCGATAAGCCGGGCGGAGTTGTCGTTACAATCCCGCACGAAGGCGCCGAGGTTTTTGTTCGAATAAAATTCGACAAAATCCTCGCTCTGCACGGAATTACCGGGATGCTCGCCTTTGACGCCTTTCTTGTACCCTCGGGCATCGGCATCGCCTTCCGCCTCCTGGATCAGTTCGATGCTTCCGGGGGTCAGATAGAGACCGAACAGTTTCTTGCCCTCTTTCAGTTTGAAGCCTTCCGAGGCGGTGGTAACACCGACTGTGCGGGTCGGATAGGTTTCTACGTCCTCCATGTCGAAAAGGAGGACGTTCGGATTCTTGGGAGTAGGATTGCCAGCACCACCGGCCGGTCGTCCTATTGATTTTGTTACGTAAGCCATGATTGAGTTGGTTTAGAGGGTTTCGGGATTTGCCGCGGCGGCTTCGGTTTTGTCGGCTTCGGTTACGATCCACTTGCCGGGCGTTCCTTCGCGGGTGGACGTGAGGACGGTGCTGGGGTCGTAGCCGTCCGGTACGATGGCGAACACGGCCTCGCCGAGCAGGAAACCGACGCCGTACCAGAACTCGATGTAGATGCGGACCTCGCGGTCGTGCTTCTGGATGTCGGTGATGAACTGCGGCGGATTCTTGTGGCGCAGGCCGACGAAGTTCTGCGGGGGCGTGGAGAACACGATGGGCGAGCCGTGGAGGCAGTCGAGCGTCTGGAGGTAGCAGTTCGAGAAGTCTACGCGGTCCTCGCCGAAGTTGACCTTCTCGGTTCCCGACTTCTCGCCCCACTTCGTCTTGTAGGCTCGCTTGTATTTGAGGTACACGTCGGCCGACATAAATACGGGCATCTGCTTCGACTTGTAGAGCGGGGCAATGGAGGCCACAAAGTCGTCGATAACCGCCAGGACCTCGGCATCCGTGGCTTCGAGCAGGTTCTTGTCAGTCTTGAAGAAGTTGATGTGTTTGTCGAGGGCTTTCTTGGCTTCGACGAGCTGCGTTTCGATGCCGTTCATCGTCTCCTCCGTTTTGTCGGAGTTTTCGACGAATTTGGCTTTGCCCGTGATGAACTCCATGTCCTCGCCGATCTTCGGGAGCAGCACTTTGTCGATGATGTAGCGGGTGATCGGCATCTGGTCGGGAGTCAGCGACTCGTCGTAAAGGTGGAACAACCAGCTTTCGCCGACCTCGGCCGGGTTGATGGCGAAATCTACCTTGTGGCGGTAGTTCTTGATCTTGAGCGGTATGAACTTGGCGCCACCACGCGGGGACCATTCTTTCTTGAACTGCTGGATGACGTGATCCGTGGCCTCGGATTCGACGGCCTTGTACTCGGTTACGGCCCGCTTCCAGTTCAGATGCTTGGAAGTAGTGAAACCCTGGTAGAGTTCCTGGAGTACGTCGAGGTTGTTGCCCTGCGACAAGTACGGGCCGAGTTCCGCCTTGATGTCGGCTACCTCGATTGTCGGGCTGGTCGCCATGACGCCGGACTGCAAGAATGCGGCGGCGGTCTGGTTGTGGACCAGGGCCATGTTAGCCTTGAACGTGCCGGCGTTCTTGACGAACCGCTGGGCAGCGTTGGCGGCCTGCTCGATGGCTGGTGCTGCTTCGGCGGCGCCAGCCAGCATTGCCAGGTCTTTCTGGAGCTGGTCGATCTGCGTGGTGAACTGGGTTGCAGCTTCCTCGCGGGCGTGGGTGACAGCGGCGTCGAACAGTTCGGAAGCGCTATCATCGGCCGAAGTGAAGGTTTTGCCCTTCAGAATCTCGACAAATGCCGCCCCGAAATGTTGTGTCAACTGCTGCTCCTCCTCCGCGGAAAGTACAACCTTCCCTTGTGCGTCGGTTGCCGGCTCCTTTTTGAGGAAGTTGGCAATCACCTTACCCATCTGGGTATTGGAGAGAAATTTTTTGAAATCCATATCCTTGAAAAATTAGTGGTTGTATTGTGCACGGATCGCGGCGTTTTCGATGCATTCCGGGAGCGTCATTACGCCGTTGATGAGACCGAAGGCTTGTGCCTCGGCCGGGTGGAACATGGCGCCGGTGAATACGCCGGCGGCGTCCTCCTTGATGTCGGGTCGGCCGGCTTTCACGTCTTGGTGGAACTGTGCGACGTTGTAGGAAAGATTTTTTTTCAGCAGCGTGTTATCCCCTTCGAGGGCCATGCGGTAGTCGAGGTTTTTATCGGTGCTCTCGTCGGCGTAAACCGTGATAACCGTGTAGCCTTCCTTCTCCATTTTTCCTGTGTCGTCTACGATCTGGTAAAGACCGCCTATCGACCCGACGGCCGAAAGAGAGTTGTCGCAGAAAATCGCGTCGCATTGCGAGGCGGCCCAATATGCCAGGGAGGCGCAGCAATCGACATGCGCGATAATCGGTTTGCCGAGGGCCTGCACATGGTGGATCGCTTCTTTGAGCACGGCAATAGCATTACCCGCGCCGCCTCCGGAGTCGATGTCGAGAACGATTGCCCCAACCTCCGGGTGGTTAGCCGCGGTCAAAATCGCCCTGGCATAAGTGATAGCGCCGGTGGTAAAACACGAGTCGTATTTGGTGATAGTTCCGATGATCGGAATAACGGCGACCTGCTTGGCTTTGGCTTCGCTGCCTATTGCGGCGGAGAATTGTGCCTCGGAGGTGGAGAACTCGAACACCGGGCGGATGGCAGCTTCGGGGATTTTCTCGCCGCGCAAAAACGATAACGCCACCGGAAGCAACGATTCGTAGTCATGTACGAACCATTGCCCCCGGCGCACGTCAGATAGGAGATGGAGGGTGTTTTCAGTTGTCGGGATGCGAAACATTTGCGATCTTTTTCGCAAACTTACTCGCAGTCGGGCGCGATAGAAAGGACCTTTTTAGTGACTTTTGGGTGGGATTTTGTTTTGTATTCGACGGTAAATTCGAGCAGATCGCCCTCCTTTATCAAAGGCCGGGCCGGCATATCCTCCGTGCCGATGATGTAAAACGAGTCGCGGAGGCGCACCTTTATAATGCACGGATCGTGCAGAAGGGGTACGTCGTTTAAGAGTTTCGCCGATACCTTCGTGTTCCAATAGAGACCGTTGTCGTCCTCTTTGGATGTAATGTCGATTGTCCGCGGGCTTGTTTTGGAAAGCGGTAGTTCCTGGAAAAATCCGGACGTGTCGTTCCATGCTTTGACTCCGATCCGGGCGATAAATTTCTGTGGCATTTTTTTGACAGTTAAATTGACAAAATCGTGATGCAAATTAAAATATTTTAATAAGGGGTGCGGCGACTACTTTTTCAGCGGAGTTGGTGGCTCTATCTGGCTGAAATGGTAGCGGGCTTTTCGAAGGATAATATCAGCCTTTCGGCGGATTGCGGATAGCGATGTACGATAGGTCCGTTTATTCAGCGTGTCGGCGTAATCGGCGGATACGAGGCGCCGCGATACGACGAACGCTTCGATGATGTCTCGCTTCGGCATTCCGGCCTGGATGCCTTGCAGGTAGTAGGTGTCCAGGTCGATGTTGAACAGCGCGTCCAAAATCATGTTGAGCCGTTTGGTGTCTACGTTGGTGAAGTAGATATACCGGGTCATTGCGGCGTAGGTTGTCTGGTGGCGTGGGAGTACGAGCGTAGCGGTCAGCGGGTCGTCCGGGCGGTCGTCGGGTTTGTCGCTGACTTTGTAGAGTCCTACGGCCATGCGGCCGAAGTCGTTGGCGAGTGTAATGCGGATTGGCTCTCCTGGGCGGGCGTCGAATAGGTAACGCAGATAGTCGTAGGCGAGTTGGTCGTCGGGTCTGAATTTTATTTGCATAGTCGTAAAGGATTTGCGGTTCGTGTTCTCACGTACATAGGGTCGAGACGCACGAGGGAATCCTTGTAAATTTCGAGGATAAGCCAGCCGTCGGGATCATTGAAAAAACCGTGATCGGCGAGGCATTGGCAAATATCTATGAACCGGCCGACCTCCTTGGCGATGGCGTCGATGCGGGTCCAGCGATAGGGAGCAACGCGCAATAACCTCGGCACGAGTCGTGTCGTGTAGATTTCGAGTTCTTCCGGGGTTATTTCTTCAATTTCTATCATATTGATATGTTTTTTCGACCTACACAACCTACACGACCTACAATCCTATGAATCAATGTTTTGTAATAATGTGTTTTGTAGGTTTGTAGGTTGTAGTATCAAAATGTAGGTTTGTGTGTAGGTCGTTGTAGGTCGGTTGTAGGTTCGTTGCGTCGTTTCATCTTGTTGATTTTTAGCGGTGTAGGTTGTTGTAGGTCGATTTTCTGTAAAAAGCTATATTCGCGCGTTATATATCTACCTATTTTCGCGTTTTGCGCTTCGCCTGGCGTCCTCGGCGGCGCTGTAACCTGGTCGGCCGATGCCTGGCCCGGGACCTACGCGGCTTCGGCCGGGGACGTGCCCGGAGTGGTGGATAGTAACACGATATCCCTCGGAGTGCCAGTATAGCATCGTTTAATTCTTGGTATGCGCAAGATGCTGCTCTTATGTAGGCCGATAATGCTGATAAGTTGGCTAATATGTTTTTGAGGTTTTGGAAAGGCGGACAACAACCGGAGGTCGCTACAACAATGCCTTCGGGCGTAGTGGTGAGTTGCTTGCAGGGTTGGGATTTTCGCAAAATTGCTTGGTTCCTTTCCATTGCGTCCCATACCTGAAAAATTAAGGCGACAAAAGGTTTCATTGTTGTTTGTTGGTTTGTAGGGTTTCCGCTATCTGTGCGGTCATGTCGCGCCGTTCGCCGGGGATGCAGTCGAGCATCCGCGGAATTTTGTAGAGCGGGTCTGCATGTTCGAAATAATAGGTCCGTTCGAGTTGGTGGTTGTAGCGTTCGATCAGCCGACATGTTGCGTCGAGAAGGGAGGCTACATCCGCCATACCGTGCAGTTTGTGGCCGTCTTTTATGCGGTGGTAGAGTTGATCCACCCGGTCGAGGAAGCCCTTGGCCGTTTCGGAGTTGTACCGCGCGAATATCCGGAAGGCTGGTTCAGCCACGGAAAAAATAATCCCCTCGGCTTGCAAGAACCTCCGCTTGATTGTGTGTCGAAATTGTCCGGTTGTCTCCAATTCCTCCTGGATGTCGCACATGATGTACGGCAGCAGTTGAATAAGCACGAGCATATCGACAGCCGTGTCAGCCATGCGTTGCTCGACCTCGGTCGGTCGCTTCGGCAGGCGGTGCGGCGTCATGGCTTGGAGAGCCATGCGGCGGCGTAGTTGCGCCGCCTTGATCTGCGAGGGTGTCATAGGATCAGACGTGAAGGGATAACAGCGATTTCCGGACTCGGGGAGACGGTTTCTTCCAGTTCCGCAGTGAACTCCTCGACTCGTGGTTCGTCCTTTCCTACGGCGATTCGGGTGATGAAACAATGGACGCGGATTCCGGATGCGGTTTCTCCTTCCCATATACGGGCTGGAATACTGTTGAGATAGACTATTTTGTCGGTGCTTTCGATTGTGATTTTCATGGTTGTATTTATTTATGCTACTTTGCGGCTGGTTTCTGTTCTATCGAGAGCTGCGGCCACGGCTTCGCTCCATGCGGTTGCGACCTGGGTCACGACGGCGTTCCCGAGGTATTTCTTTTGCTCCTCCTGGCTTCCGACCAGCTCGTAGTCGTCGCCGAAGCCCTGGATGCGCTTCATTTCGGGAATCCGGAGCATACGCATTGTAACGTCTACAATTCCATAGAGGATGCAGAACTCCTTGACCCGTACCATTGCCGGGCTGTCGTCGGGGATGACACGCCAGGCCGGGACGCCCTGCTCAACCGATACCAAGTACGGCGGGCGTTTGTCCATCCGAGCGATCAGCGTGAAGCACGGGGCATCCACGGAACCGCCGGCGGACCGGTATTGTGGGTTCATCAGATAGTGGGCGTTTACGAGGCGTTGTTTGGGAGTTGTCGTCAACGTTCCGCTCGGTTCGTCCACGCTGGAGAGTTGCCCGCCTCCGGAATAATAGTTTGCGATAAACGGCTGTACCAACTGGAAGCGGTCTTTCGTCGTCAGCGTCGGCGCCGGTCGTTCGACTGAGGAGTTGAAGCCGTTTCCATAATAGGCCGAAACGAAGGCGTGATGATCGACCGTCGTAATGGTTCCGGCCGGTCCGGTAACAGGAATATTTTTGCTTTGGGGTTGTCCACTGAACTGCTTTGAAAGGAAGTCCACCCGAGCCACTCCGAGCCGATTCTGTGTTGCCAACGTCGGCGATGGTGCATCGAGGTTCGGGGCGATGTATTTTCCCGTGTTCTGGTTCCGGGAGTTCCATTTCACGAGGAAGGCGTCCTCGCCGCCTGCTACGAATTTCACCAGCCCGGCATAGATGCGGTCGAGAGTCGCGTCCACAAGCGGTTTGCGCCTGGTGAAAATCGACTCGCCGCGGTCCTCGAAATTCAGCACCTCCCGCACGGCCCGCCACGGCTTCAAACTTTCGGAGAAAAGGTCGGCAGTCGGGTTTTTCGCGTGCGTCTGCTGCGGCCACGCCATAGGCAGCTCGGGCCGTGCGAATTGTCCGAAGTACCGTACCCGGGAAGTGTAGGCCCCGAAGTCGGCCGCGTTGAGTACACGATGCTCGAAGTTATAACCGTATTTGCGGACCTGTTGCACCCAGCGGCGATAATAGGTTCCTTTTTTGTCTGGCTCGGGCATCCATACTGGGCCGATGGATATGACGCGGCGTTTTTTGTCGCGCTTGATATTGAGCGGGCAATATTCGGCGCCGGTTTTCGGGTCGCGCTTAACTTGTACGATCAGCGGTCCCCATTCCATGAACTCGACGACATTCTCGATGTGGATGTAGTCGGGTTGCAATACCTCGATGTAGCGGTATAAATGTTCGGCCAGGGTCCGGCTGTCGGCGTCGCGGCTCGTGCCGCCCTTCGCCCGCGAGTGGTTCGTACATTCGAGCGACGCCCAGAGTACGACCTTCGCTTTCGGGTAGCGCCGGCGTTCCCGTTCAATGTGTGCTTTCAGCGGGCCGAGTTCGAGGGTCCGGATGTCCTCGGTGAAGTGGAGGGTGTGCGGATGGTTGGCCGCGTGCGATGCGATGGCGTTCGCGTCATGGTTGACGCATGCGATCACCTTCGCGCACCTCTGACGCTGGAGGCGGGCGCGTTCTACGCCGGTCGAGGTTCCGCCGGCGCCGCAGAATAGGTCTACATATAAAATTCGGGTAGCCATTTTTAGAAAAGTTCGGGTTGTTCGTCTGGTAGCTGCACGCCTATCCGCCGGAGGGCGTAACGGAGCGTGTAGCCGTTGTTGGTGTAATTCATAGCCATTTGGTAAAGTTTCGGATGTAGGTTGTAGAGTACGCGAAAGCGACACCCCCCCCCGAGGTGTGCGCCGAATCCGCAGAAAACGCAACCGGTGCGGGTGATACCCGGCACGTCGTAGATCGGGCAATAGAGCACGTCAAAACGACGAATGTAGTTCCAGCAGTCCGTGTCTGTCCAGATCGACAATGGGGCGCTGTGAACCTTTCGGGGATCATCCGAAAAGGTGTTGCACGCGCCGCGGTTCAGATATTGCCCGGTTCGTAGATCGCTTTCTCCGGCCATAGTTCCCACCATAACAACCGCGCTGCTGTTTCTGCAAAATTTGCGCATCGGCCCCTTCTTCAGATGTTCGCAACACTTATGCGATACTTCGTAAGGTTCTGTGATAAGGTAGCGCCATTTTTGGGAGATTGTTGCTGAACGGTTTTTTCCGCCCTCCAGTCGTCGATGGAGTGTCTTTTCTCCTTTACAATGACGTACCTCGTAGATGCCTTGCGCTTGCTCTTTACTGACGAGCGGAAAACCATACCGGGCCATGACCTCCCGCGGGGTCATGGTCGGCCGAATAATCGTTACGTTATCGGTGTGCCGCACGAACCGCACGATTTCCGGGTACTCGTTACCGGTCGAGCAGAACACGCCCGGCATGTTTGGATCAACAAACCGTCGGACGATTTCGAGTAACACGGTCGAGTTCAGCCCGCCGGAGAAGGACACGTAGGGCGTGCGGCCGTGCTCTTTGCAGTAGGCAACGAACGCCTCCACGGCGTAGCAGGTGTGGTCGATCTTTTGATTGAGCGGCCACGCCTGCCGGGCGCGAAGGTCGGATAATGTAATTTTCCCCATTGTCAGAATAATTTTTGTTGCATCTGGTGTTTTATGAGCCTTTCTCGGCCTGCCTGGTAGTATTCGGGATCTATTTCGATTGCTGTTACCTCGAATCCGAGGTCGTGCGCGGCGAGAGCAATGCTCAAGCTGCCGGAATGTGTGTCGATTATACTGTCGCCGGGCTTTGCATAGGTAGAAAGTAACCAAGTGTAAAGTGCGACCGGTTTCTGGGTGGGGTGTATTTTCTTCTCGATGTTCCCTCCCCCTCGTGATGAGTAGCGGAATAGTCGCGCCGTTCGGTCGAACGAAGTCCACGCCATTTCCCATTGCGAGAAGTTGTCCCAAGGTTGAACCTTATCCCAGCAGATAACCCCGCGGGTAGGTGGTAGGTCGTAATAATTTCCGCCCCAGATGATCTGGTTCCGACTTACTCGGAATAATTCGGCGAAATACTCCGGCGATGGCCGTTCGCAATCCCATGTCAGAGACATAGAGTTCAATGCCCGATTTTTGAGTTTTCCGCCACCGCTATTGAGCCGTCCCTTTTTTAGCCGTTGGGCGACACTTATTCCGTCCCCGCTCTTGGTCTTTTTCGGGGCGGTTCCCATTGTCATATTGGGGGCGTTGATGCCATAGGGCGGATCGACAATCGCCAGATCGAAAGCATTATCCGGTAACTCCCGCATAACTTCCATACAGTCGGCATTTATCAGAGTGATGTTGCCGAAAGTTTCTATGGAATAGGGCTGCGGCTTTTCCGCGATCATTGGTTGACTATTTGAGTCCATAATGCCGGCGTTCGAACGCTGTTAATTCGGTTGTAAATTCGAATCTATAAACCCACACATCGGGGTTTTTTCTCCATGTCCCCTCTTTGTATGTCGAATCAATAAGCGAAGCATAGGCATCGCGCCAGCTTTTACCTAAAACTGTTTCGAGGGCAGTACATTGAATGTTTGGAAGGCCAAAATTGCATTCCAGAGCATCAGAAAATATTCCTTCCTTTCTGCAACCTTCAGCCGTAATATCCTGCAACCGTTCACCATGCCGGGCTGTTATCCGAAGGAAGTAACGGGCCAGTCGTGCCGGCATGGATTGCTTATTCCGCCAGAATCCGGGTTTGTCGAGGTATTCCCCATATCCGAGGTCTTGCAGGGCTTGAATGTCTGCCGGATCGTATTTGTAAAATACCCTGTCGGGGTCAATGTCGTCGATATACGGTTCTTTGATGTAGATAATTTCGCCGACCTTGTACCGGGGACGAACGAGATGATTGTGAGCCAGAAGGTCTGCACGATTACCGTCTGGAAGGATGAAATCGCCGCGAGGATTGAGCAAATAATCATCTGGTTGCGGGTCCGTCAGTCGTCGCGTTTCCGTCTTGTGTCGAGCGACGACTTCGCGCTGCAATTCTTCGAGAAAACCGATGCTTTTCATAGTTTCTTTCGGTTAAAGTGGGCGATGATTTCGTCTTTGGTCGCTTTGTGGCACAATTGCTTCGGTGCTACTGCTGCCATCCATTTCGCGCGGATATTGTTGGCTCGTGGAATCAATACCTTGAACCAGTCGCCGGCCATAATCAGCCGTTCTCTGGTTTCGGTCTGCACCGTGTCTTTCAGCCGGTTGAATCGGATCACGGCGTGAGCAACAAACCATTGCTCGCGGTCGTTGTCGCTGTTCATGGCCGCCAGAGCTTTGAACATTTTGATGTTCTCGCCGCAGTCAATAAAATCACGTGCGAATATTTCCCGTGTTCGTTGCCCTTCGAGGTCCATCCATAGGGCTTGTCCTTGATTTGCATTTGCGATAAGGAAACAGGGACCGTCTTTACCTAAACGAACCTGCCATCCGATATTTTTCATCCACTTTTCGAGTTCGATTTGCTGTTGCTCGTCCGTTACGAGTACCATGCACGAGGTTTGAAAATTCATTGTTCCCCTCCTTTCTTTGCAAGTGCTGCCATGAGTTTTTCGGCATGATCCACGGCCACCGTGTAGGGGTCGCGGCATTCAGATTTATTGACCAATTCCGGAAGCAGCAACGCCGCCACAAATCCTAAAAACGCTTTGCTGTTTGGTATCCCGATGTTCGACCACGATCCTGCCGGTGCATCCCCGTTAATCATTTGGCCGTCGCCGGTCAGCAGCCAAAGTTTGCTTACCTCGGGGAACCTGGCGACGATCCGGTCCGCCACGTCGAACGATACGCCGTTGTTTCCGCGTTTGATCTGGTAGAGGTTTTCGCCCCGAGCCAACCCGATATGACGGGCGAAGCCGTTCGTTGTCATTTGGGCCATCTTAATTACGGCCTCGATTCTTTCCCAGCACTCCCGTTCCGGGTTTTTGCTTTTTGCGTTTTCCTTGTACATAGGATTGATTTATTGGTGATTAAAAAGGTTTGTCCTCCGCGTCCGATTCCGGCGCCGGTTCCGAGTCGTCCCCGGTTCCATAAGCAGACATGGATAGGCTTATTTCGTATTTTTCCTTCAGCAGGGTGTAGTCGAACACCATCGCCGACGTAACCTTGCTTTGCGCTCCCTCGTTCTCGTTGATGCCTCCGCCGACTCCAAGGTGCGGGAGGAACCGGACGCCGGATTTCGTGCCCATGAACTCGTCGGATTTTTTCAAATACTCTTGTAAGGATGATTTAGGCAGGTAGCGCACGCCGAGGGTTTTGCTGTGCATCGTATAAAGGTCTGCGGCGGGGCCAAAATAGAGGAGGAGATATTCTCGGCCGTCCGGCAGTTCCTTCCGTTCATTTTTCTTGGCGAAACACCACTCCGGCCCTGGTGCGATTTTGTACTCGGCCTTCATCTGGATTTTTCCGAGGCTTGCCAACGAGTCTATGGCCGCCCAAAATCCCGCGAGTTCGTTCGTTTGTTCAGCCTTCTCGTTCTGTATCTGGCAAAGCCGCGCGGCGATTTCGAGGGTTTCGGCATACGTGAACGGAAGCGGCAGGGACGTTTCGAGGATTCGAAGCGTGGCGAGCAGGCTGCTCCAGTTCTGGAGTATTCGGTCGATCACGCCGTGCGTCCGGGCGCGGAGTTCGGCGTTTGTGAGGTCGTAGGCATCCCGATACCCGATTTTGACTTTGCGGCGTTCGCGGAGGATTTCGTGCGTTAGGTGCGACAGACCGCGGTTACACATGATTTTGAATTGCTTGTAGCGTTGTTCCTCCTCTTCGGTGTGCTTGGACTGGTAGAAGGTCAGCATGACGATTCGGGACATGAGGGCGTTGTCGGATGTCGTCATTTCCTGGCCCGTCAGCACCAGGCCGCAACTTATTGCCGTCATGGTGCGCTTCTTCTTGCCGTCCATGCTCATTTTGCTGCGGCCGCTATTGTCCCATATGCCCTTCAAAAACTCGATTTTTTTCGGGTCGATGTCCTCCTTAAACTCGTCAATATGCACCACGGCGTTCGACACCTCGGCGATTGCTTCGCCCAGCGATGCCTGTGTCGCGTTTCGGAGGTTGATCGACTCGGCGTTGATCTGGAACGGGGCCACGATTGCGCGGGCCATTTGGGTCTTGCCGGTTGACGGCGGGCCGAACATATCGAGAATTGGCATGTTCTCGATAGTGCTGCGCACGATGTCCGAGAATAGGGTGGTGAAGTAGAAGCAGAGCGCGACCTTGGCGTTGTCGCCGAACACGTCGATACATTGCCGGGCATATTCTTCGAGCGTTACGGTGTTCTGCTGCACGTAGACGAATTTCCGGTGCAGGTTGTAGGTGGTCGTGTCCTCGCGGTTCTCCTTGGATGCGGCCGGTAGGTAGTAGAGTTTGTCGCCGACCTGGATCAATCCGTAGTCGTTGGCCGGGATGAAGGTTTCGCCGTCGAAGGCGCCGTTTCCCCACGCGAAAAATTCGCCCTGCTTCTGCCAGCCGAGCTGTTGGATTTCCCGAGCCGTGGGCGTCTGCTCGTAGATGTACTTTTTCAGTTGGGTGTACTGCTGTTTCGCAACGACCGCCTCGATGATATAGTTGCCCTTGCCTTCGATGTTCTTCTGGAAATTGTCGAGTGTCGTTACTTGGTCTTGGGGCAACGTGATAAGGCACTTTTCGTGGTTGGCGTTCTCGATCTCGAACATGCGGTAGGAGGCCGGTCCGTCCCATATCAGCACAATAGGCCGAATTACGAAATTGGTCCATTGCAACGCGCTCCCGACCTTTGCTACCGTTCCGTAGTAGCAATTATTTTGCACGTAGAACCCGTATTTCTCCACCAGGTCGGCCTGCTCCTGCTTCTTTTCGCGGATACTGTCGAGTTGGCGTTTGTTTTTCAGTTTGTAAAAGGTCTCGTTCCAGATTTTACCCTGTTTATCCTCCTTCCCGAATTTGTCGAGGTACATGCGGGCCAGCGTTTCGTCATAGGATATGAGCAGCCCACATATGTAGTTTATCACGTCGAGCCGGTCGTTCTGGGATATGACGCCCGGCATTTTACTTTGGTACATGAAGTCCACGAAGTCGGCCGTGTTCTGGGCCAGGGCTTCGTCGTAGGTGTTCCCTTTGTATTTGAAATATTCGTCGGCGTCTTTGGATTTACCGTCGGATAATGTCATGACGCGGACATTCAGCCCGGCCGCCACCAGCCGCTCGCCGTGGTCTATTATGGCCGTTTGCCCGGCCGGATCGTTGTCGCCGATCAGCACGACTTTCGAAACAATCTTTTTCACGAGGTCGATTTGTTTCGATGTCAGCGCTGTGCCCATCGGGGCCACGGTGTTTTGCTGGTCGATGCTCGCCAGCCGGATCACGTCGGGCTGGCCTTCGACGATGTTAAGCAGATCGCGGCGGGCCGCGATGCGCTGGGCCTCGAAATAGCCGAATAAGGTTTCTCCTTTTTTGAAAATCGGGGTTTCCGAGGTGTTTATGTATTTGGGCGGCTCCTTCCCTTCGGCGTTTTTCTTCGGGTTGATGATGCGGCCGGAAAAGCCGACGAGGTTTCCGGTCCGGTTCCGGATCGGAAACATAAGGCGGCCGATGAAGGCGTCGTAGTAATGTCCGTCCTCCCCGCTCACTTTGATAAGTCCGGCTTTGATAAGGTCCTCGATATTCGCCTTTTTATCCTTGGCATGACGGAGGAGGGCGTTTTTGTGCGGGGCGTATCCGATCCCCCATTCTTCGATGATCGCGTCGCTCCAGCGCCCTTGCGCGTATTTCTGGGCGGCTTCGGATAGTTTGTATTGGTCCCGGAAAAATTCGGCCGCGAAATCGTTGGCCCGGAATAATTGTTCGCGTTCGAAGCGTGCGGCCAGTTCCTCGGGGGTGGGTTCTTTCTCGTCCCATTTGATGCCGTACATATTGCCTAAATGCTGGCAGGCTTCCACGAAGGTCAGCGTCCGCCGCTCCATGATGAAGTTGATCGGTCCCCAGGTTTTGCCGCACCCGAAACAATGTGCGATGCCCTTGGCGCTCGATACTTTGAAGGAGGGCGTTTTTTCTCCGTGAAACGGGCAACAACATTCATATACGGAACCGGCCCGTTTCAGTTCGAGGCCGTCGTCTTGGAGCACGCGAACGATGTCGAGGTCATTTAGTTGGTCTATTGCTTCTTGTGGTATCATTATTTCCGTGTTGTGGAGTGGTCCCCTCGGACTCCCCCCCCCGATTATGTTTATAGGGTTTTTTCGATATGCCGCACGATCTCGCCTGCTCGCTTGTATTGTTCGTGAGTTTCAGAGCGCCGTGCTGCATATCCTGCGGGCATCCCTTTCTGAACCATTCCTACGCGGTAGGCTGTCAGCGCCCGGCGGATCGTTTCGAACTGCTCTTTGTCGAGGTCCATTATGGCGTAGCGGTTCTGGTTGTCTTTGTCGCAATACATGGCTACGCGAATTTGAGTTTTACCGAGTGGTTCTTCGTGATGATCTCGGCCAGTTTCGGGCGCTTCCTTGCCGGGACGGCCCGATAACCGCGGACGTATGCCATTGCTGTCGTGGTCGTCGTGAAAAGGTTCTTGCTGATAAGGCCGAGCAGCCGGGCTTGTGCTTCCGGGTCGAGTTCGGTCCACAACTCCTTCAAAGTCTTTTCTTCCATTTTGGTATAATTATTTATTGATTATCTTGTTATTGAGTGTGCTGGCGTGGCAGCGAAGGTTACTACTCCACAACTCTAATTCGCGCTCTGTTTCGTCGGAGAAGTCAATCGTGCGATATTTTTCGTTGAATTGTCCCAGAGCCTCGCAGGCTGTTTTCATAATATGGATTATTTCTTCCGGTGTGGGTGTAGGTGTCGTTTTCATGTCTTGTGTTTTTAAGTATTCGTAAAAATCAAGGAGGGCGCCCGGCTCGGCCAGTCAAGGGGCCAGGCCCCTCCTTGTTGCCTCGGCGGCCCTCCCGGGTGGCGTTGGCTGTGAGTGCGTGGTTATGGCTGCATCCTAATCTCGGGCACTCGTTTCTTTGACCGTTTTGTTAGCCAGCCGGACGGCGTTGGCGAAGTTCAGCACATTGAGTACGTTCGGCCAGATGTGCGCCTCGTCCCATGCAAAAATTAACATGAAGGAGAGGCAGAAGTAGAGCGCGTAAACCTTGTGGCGGGCTGTCAGTGCCATAAATTCGCGCCCCAGGGCGACGGTCATAATCCGGCGGGCTTTGCCGGCGATGTTCTTTTTAGCCTTCCTAACGTCCGGAAATACCGGCGTGTAGGTTTGGGCCTTCTCAATACTTGTGTACATAGAGTTGAGTTTTTTGGTTAATTTTTTAGTACATTTGTAATTACAAATGCGTTACGTTTGTGATTACAAATACAAATATAGAGCTTTCTCGGTGAATTGCAAAATATATGCCGAGAAATCTCGGCAAAATCTTCAAAAAAAGTATTAATAATTATGCAAGATACTCTAAAAGAACGGCTTATAGAATTTATTAAGTCGCAGGGATTAAGCCAGGGAAAGTTCGAAAAACGCATGAATTTTTCGAATGGCTACGTAAATAGTATTTCGAAGGGGATAGGTGGGGATAAATTGCAGAGAATTATCGGTGAGTTTCCGCAGCTAAATTCTGACTGGCTCTTGTATGGCCGGGGAAATATGCTGAACAACGAAAAGGAAGTTCTGGCCGGTAATATTGAAATGTCCCGCGAGGTTTTCGATAAAATTTCGCAGCTTATCGATACGGTTTGTTCCCAGCAGGGGACGATAGCCGACCAGCAGAAATTAATAACCGAGCAACACCGGACGATTGATCGCCTGACCTCTCCGGTGGAGTCGAGCGGTGTCCGGTCGGCCGAAGATGCCGGATGTGCCGATGTCGGATAATTTGCTTCGGATTAACGGTAAAAATTATACCCAAATATTGATATGAAAAAGATTGTATTGCTGGTTGCCTTCCTCGTCGCTCCGGTATTGGCATTTTGCCAATATTTTGAATTGACTCCGGACGGAATGAAATCGAGTGCCGACGACGGAAAAAATTTTGTCGTTTTGGAGTTCGCTGGAAAGACACAAGCGGAGTTGTTCGACCTGGCCCGTAATTATATTGTATCGGCGTTCAACTCGGCGAAGGATGTAATGAGTGAGTCGCGGCCGGCTATTTTGTCGGTAAACGCTGTTCTGCCGTGTACGTTTAAGGCCGGCTTTAACTACGATGTCCTGGTTGGTTATAAATATGGTTTAGCTTTCAAGGACGGCCGTATAAAAGTTGATCTGGATGTGCTGTCGTTCACGTTGCCGCCGCAGTCGAAAAACCCGAAATTTTCTATTGGTCTTGTCGCAGCCGGATTTGGTACTTATGGCGTTTTCAAAAAAAACGGTACGGTATCTTCAGCCCCGACGAAGGAGGCCATCGAGAAGTGTGCAAATAGTTTGACGAAGGGCTTATCGGATGCTATTTCTGGGGGAAATATGGATAACGATTGGTAGTTGGTCCCGGGACAGAAACGGGACAAAAAGGTGTTTTTTAACGATGTTGTAGATTCGTATATCTTTGATTATCAGTAGATATTTTTCGGAAGATTAGGGGCCTTCAAATCCTCCTCCCGCTACCAAAGCGGACAATTCTACGGAGTTGTCCGTTTTTTTGTTTGCCGGAATGAATGGTCGGGCAAACGGCGCGCTATTTGCAGCAGCAGTCGATACCATAAAATTTCCAAAGCCATGAAAGAGAACAAAGACACCGCCTGCGAACCTTGCGAGCAGAATTTCGAGCGTAACATCAATCGTTTGGTTAAAGAGGGCAAGGCTCCGACGCCCAAAGCCCGTCAGCAGAAAGAGCATGAAGTGAAATCGGCTTTCGCCGAAACCGGGAAGGAGCGTAAATAGTCCGTTTCCCGCGCCGCAAAGGCAAGGGGCGGGTCCGGGCGGACCTGCCCTTCGTCGTTTATTCAGCCCTGCCTGCCGGACGCCTGTTCCTGCCGGGCATTCCCCGCAGGTCGTCGCCCAGGTCCTCGCGCGCTGCATCGGCAATCCGCATCAGCTCCTCGACCACTTCGGGATGCTGGCTCTGAACGTCGTAGCGTTCGCCGGGGTCGCGGCGCATGTCGTAGAGCGCCAGCGGGAATTCGTGCCCTTCGGCCACCTTGCCCGGGCGTCCGCCGTTGCCGGGCGGGAATGCTTCGTAACTGCGGCCCGGATGGGCGAACACGAGTTTGTAGCGTCCGTCGCGCACGGCTTCCAGGCTGTTTTTCCGGTAGTAGAACAGGAACGACGTGCGCGGCGTGGCGTCCGGCACGCCCTCGAACAGGCTGCGGATGCTTACGCCGTCGATTTGCTTCGCCGGGAGCGGCGTGCCCGCGATCTCCGCGAAGGTCGGCAGCAGGTCGATGGACGAGGCCAGCTGGTTGCAGATCGTTCCGGCGGGCGTCGTCCCCGGCCACCACACGATGCACGGCACGCGCTGCCCGCCTTCGAAGGTGGTTCCCTTGCCTTCGCGAAGACCGCCCGTCGAGCCGGCGTGGTCGCCGTAGTTGATCCACGGCCCGTTGTCCGAAGTGAGCACGACGATCGTATTGGAGGCCGCGCCGCTCTTTTCCAGCGCCTTGAGCACTTCGCCCACGCTCCAGTCGATCTCCATCATCACGTCGCCGTACAGTCCCTGCTCGCTTTTGCCCTTGAACTTGTCCGAGACGAAGAGCGGCACGTGCGGCATGGAGTGGGCCAGGTAGAGGAAGAACGGGCCTTCGGACCTGCGTGTGATGAAATCGACGGCATGTTCCGTGTACCGGGTGGTGAGCTGCGCCTGGTCTGCGGCCGAGACCGACGGGTTGACGACCTCACGCCCTTCGTACAGCGGCAGCGGCGGATAGGACGACGTCTGCGGATGGTGGGGCCACATGTCGTTGGAGTAGGGCAGCCCGAAGTATTCGTCGAAACCGTGGTCGAGAGGCATAAGCCCCGGGCGGCATCCCACGTGCCATTTGCCGACGATGGCGGTTGCGTAGCCGGCTTTCTTCAGGTTTTCGGCCATGGTCTCCTCGTCGGGGTTGAGTCCTGTTTTCGATTTCGGACCGAGCGCCCCGGCGAATCCGATGCGGTTGGGGTAGCATCCCGTCAGAAGCCCGGCGCGCGAAGCGCTGCTGACAGCCTGGGCGCTGTAATAATTGGTGAAGCGCATGCCTTCGGCGCAGAGCCGGTCGATGTTGGGCGTCCGGTATCCGGTGGCCCCCGTTGCGGTCAGGTCGCCGTAGCCCATGTCGTCGAGGTGGATGAGCACGATGTTCGGCGGCTGTTGTCCGGGGCGTTTCGGGTGTGCGTCGGCGTGCTGTGCCGCAGGAATTCCGGCGAAGGTCAGCAGCGCCATGCCGGCGGCCGGCCTGAATCTCGATGGGTTTATTCGGGTAGGGTGGGTCCTTGTCCGGGGATGCCGTTTCGTGAGGCCGGGACCCGTTTGTCTTCACGAGACGGACATGACATTTCACAAAATTAATCTTTTTTCCGGAAAATGATTATCTTTACGCGGTTTAATGAGCGGTGATTTATGGTTAAAAAGAATATTCTGGGGACCATCGGCACGACCCCGATGGTGCGGATCAACCGGCTGTGCCCCAATCCGAACGTGAAAATATTCGCCAAACTCGAAGGCTTCAATCCCACGGGAAGCATCAAGGACCGCATTGCGCTGCGGATGATCGAAGCCGCCGAGCGGGACGGACGGCTGACGCCCGGCAAGACGATCATCGAACCCACATCGGGCAACACGGGCATCGGGCTGGCCATCGTGGGGATCGTCAAGGGCTATCCCGTGGAGATCGTGATGAGCGAAGCGGTGTCGATCGAACGGCGGAAGATCATCCGCTCCTACGGTGCGAAGGTGATTCTGACGCCCGCCGAGGAGGGGACCGACGGCGCGATCCGCCTGGCGCGGAAAAAAGTCGCCGACGCTCCCGGCAGGTATTTCATGCCCGACCAGTTCGCCAACGCCAGCAACTACCTGGCCCACTACCAGTCGACGGCGCTGGAGATCTGGCAGCAGACCGGCGGCAACATCGACTACCTCGTCTGCGCGATCGGGACTTCGGGGACGCTGATGGGTCTTTCGCGTTTCCTCAAGGTGATGAAGCCCGACATCAAGGTTGTCTGCGCACAGCCGATCCGCGGCCACTACATTCAGGGGCTCAAGAACATGGAGGAGGCCATCGTGCCCGACATCTACGATCCGTCGCAGATCGACGTGCAGGAGATGATCGAGAGCGAGGAGGCGATCTCCATGGCCCGGGAAATCATCCGCAGGGAGGCGATCTTCGCCGGCATGTCGAGCGGCGCGGCGATGCTGGCTGCGGTGCGTACGGCGCAGAAGATCGAGCGGGGCAATATCGTCGTGGTTTTCCCCGACCGGGCCGAGAAGTACTTGAGCACGACGATGTTCGACGAGTTCTCGGACTGATCCTCCGTCCGGAATGCTGAAAAAGCCTGCGGCCGTTTCGGCCGCAGGCTTTTTTCGGGGCGGGAATCCCTATTTCTGCCTGTCGTAGGCTTCGACGCCGCTGCGGAGGAAATCGACGAATCCCTGCACGTCGAGGTCGTAGCCGCGGGGCGGAACCAACTCCTTCCCGCCGCGCCCCTGCAACACGTAGTAGGGCTGGGCGTTGACCCCGAAGGTCTTCAGCGCGTAGTAGGAGTTGATTTTGCCGAGGCTCTTGAGCACCTTGCCCGCATCGGTGGTCACCCATTCGCTCTCGGGAAGCACTTTCTTGTCGTCGGAGTAGAGCGCCACGATCACGTAGTCGTTGCGCAGGATGTCCAGCACCTGCGGGTCGGACCATACGCGGGCCTCCATTTCGCGGCAGTTGACGCATCCGTGGCCCGTGAAGTCGATGAAGAGCGGCTTGCCGACCTTGGCGGCGTATGCCTCGGCCTCCTTGAGATCGAAGAATCCTTCGAGGTTGTGCGGCAGGTGGAGGAAGTCGCTGTGTTTGGGTTTCTGTCCGTCGACGGTCAGCAGCATGCGCGCCTCGCCGCCTGCCGGGGCCGGTCCGGAGCCGTCCTGTTGTCCGATGACGAAGTCCTGCGTGTGCAGGGGCGGCAGGTAGCCCGAAAGACCTTTGAGCGGGGCGCCCCACATGCCGGGGACGAGGTAGACGACCAGCGAGAAGGTGACGATGGCCAGCGCCAGGCGTCCTACGCCGAGGTAGGGCATGTCGCTGTCGTGGGCGAACTTGATTTTGCCCAGCAGGTAGAGACCCAGCAGCGAGAAGGTCACGATCCACACGGCGAGGTAGATCTCCCGGTCGAGCAGTCCCCAGTGGTAGGTCTGGTCGGCCACCGAGAGGAACTTCATGCCCAGCGCGACTTCGATGAATCCCAGCACGACCTTCACCGAATTGAGCCATCCGCCGCTCTTGGGCAGCTTCTTGAGCATCGAGGGGAAGAAGGCGAAGAGGGTGAACGGCAGCGCGAAGGCGACGGAGAAGGCCAGCATCGTCACGATCGGACTCCAGAACTCTCCGGCGGTGGATTTGATCAGCACCGAGCCGACGATGGGTCCGGTGCACGAGAACGACACCAGCACGAGCGTCAGGGCCATGAAGAAGATGCCGGCAAGGCCTTTGGAGTCGGCTTTGGAGTCGGTTTTATTGACCATCCACGAGGGCATCGTGATCTCGAACGCGCCGAAGAACGATGCGGCGAAGACCATGAACACCAGGAAGAAGAGGATGTTCGGGAGCCAGTGCGTGGCCAGCCAGTTGAAGATGTCGGCCGTCACGGCGTCGCCGCCCACCAGGCGGGTGATCAGGATGATCGCCGCGATGGGCAGCGTGTAGAGGGCCACGATGAAGAACCCGTACATGCCGGCGCGGATGCGGCCCAGCGCGGGGCTTCCGGAGCCTTTCATAAAGAACGAGACGGTCATCGGGACCATCGGGAAGACGCAGGGGGTCAGGAGGGCGGCGAAGCCCCACAGAATGGCTTCGATGATCAGCCCCCACAGCGAGCCGCCGCCTGCGGCGTCCTTCTGTGCGGGAGCGATTTCGGCCGCAGGGACGGTTTCCGGTGCCGCGGCGCTCTCCTTGGCCGGAGTTTCCGCGGGCTGCACGGCGGGCGTCGCACCTGCGGGCAGGGTGATCGTCAGTTCCGTGTCGTCGGGCGGCAGGCAGCTCGTATCGTTGCAGATCATCCATGCGAGTTCCGCTTTGACGGTCGCCTGCGGGGCCGTGAGTTTCACGCTCTGGGCGAACTGCGCCTTTCGGGCGAAGGTTCCGATCTCCATTCCGAACGTTTTGTCGTAGTGGCGTTCGGGACGGGTCAGCTGCTCGACGCCTCCTTCGAGGACGGCGCCTTCGCCCGGGGTGAAGGTGATCGTCGTGGCGTTGGGCCCGCCCTCGTAGGGTCCCATGTCGTACATGTGCCAGGGAGCCGGAATGGATGCTTCCAGCACGATCCGGTAGGTCTGGCCGTCGAGGTGCTGCACCGAGCTTTTCCAGCTGACGCTCTGCGCCGAGACGGTCGTGGCGATCATTGCGGCAAGGACCGGCAGGAGGGTGCGAATCAGTTTGTACATAGTCGTGTCGCTTTTTATATTTCGGACAAATATACGGGTTTTTTACGGATAAATTGCTACATTCGCACGATGATTCGAATCTCGCTCGTCATTCCCACCCACAACCGTGCCGCACAACTCGTTGCGGCGCTCGAATCCGTCGTGCGGCAGGATCTTCCGCGCGACGAGTGGGAGTGCGTGGTGGTGAGCAACAACTCCACGGACGACACCGAGGCGCGTTTCGCGGCCTTTGCCGCGGCGCATCCCGGGTGCGGCCTGCGGCTCGTCGCGGAGGAGGGACCGGGGGTGTCGTACGCCCGCAACCGCGGACTGCGGGAGGCGCAGGCGCCGCTGGTGGCCTTCATCGACGACGACGAACGGGTCAACGAGGGGTTTCTGCGCGCCTATCTCGAATTCTTCGAAACCCGTCCCGGGGCCGTCGTGGCCGGGGGGCGCATCGTCGCCGAATACCCCGCGGGACGTCCGGCGTGGATGTCGAAATACGTCGAAATGCCGATCGCCAATCCGATGGATTTCGGAGAGCGGGTGCGTCCGTTCCCGGCGGGACGCGTTCCCGGGGGCGGCAATATGGCTTTCCGCCGTGCGGGGCTGGCCGGTTACGGGGGGTTCGATCCGACGCTGGGGCGCGTGAACGGCGAGTTGATCGGCGGCGAGGAGAACGACTTTTTCGAACGTCTCCTGCTCGGCGGCGAGACGATCTGGTATGTGCCGGGGGCGGTGATGTGGCACATCATTCCGCCGGCGAAACTCACCGGGGCTTATTTCCGGCGGTTGAGCTACAACGTCGGGGTGAGCCAGCGGCTGCGGGCCGAAATCCACCGCCGGCTGCCGAAGACCTTCGTGCTGGAGATCGCCAAATGGGCGGCGACGCTCGTGCTCTGCTGCACGATGCCGCCCCGCAAATCGCGGTGGCTGCTGCGCATGCGTCTGGAAATCAGCCGGGGGCTGTTCACGAAAATTAAAAATTAGGAGTTGCAGACTTTGGTCGCATGCGATAAGCCCCTCCCGAGGGAGGGATTTGGGGTGGGGCAGAATTGTAAATACGGCGGAACGCCGGGCGACAGCGAATTCTCCGGAAGAAAATTGGTTGTGATTCCGGTATGCGCTGCTGTTTTAAAAACAAAGGGCTGAACATTTGTTCAACCCTTTGTTTTTAAAACAGGTACTTTTCGTTTTTGACCTTGTTCACCAGCCGGTGGATGTCGGCCCAGGCCTCCTCGCCGAAGGTCGTGCCGACGACTTCGATCACCTTGCCGGCGGTGATGGCGCCGATCGTGCCGCACTGGCGCAGCGAAAGTCCGTCGCAAAGCCCCGCCAGGAATCCGGCGGCGTAGAAATCGCCCGCTCCCGTGGTGTCCACGCGCTTGGCCGCGGCCATGATGCCCACGTGTACGACCTCCTCGCCCTGTTTGATCAGCGCGCCTTTCGTGCCGATCTTCACGACGGCCAGTTCGCACATCTGCGAAATGGCCTGGAGGGCGTTCAGCGGCTCGGCCTCGCAGGTGAAGGTCTTGGCCTCGTCCTCGTTGGCGAAAACGATGTCGACGTGCTCGCTCACCAGCCCGCGCAGGAATTCGAGGTTCTCGGCCACGATGTTGAAGCTGGCCAGGTCGATGGCGACCTTCAGGCCGCACTTCTTGGCCGTACGGGCGGCCTTGAGGATCAGGTCGTGGTTCTGCACCAGATAACCTTCGACGTAGAGGCAGTCGTACCCCTCGAAAATCGACGGCTCGATCTCTCCGGCCGAGAGTTCGAGCGCCGCGCCGAGGTGGGTGACCATCGTGCGCTCGCCGTCGGCGGAGATCAGCGACACGCATTTGCCCGAACGCTCCCTGCCCCGGAAAATGATCGGCTCGATGCCGAGGTTGTCCAGCGCCTGCACGAAGAAGTCGCCCGTGGTGTCGGGGCCCACCTTGCCGATGAACCCGACGCTGCAACCCAGCTGCGCCATGGCGCGGATGGTGTTGCCGGCCGATCCTCCGAGCGAGAGGGAATAGGGGAGTCCGGCCACCGATTTCGAAATTTCGGTCTGGAGCCGGGTGTCCACGAGGCTCATCGAGCCTTTGGCTAATTTGAACCTCCCCAGCACGGAGTCGGTTTTCAGGTTGACCAGCATGTCGGTCAGGGCGTTGCCGATGCCAATTACGCGTTTCATTCGCTTATGTTCGGGTTTTTGTTGAATTCGTTTGCATTGCGGCCGTTCGGCGGCGGGCAGGCGGAGCTGTCTAAATCGACAGGATTTTCACCAGTTCCAGCGCTCCGCGGTCGATGCCTTTGTCGTGTTTGATGGCCTTGGCGAAGGGCACGTAGACGATCTTGCCGTTCATCGTGCCGATCATCACGTTGCGCTGTCCGTCGAGGATCGCCTCGATGGCCGCTTCGCCCATGCGCGAGGCGAGGATGCGGTCCACGGCCGTCGGCGAGCCGCCGCGCTGGATATGGCCCAGAATCGTCACCCGCGCGTCGTACTGCGGGAACTCCTTCTTCACACGTTCGGCCAGCGCCGTGGCGCCGCCCGTCTTGGGATTCTCCGCGACGATCACGATCGCCGAGTTCTTGCTCTTGCGGAACCCGTGGTTGATCAGTTCCGCCAGCTGGTCGACCTCGGTCTCCATCTCCGGGATGATCGCCGCCTCGGAACCCGTCGCGATGGCGCTGTTGAGCGCCAGGTAACCCGCCGTGTGGCCCATCACCTCGACGAAAAAGAGGCGTTCGTGGCTTGACGCCGTGTCGCGCAGTTTGTCGACCGACTCCATGATCGTATTCAGCGCCGTGTCGTAGCCGATCGTCGAGTCCGTGCCTCCGAGGTCGTTGTCGATCGTTCCGGGAAGCCCCACGATCGGCACGTTGTATTCCTCGGCGAAAAGTCCCGCGCCGGTCAGCGATCCGTCGCCGCCGATCACCACCAGAGCGTCGATGCCCGCGGCCACCATGTTGTCGTAAGCCGCCTTGCGGCCTTCCACGGTCTTGAACTCCTCGCTGCGGGCGGTTTTCAGAATCGTGCCGCCCAGCTGGATGATGTTGCTCACGCTCTGCGATTTGAATTCAACGATCTCGTTGAATACCAAACCTTTGAATCCGCGCATGATTCCTTTTACGGTAAATCCGTTGTAGATTGCGCTGCGCGTCACCGCGCGGATTGCCGCATTCATGCCCGGCGCGTCGCCGCCCGATGTCAGAATGCCTATGCTCTTGATTCCGGCCATACTCTCATTTGTTAAAAACAAAACCGTTCAAAGGTACGAAAATATTTCAAAAATTTCAAAAATACGGGCGGCCCAAAAAGGATGCCGCCCGTATTTCCGGGAACTTTTTATTTTAACGCGAATGATTTCCGGCTTCGCTTACCGGGACCGGGCGGCGCTGCCGCGGGTCGTTTTTGCGCTGTCGGCGGCGTCGGTTTCCCGGCGGATCGTCACCGAGGCTTCGTCGCCGGTCTCGGAGGCTTTGACCGAGACCTTCCGGCCGTCGGCGTTGACCCGCAGTTCGCCCTGCTTCTTGTCGACGGTGATGTCGATGGATTTCGAGGGCACGGAGATGTGGAGCGTCTTGCGGCCCTCCTCGATCACGCTTTCGTCGTCGTAATCTTCCAGCAGGCGTTCGAGGGTGGTGGTGTCGCCGTCGATGACGATTTCGCTCTGGAACACCTGTTCGAGAACCTTGCGTTTCGTCCGGAACTTGTCGCCCACGTTCTCGCGGATGGCCACGCACGATACGGCGATGATCGAGGCCAGCCACAGCAGGAAGATGGCCAGCACGGTCTTGCCGCCGGGTTTGCGCGAGGCGATCAGGCACATCAGCACGTAGATCAGCAGGATGATGGGGATGAGCGTGGCCAGGATGCCCAGACTCGCGATCCAGATCGACACCGTGTTGCCGAAGACGGCGGGCGTGAAGAAACCCTCTCCGCCGACGATCAGGGCGAACATGCCGATGATCAGGGCGCAGGCCGCCATGATGAGTCCGAAGACGATGAACCCGGCGATGATTTTCAGCAGGATCAGCACCACCTTGCCGAAGACCGATACGACTTCGGCGACGATCGGTTTGGCCTTGGCGTCGGGTTCGGCGCAGGCCGTGGCGGTGGCCGCGGTGACCTCGCCGATGGATTGTGCGGTGATTTTCTCGCCGTTCATTTCGAGTTTCTGCCGCGCCGAACGGGCCGCCGGAACGGCGAACCACATGATGAAATAGCAGATCAGGAAGATGCCGAACAGGTTGCCGAACATCGGGCTGAACCAGTGCAGGAAGGGAATCCACCCGAAGCAGGTGAACAGCAGTGGCAGAAACAGCCCGAGGCGCACCCACACGGGGTCGATGTCGAAATATTTGCCGATTCCGGCGCAGACGCCGCCCAGCTTGGCGTTTTCCGTGTCGCGGTAGAGCCGGCGGGGGATGCGCGGCGTGTCGCAGTGCAGGTCGCGGTCGACGCTCTCCCGGGAGATGTCCTCGGCCGAACCCATCTGCCGGATGATGTTCAGGATCAGCGGTTTCTCCACGATGCGGGTGTTATCCTGCGCCGAGAGGATCAGTTCCGCGATGCGGGCTTCGATGTCGGCGACGATCTCCGCGCCGTCGGCCGTGTCCTTATAGGTTGTCTTGAGGCTCTCGAGGTAGGTTTCGAGGGCCTCGTAAGCGTCGGCGTCCATCGTGAATGCCACGCCCGAGATGCTGCATTTTTTAACCTCTTTCATGGTTGTCGCGTCGTTTCGGAATTTAGAGTTTGCGGATGCTGCCGCCGCTCGACTTTTCCAGCGAAGTCTGGCAGTCGCCCGAGTAGCGGACCGACGAGCCGCTCGATGCGCTGGCGGTGAGTTTTCCGCTGCAATCGATCGAAGCGCTGGCGGCGCTCGATGTGTCGATCGAGGCGTTGACGGCCGAGAATTTTTCGGCGTTGAGTTTCGATGCCGAACTCATGTCGGCCCTGAACGTCCCGGCGGAACCTTCGAGGATGATTTTCGATGCGCTCGATGCGTCGAGCGAACAGCTTTCGGCCTCGATCGAGGCCTCGACCTTCGAGGCGCTCGATGTTTCGATGGTGCAGGAGACGGCTTCCACCGCGGCTTTGATCTTGGCGGCGCTCGAAGCCTCGATGCTGAATTTGCCGGCTTTGAGCGTCGTCTCGCCGATGATCTTCGAGGCGCTCGAAGCGTCGAGCGAGCGGATTTTCCCGTTGGCCGGGACGGTGATCGTGACGTTGCCGTTCTGGATGTTGTTCACCTTTTGATCGAGGGTGGCTTCGAGTTTGCCCTTGACGGTCCGGACCACCACTAGGTCGATCAGGTTGTCGTCGGCTTCGATGCGGATGTCCGACACCTTGTCCGAGATGACGACTTTCACGGCGCGCGAGGCTTCGATGCCGTCGAAATCGGGCGCCGGAACGGTTTTGGCGACGATCTTGCCGCTGCCCTTGATGTTTTTGCCCAGCAGGGGCGCTGCGACGCAGGCGACATAAGCGGTTGCGGAGAGGCAGGCTGCGATCAGGACGGCTATCAGCAGGAGTTTTTTCATGGTTTTATTTTTTTGGGGGCTTAATTGTTTTTTCCGTGGCGGATGAGTTGGATCTGTCCGACGAGTTCATCCCAGGCTTCGTCGAGCGTTGCGAGGTATTCGCGGCCTTTGTCCGTGAGCGTGTAGTACTTGCGGGGCGGACCCTGCGGGGATTCCTCCCAGCGGTAGGTCAGCAGTCCGGCATTTTTCTGCCGGGTGAGGATCGGGTAGAGCGTACCCTCGACTACGATCATCTCGGCCTGCTTGAGTTCGGCGATGATCTTCGGAGCATACGAGTCCTCGCGGGAGAGAATGGCGAGGATGCAGTACTCCAGAATTCCTTTGCGCATTTGCGCCTTTACGTTGTCTTCAGCCATGGTGCTATGCGTTTAACCTTTTGGGGGCTTTGGGAACGATCAGCCAGAGGATGATGTAAACCCAGAGCGAGAGACCTCCGAAGAAGATCAGGAGCAGGGTTGCGATGCGTACCAGTGATGTATCGAGTCCGAAGAATTCGGCCAGGCCGGCACAGACGCCTGCGATAATGCTGTCTTGGGAACGGAATAACCGTCTGTTTTCGTTCGTTGCCATGATTTTATCGGTTTTTGCTGTTGATATTGAATTTTCGGGCCGGCTCCTCGGGAATGACGATCCAGAGGATGATGTAGGCCCAGATCGAAAGTCCGCCGAAAAGGATCAGCAGGAGCATCAGCAGCCGGATCAGCGTCGGGTCGGAGTCGAAGTACGCGGCGAGACCCCCGCAGATGCCGGCGATCGAACGCTCGGTGCGCGAGCGGTAGAGTTTGCGCAGGGGCGGCTGTTCGGCGGATTCGGTTCCGGTCCCTCCCTCGGCGGACTCGGACCGCTCCGCGCCGCGGGGTTCGCCGAAATCGGCCGGACTGCCCATCTGGGCCATCGTCGCACGGACGACGTCGAGCGTAATGACCCGCATGGGCGAGGCGACCCGCTCGCGGAATATCTCCGCCACACGGGCCTCGATGTCGCCCATCGTTTCGGCGTTACCCTCCGGCAGGCGCCGCCGGATGTCGTCGAAATAGCTGCCCAGTACCCGGTAGGCGTCCTCGTCGAGGATGAATGCCACGGAGCCGATGTTTACGTTTACAGTCTCTTTCATGGTCGTAAAAGTATTGTCGCGGTTTGATGTTTTGCGGGTTTTACTATTATTACAATGCAAATATAATACGAATTTTAGCATTATGTAATACAGAGTACCTCATTTTTTGAAATTATTTTTCATACCTATATTTAGAACGGCGGCAATTTGGGGTTCGGGGGGGGGTATGCGCCGGAGAGGAGCTTGCGGTTCAGACGGGGGTGTCCTCTCCTCCCTTTTCAAAGGGAGGCCGGGAGGGATTGTCTGTCTGAATGCGCGACGCGCATATCGCCCGGCATAAAAAGGGCCGGAGTAACGCTCCGGCCCCTTGATCTTATTGCTGTCGACAGTCGTTAGTCCTCGAACTTGGCGGAGAGGAACTCGCGGTTCAGACGGGCGATATGCGCAATGGAAATCTGCTTGGGGCACTCGGCCTGGCAGGCTCCCGTGTTGGTGCAGTTGCCAAATCCCAGTTCGTCCATCTTGGCGACCATCGCCTTGGCGCGGCGCGCACCCTCGACACGGCCCTGGGGCAGTTTGGCGAGCGACGACACGCGGGCGGCGACGAAGAGCATGGCCGAACCGTTCTTGCACGTCGCGGCGCAGGCTCCGCAGCCGATGCAGGCGGCGGCGTCCATCGACTCCTCGGCGTCGGCCTGCGAGATCGGAATGGCGTTGGCGTCGGGCACCGAGTTCGTGCGCACCGAGATGAAGCCTCCGGCCTGCAGAATCTGGTCGTAAGCCGAACGGTTCACCACGAGGTCCTTGATGACGGGGAACGCCGCCGAGCGCCACGGCTCGATGGTGATCGTCGCGCCGTCCTTGAACTTGCGCATGTAGATCTGGCAGGTCGTGGCGCCCTGGCTGGGACCGTGGGCCTGTCCGTCGATGTGCAGCGAGCACATGCCGCAGATACCCTCGCGGCAGTCGTGGTCGAAGGCCATCGGCTCCTTGCCCTCGTGGATGAGATTGTTGTTCAGGATGTCGAGCATTTCGAGGAACGAGGTGTCGGCCGAAATGTTCTCCACCTTGTAGCTCTCGAAAGCGCCTTTGGATTTAGCGTCCTTTTGACGCCATATCTTTAATGTAAAATTCATGGTTTCGATTCGATATTAAAGTTCAACGTCAAATGGCCTTAATCTTTGTAGTTGCGCTGTGCGGGGTGCACGAACTCGAAGTTCAGCGGCTCCTTGGTGAGTTCCGGAGCCTGGTCCATGCCCTTGTACTCCCATACGGCGGCGTATACGAAGTTCTCGTCGTCGCGCTTGGCTTCGCCCTCCTCGGTTTGGTGTTCCGTGCGGAAGTGGCCGCCGCACGACTCCTCGCGGTTGAGGGCGTCGCGGGCCATCAGCTCGCCCAGCTCCAGGAAGTCGGCCAGACGCAGCGCCTTTTCAAGTTCGACGTTGAAGTCGTTCTCCTTGCCTACGACCTTCACGTCCTTCCAGAACTCCTTGCGCAGGGCCTGAATCTCGGTGATGGCCTTTTCGAGGGACTCTTTCGTACGGGCCATGCCGACGTTCTCCCACATGATGTGGCCCAGTTTCTTGTGGATGTCGTCCACCGACTGCTTGCCGTTGATCGCGAGGAGTTTGGCGATCTTCTCCTTGACGCCCTTCTCGGCCTCGTCGAAGGCCTTGGTGTCGGTCTTCACCTTCGGGGCCTGGATCTTGTGCGAGAGGTAGTCGCCGATGGTGTAGGGCAGCACGAAGTAACCGTCGGCAAGACCCTGCATCAGGGCCGATGCGCCGAGGCGGTTGGCGCCGTGGTCCGAGAAGTTGGCCTCGCCGATGGCGTAGAGACCCGGGATGGTGGTCATCAGGTTGTAGTCGACCCAGATGCCGCCCATCGTGTAGTGCACGGCGGGGAAAATCTGCATCGGCTGCTCGTAGGGGCTGACGTCGGTGATCTCCTCGTACATGTCGAAGAGGTTGCCGTAACGCTGCTTGATAATGTCCTTGCCCAGACGCTCGATGGCGGTCTTGAAGTCGAGGTATACGGCCAGACCGGTCTCGTTCACGCCGTAGCCTGCGTCGCAACGCTCCTTGGCGGCGCGCGAAGCCACGTCGCGCGGCACGAGGTTGCCGAAGGCCGGGTAGCGGCGTTCCAGATAGTAGTCGCGGTCCTCCTCGGCGATCTGCGAGGGTTTGAGCTTGCCGGCGCGGATGGCCTTCACGTCCTCGAGTTTCTTGGGAACCCAGATACGGCCGTCGTTACGCAGCGACTCGGACATCAGCGTCAGCTTCGACTGCTGGTCGCCGTGAACGGGGATGCAGGTGGGGTGGATCTGCGTGAAGCAGGGGTTGGCGAAGCCGGCGCCCTTGCGGTAGCACTGGAATGCGGCCGAGCCGTTCGACGCCATGGCGTTGGTCGACAGGAAGAAGACGTTGCCGTAGCCGCCCGTGGCGATCACGACGGCGTGGGCGCCGTGGCGCTTGATCTCGCCCGTCACGAGGTTGCGGGCGATGATGCCCTTTGCCTCGCCGTCCTCGATGACGATGTCCAGCATTTCGTGACGCGGGTAGCTCTTCACCGAACCGGCCGCAATCTCCTTGTTGAGGGCCGCGTAGGCGCCCAGCAGAAGCTGCTGGCCCGTCTGGCCGCGGGCGTAGAACGTACGCGATACCTGCGCGCCGCCGAACGAACGGTTGGCCAGCAGGCCGCCGTACTCGCGGGCGAAGGGGACGCCCTGGCCCACGCACTGGTCGATGATCAGGTTCGAGACCTCGGCCAGACGGTAGACGTTGGCCTCGCGGGCGCGGTAGTCGCCGCCCTTGATCGTGTCGTAGAACAGGCGGTATACCGAGTCGTTGTCGTTCTGGTAGTTCTTCGCTGCGTTGATACCGCCCTGGGCCGCGATCGAGTGGGCGCGGCGGGGCGAATCCTGAATGCAGAATACCTTGACGTTGTAGCCCAGTTCGCCGAGCGAAGCGGCTGCGGAGGCGCCTCCCAGACCCGTACCGACGATGATGATGTCGAGCTTGCGCTTGTTGGCGGGGCTTACGACCTTGATAGCTGTCTTATGGTTGCTCCACTTTTCGGCCAGAGCACCGGCAGGAATTTTAGCATCTAATTTTAAAGCCATATCGTTTGTGTGTTTATTATTCTACAAAGGGGGTGATTAGCATGCGCCTGCGATGCAGGGGCAGAAGAAGTAGACGAGCACCACGGCGGCGAATCCGAGGAATATGATCGTGGCCACGATGTTGGCGATGCACTTCAGGCGGGGATACCACGTGTCGTTGGCCCAGCCCACGGTCTGGAACATCGACCATACGCCGTGCGTGAGGTGGAACCACAGGGCGGCGAACCATACGAGGTAGATCACCACGTAGTACCACTGCGAGAAGGTGTAGGCGATCAGCGAAGCTCCGTCCGCGGGGTCGAGTCCCAGCGAGTTCTCGTGCCCGCCCAGAATCTCCACGAGCTGCATCTTCGACCAGAAGTTGAACAGGTGGATCAGGAGTCCGCCCAGGATGATGAAGCCCAGTACGAGCATGTTTTTCGAAGCCCATGCCACGCCCGGCTCCTGCACCGTCACGGCGTAACGCTGCGAACCGCGTGCCTTGTAGTTGTTCAGCGTGAGGATGACGGCGTAGAAGAAGTGGACGAAGACGCCCAGCGCCAGAACGGCCGTTCCTGCCAGCGCGTACCAGTTTGCGCCCAGCAGTTCGCAAATCATGTTGTACGCTTCGGGCGAGATGATCGCCGTGATGTTCATCGACATGTGGAAGAGGATGAAGAGCACGAGGAACATGCCCGTCACGCTCATTACTAACTTCTTGCCAAGCGAGGAATTAGATAGAAAACAGCTCATAATGATTTTAATTTGTTATATTTGTTAATGATTTGTGTTCCGGTGCTTTTATTTTACGCACGCAAAGATAGCCATTGTTTGCGGAATAACAATAGAAACGGACGGGAATTTTATGCCTGAAAGGAGGGTTTTATGACCAAAAAAGAACTGCGCGCCGCGATGCGCCGGCGGAACCTCGGAATGGACGCTGCGGAGCGCGCCGAAGCCTCGCGCCGGATATTCGGCCGGGCCGGGCGGCTGGAGGCTTTCGGCGCGGCCCGGACGGTGGGTGTTTTCTGCTCGCTTCCCGACGAGCCGGACACGGCGGAGACGCTGGCGCGGTGGAGCGCCGTGAAACGCATCGTGGTTCCGCGCGTCGAAGGGGATGTGATGCGATTCTGCGAATACGACCCGCAGACGCTGCGTCCGGGGGCTTTCGGCATCGCCGAGCCGGGACCCGAGGCGCAGACGTGCGACCCGTCGGAGATCGACCTCGTGATCGTTCCCGGCACGGCGTTCACCGCCGCGGGCGCCCGTTGCGGCCGCGGCCGGGGTTACTACGACAAATACCTCTCCCGGCCGGACGTGCACGCCGTGAAAGTCGGCGTGTGCTTTGCCCACCAACTGGTCGGGGAGCTGCCTGCGGAGCCGCACGACGTGGCGATGGATTACATAATAACGGATTGAATGATGGATGCGAAAGAGTTTGCCTCCGCCTATGGCGAGGCGTTCGGACCCGCCGCGGGACTGCCGTTGCTGTTCTGGTATTCGGACGGGCCGGTGCGTGCCGTGCCCAAAGTCGAAGGATGTTTTTTCAAGGCGCTGGCCGAAGCCCGCGAGGGGTCGGCGGTGAGCCTCAATGCCGCCAATATCGGCTGCGGGGGCGGGAAGTTCTACACCGGCTTTGCACCGATGCCGCCCTTCGTGCCGGCCTTCGTGTCGCAGAAGGAGCACTACAAGCAGACGCCCGAAATGGTGCTGGAGTTCATCGGGCGGCTCGGCGTGCCGGAGGCCTCCGGTGCGTGGCTCAATTTTGCGCGCATTGATACGCCGCAGGCCGCGGAGGCTTTCGGTACGGCCGACGGGGCGCTGTTTTTCGCCACGCCCGACATATTGTCGGGACTGGTGTCGTGGGCCGTTTACGACAACAATGCCGACGATGCCGTGTGCGTGCCCTTCGGGTCGGGATGCAGCGCCGTCGTGACGCAGGCCGTGCGGGAGAACCGCCGGGGCGGACGCAGCGTCTTCCTGGCGTTGTTCGACCCTTCGGTGCGTCCGTGGGTCGACGCCTCGGAGCTGGGGTTCGTCGCGCCGATGTCGCGTTTGCGCGAGATGTGCGGCACGATGCGTGCAAGTTGTCTTTTCGGGACCCATGCGTGGAACAAGGTCCGGGTCCGCATTAATGGAGGGAATATATGAAAAAGAGAAGAGTGGCGCTGGTGCTGGCAGGCGGCGGCGCACGGGGCGTGGCCCATATCGGGGCCATCGAAGAGTTGGAGAGGCAGGGATTCGAGATCAGCGCCGTGGCGGGGACCTCGATGGGTGCGCTGGTCGGGGGCGTGTATGCCTCGGGGTACCTCGAACCGTTCAAGGAGTGGATGCGCGCACTCGATAAATACAAGGTTTTCAGCCTGGTCGATTTCGCGTTGAGCACCGAAGGGCTGGTCAAGGGAGACCGGGTGATGGAGGCGATGAAGGAGCTGGTCCCCGACGTGCAGATCGAGCGGATGCCCGTGCCTTTCGCCGCCGTGGCGGCCGACCTGCTGACGGGCGACGAAGTGGTGCTCGACAGCGGGGGATTGTACGACGCCATCAGGGCTTCGATCTCGATTCCTTCGGTTTTCAGGCCCGTGCACCGCGACGGCCGGGTGCTGGTCGACGGCGGCACGGTCAACCCGCTGCCGCTGAACCGCGTGCGGCGCGAGGAGGGCGACCTGCTGGTCGCCGTGGACGTCAGCGCCCGGTTCGGGGCCGATTCCGTCCGCCGGGCCAATGCGTCGCTGAATTATTACAAGGTGCTGATCGCTTCGTCGCAGATCATGCAGCAGCGCATCACGCAGCTGATGTGCCGTCTGTACAAACCCGACATCATGGTCGGGCTGCCCGCCGACAGCTACGGCATGTTCGAGTTCTACCGTTCGGAGGAGATTCTCGAGGCGGGGCGTGCGGCGACGCGCGCGGCACTGGAGCGGCTGGAAACCGACGGTGAAAACGGTATGGTTTTTGCTGAAAGCGAAGAAAAGATTGCGACGGCCCGTTTTTGAAGAATTCAAAAGTAGTGACGCAACTTCACACAGATTTTAGGGCCATCGCAATGTATTCGGGGATGAAGGAGATGGCGGAAAACATTTCCGGATTCCTTACGGGGCAAAGATAGAGAAAGTTTCCGGATTTGCAATCGCTTTGCCCGAAAGTGATATGGGTGCGTCCAAAATTCCGAAGGGGCGGGCCTTTTTCGCGTGGCAAATCCGTTTTTTTTCGCGCTGCGGCCGCCTGTCCGGGTGCCCGGTCCGGCCTGCGGGACGCATTCGCAAAGCAAATTCCCGGCTCATCGAGCCGGGAATTTGCTTGTTTGCGGGGTGGGGTCAGCGTCTGTCGCCTTCGCGGACGTAGGCCGCGATGCGGTGGCTCCGCTTGCCGATGGGGATGCCCAGGCCGAGCGTTACGTTCATCGAACTCTGCTTGATGGGGACCCACTGCGGTGTGTGCTTCGAAGTCAGCACGTCGGTTGCCAGATAGAAATTGATCCAGTTGGGGCAGAGGTTCAGCGCCAGGCCGACGGCTCCGCCGCGGTTGTCGATCACCGAATAGCTTCCCGACACCGTGAACCAGCGCACGGGGTGGAAATTGACCGATCCGGTGATGTTGTGCATGGTCTTGTATTCCCAGACGCGGGCCGTGTAGAGCAGGCCGATGCCGATTTTGTGGCGCCACACTTCGTATTCGAGTCCGGCGTTGACCGACGCGCGGAGCATCTTGGTCGTGCTGCGCCCGTCGACCTGGTTGAATTTCAGCATTTCGAGGTCGAAATCCGGAAGATGAATCCCAGGTCGGTCACGGCCAGCGACGCTTGCAGGTTGGGCAGGATGTCGTACGTGGCGCCCAGATCGAGGGCAAAGCCGTATCCTGCGGGTTTGGTGGGTTTGAAGTCGAGATCGCCGATCTCGAAGGTCTCGCTGTCGGGGCCCGTTTCGACTTTGGCCCCGGCGGCCGTGAGGTCCAGCGTGCCCTGGGTGAGAACGGCCCAGCGGTCTTCGCGGAGCGAGATGTCGAAGCGGTCGTAGGTGACCTGCGCACGGGCGAGTCCGGCGAGGAACTTACCGCGGATGCCGATGTAGAGGCGGTCGTCCATCAGCGGGAACGAGTAGCTGAAAGCCGCCTCGAGGTAGGAGTCCGTCGAGGTGCCGAAGTTGCGGATCTGGCCCTCCTTGCCGAGTTTGATGAATTCGAAGAGCGAGTAGGGCAGGTTGGCGTCTTCGTTGACCCGCACGTTGAGGTCGAACGACCAGAAATTCTTGTGGTTTTTGGTAAAGGCGCCGAATCCGATGACGTTCATGCGGAAGTCCATGCCCAGCAGGTTGTTCTGCTTGAGGCCCGAGAGTGCGTCGGCGGCCGACACGGAGCTGTCGAGCAGCGTCACCAGCTTGCCGTCGCGGGAGAAGAGGATGTTGTCCACGGCGATGTTGCCGCCCACGTTGATGTTCACGCCGCCGATGGCCGGGATGTTGACGTAGCCGCGCAGCGGCGCGAAAGCCGGGTTGAACTGGCTGCGGAAGGTCGAACCCTCCATGAAATAGGCCGTGGGGTTCTGGGCTGCGGCGCCGGTCGCCAGAAGCGCCGCCGCGATGAGGGTGTATATTTTTTTCATAATGGAGTGCGGTTTAGATGTCGAGTTTCAGTCCTCCGTTCTTGAGCAGGCTCAGGCTGATGACGATCTGGTACCGGTCGTCGCTGAATCCTTTGCCGGGATAGTATTCCGTGAGCGTCACGGGAATCCGGATCGTGATGCCCTCGACGATCTGCCGCAGGTCTTCGGCGAAAAGCTGCGTTTGGGGAATGTCGTTCGATGCCTTGTCTGCGCCGACTCCGACCTGGAACGTGATCTCCGTGGGCGAAAAACTCGGATCGAGGAGCAGCGAAAGGGGCAGCCCGCTGGTGATCTGGCCGTAGAGGAACAGCGTGTTCCTGGCGTTGGGCGTGCCCTCGGGGTCGAGGTTGTCGGCGAGCATGTCCACTATGTCGCTGCTGATGTCGATATGGCCGACTTCGTATTCGAGCTGGTCTATTCCGAGCGAGCCGGTCAGGTAGGTGCGGGCCAATGCGCTGACTTCGTCCGCGAGCCGTTCGCGCAGCGATGCGTCGTTGCGGTAGGCGGTTTTGAATGCTGTCTTGAAGGTTTGCTCGTCGGGAGCCGTCAGGTTGAGAAGCGGCAGAAATTCCGCGGCGTATTTGTCCCAAACCAGATCGACGACCGATGCGAGTTTGGCGTCGCTGGCCTGCATCTCCTCGCGCAGCGTTCGGAGCAGCGTGTTTACGTACGTCTGATCGTCTTTGTCCTGCAATTTGACGAGGTCGACGAATTTGCCGTCGGGCAGCTGGGAGGGAAACCAGATGTCGGCTTCGCGGAAGATCTCTTCGATGTTGCCGCCGTTGTTTTTGATCTCGTCCTTCGAGACGAGCACCTTGACCAGCGGGATGCGGAACTGCGACCCTTCGTCGCCGATGGCGATGTTGTCGGTGTCGATGTTTCCCAGGTCGTAATCTTTGTCCACGCATGCGGTGGAGAGCATGCCGGACAGGAGCAGGAGGATAAGTTTTCTTATAGGCTTGGCGTGTAGTGAAATAGTGATGTGCAAAGATATGATTTTCGGACGAATTAAACAAAAAATGCGACCTTTTTATAGACTTTCCGATTTGCAATATATTTGCTAAATTTGCAGGGCGTATGGCTGAAACGGAAAAACCGGATCTCAAGGAGCAGGTGGCCCTGCTGCCGCTGTCGCCGGGCGTCTACCAGTTCGTGGACCGCTCGGGGACGATCATCTATGTGGGTAAGGCCAAGAGCCTGCGCAAGCGGGTGTCTTCGTACTTCGTGCAGTCGAAGGAGCACAGCGCGAAGGTGCGTGTGCTGGTGAAGCAGATCGTCGAGATCCGCCATATCGTCGTGGGGAGCGAGACCGACGCCCTGCTGCTGGAAAACTCGCTGATCAAGAGCCTTCAGCCGCGTTACAACATCCTGCTCAAGGACGACAAGACCTATCCGTGGATCGTCGTGCGGCGCGAGCGCTTTCCCCGCGTGCAGTCGACGCGCATCCTGACGCGCGACGGGTCGCAGTATTTCGGCCCCTACGGATCGGTGATGATGCAGCGCAGCGTGCTCGACTTCATCCGCGAGGTGATCCCCCTGCGGACCTGCAAACTCAACCTCGCCCCGGAGTTGATCGCCAGAGATAAATATACGGTCTGCCTGCAATACCACCTGGGCAACTGCAAGGCCCCGTGCGTCGGGCGGCAGTCCGAGGAGGAGTATGCGCAGCTGGTCGGCATGGTCGTTTCGGTGCTGAAAGGCGACCTGCGTCCCGTGCGCCAATACCTCGAAGGGGAGATGGCGCGTGCGGCCGGGGAGCTGAAATTCGAGCTGGCGCAGCGGTACAAACAGCGGCTCGACGCCCTGGACAACTATGCCGGACGGTCGGTGATCGTCAGCGCGAAGATCGTCGACGTCGACGTTTTCTCGCTGCTGCCCGACGACGACGTGGCCTGGTGCAACTTCGTGCGCATCCGCCACGGTTCGGTCGTGGGCGTGCAGACCGTGAAACTCTCGACGGGCGTCGGGGGCGACGAGCGCGACATGCTGACGCTGGCCATCCAGCACATCGTCGAAAACATCGCCGGAGGCGAACTCTCCCGCGAGGTGATCGTGCCGCTGCTGCCCTCGACGACGCTGCTGTTCGAAGGCGTGACTTTCACGGTCCCGAAGCGCGGGGAGAAACTCGAACTGCTGGAATTCTCGCGGAAGAGCGCCCGCATCTACCGCGCCGAGCAGTTGAAAAACCTCGAAATCAAGAATCCCGAACGGTATACCGAGCGGCTGATGAATGCCGTTCAAAAGGAGCTGCGCCTCGACAGACAGCCGCGGCACATCGAATGCTTCGACAACTCCAACCTGCAGGGCGCTCATCCGGTGGCTTCGTGCGTGGTGTTCCGGGATGGAAAACCCTCCCGCAAGGAGTACCGCCATTTCAACATCAAGACCGTGACGGGAGCCGACGACTACGCCTCGATGCGGGAAGTCGTCTTCCGGCGTTATACGCGGCTGATGGCCGAAGGGGCCGAAATGCCCGACCTCATTATCGCCGACGGCGGAAAGGGGCAGATGGGAGTCATTCACGAGGTGCTGGAGCGGCTCGGGCTGGACATCCCCATTGCCGGACTGGCCAAGGACGACCGGCACCGCACCGCCGAACTGCTCTGCGGCTTTCCGCCCGTGCTGGTCGGCATCCGTCCCACTTCGCCCCTGTTCCACTTTTTGGCGCACATTCAGGAGGAGGTGCACCGTTTCGCTGTTTCCTTCCACCGGCAGAAACGCAGCAAGGCGTTTATCCACAGCGAACTGGAGCAGATCGAGGGGGTCGGAGACAAGACGGTCCAGACCCTGCTGCGCCATTTTCGCACGGTGGAAAAGGTCCGTGCGGCCAACATCGAAGAACTTTCGGCGCTGGTCGGGGCGGCAAAGGCGAAAAAAATCAGGGCCTTTTTCGAAAAATAGCCGTATTTTTTGAAAAGTTACGAAAATCACCTATCTTTGTCCACCCGATTCGCCGTGTAACGCTCGCGGAAATGCCCGGATGGCGGAATCGGTAGACGCGTTGGTCTCAAACACCAATGACAGCAATGTCGTGCCGGTTCGACCCCGGCTCCGGGTACGAAAAACCCCTGATAATCACTTGATTATCAGGGGTTTTTGTTTTTATAGGGCGTACTAAATGTGTACTGAATGACGAATACAAAGAAAAGGTGTAC